>Ga0187893_10009910_pt1 | contig 14459 bp, 16 predicted proteins | sample MA1701074metaG_FD_139574 | JGI IMG/M metagenome (GOLD analysis project Ga0187893, IMG submission 139574) | White microbial mat communities from a basaltic lava cave in the Kipuka Kanohina Cave System on the Island of Hawaii, USA - MA170107-4 metaG ...
AAGTAGTCCCAACGGGGTTCGAACCCGTGTCTCCACCTTGAGAGGGTGGTGTCCTAGGCCACTAGACGATGGGACCGCCGGGCCGGCGCGATTCTAGCAACCGCTCAGTCCTCGCCCTGATCGCGCGTGAACCCGAGCTCGCCGTCGAACTCCTGGAGCTTCTCGATGTGCATCCAGCGGTGGCGGCTGGAGATCGCGACGAGCAGCGCGTGCACGTCCTCGTCGGGCAGGTCGCCCGGGGTCTCCTTGACGATGAACCGGCACCGGAAGTGGTCTCCGGTCTCGGTCAACGCGCCGGTCGGGGGGAACACCTTGGTCCCCCGGCTCGAGATCATCTTGAGCGACAACGGCGTCTGTGCCGTGAGCTCCATGAGCGAGGCGCCGAGCTCGGCCGCCGACAGCGGTGACTCGACGAACACGTCGAGCCCCACGACCGCTCGGGTGGACGGTCGCACGGAGTCGGGCCGAGGGTCGACCTTCGGGAGCTGGAGCGGCCGGACATCGCGGACCCTCCAGGTCTCGGATCGCCTGCCCAGGTTGGCGATGATGGCCTCGGTGTAGGTGGTCGTCGGCGTTCCCGAGTCGTAGCCGACGACGTCACCCGTCAGCACCCCCGACCCCAGTGTGACGAAGATCGCGTGCTCGATCGCCGCCGCCTGCTCGAAGAATCCGAGGTACCGAAGCATCAGGACCGACGACAGGATCACCGCCGTCGGGTTGATCACGTTCTTCCCCGCGTACTTCGGCGCCGAGCCGTGGACAGCTTCGAAGATCGCGACCTCGCTCCCGACGTTGGCCGACGGCGCGAACCCGAGCCCGCCGATCAGCGCGCTGGTGAGGTCCGACAGGATGTCGCCGTTCATGTTCGTCGTGACGATCACCTCGAACTGCTCGGGACGCTTCACGAGCTGGTGCGCGCAGTTGTCCACGATCACGTGCCAGGGCTCGATCTCCGGGTAGTCCGGAGCCACGCGTTCGAACACGCGCTTCAGCGTGCCCTCGGAGAGCTTCATGATGTTCGCCTTCGTCGCGCAGGCGACCTTCGTTCGCCCTTCGGATCTCCCGTACTCGAACGCGAACCGCGCGATCTTCTCGCACCCCTTCTCGCTGATCAGCTTGAGCGCCTGGGCGACGCCGGGCGTCTGCAGATACTCGATCCCCGCGTACAGGTCCTCGACGTTCTCCCGGACGATCACGAGGTCGATCCCGCGCCCGCTGTAGGGCGTGCGCACCCCCGGCATCTCGCGGACGGGGCGGACGTTCGCGTAGGTCTCGAAGAGCTTGCGGAGCGTGACGTTGGCCGATTTCTCTCCGAAGCCCACGGGCGTCTCGAGCGGCCCCTTCAGCGCGACCCGGGTTCGTGAGATCGACGCGATCGTCTCGGGCGGCACCCCGGAGGGGAGCCCGCGCTTGAAGACCTCGGCGCCCGCCTCGCACGGCTCCCAGGCGATCGGCACCCCGGCGGCCTCGATGATCCGGCGCGCCGCCTCCACGCATTCGGGCCCGATTCCGTCCCCGGGGATCAAGGTCACGGGGATCGGGGTCGATGGTGAGGCCACGGAACTCCTTCGGTCGCGTCGGCGCGCCATCCTAGCCGGGCGCCGCGCGCTCGCTTGCGAGTTCCCACGTGCCAGGTGGAACGGTTGGTAGGCTCGGGAGGCCCGATATGCTCGCTGCCCGCACGAACACGCCTCGACTCGCCACGGCGCTCGCCGCGCTCGCGCTGTCCGCGGCATGCTCGGTCGCCTCCGGCCGGGCGTCGGAGCCCACGGCTCCGGCAACCGAGCCCTCCATCCTGCCGCCCGTCGGCGTCCAGCCGTCGCAGCTGGACCTGGCCAGGCAGCGCATCAAGCACCTGGTGTTCATCGTGCAGGAGAACCGCTCGTTCGATCACTACTTCGGGACCTTCCCCGGCGCGGAGGGGATCCCGATGAGGAACGGGAAGCCGACGGTGTGCGCGCCGGATCCGATCACCGACAAGTGCAAGCCGCCCTACCGCACGACGGAGCAGCTCCAGGAGGGTGGACCGCACGCGCAGCGCCATTCGGAGATCGATGTGAACGGCGGGAAGATGAACGGGTTCATCCGCGCGGTGGTGCAGAGCACGATCTATTGCGCCGATCATCGCAACGACCCCGACTGCGCCTACGCGCTCGGGCCGCAGCGCCAGCCCGACGTGATGAGCTACCACACGCGCAAGACGATCCCGAACTACTGGCGCTACGCCGAGGAGTTCGTGCTGCAGGACCACATGTTCGGGCCCGCGGACTCGTGGACCCTTCCGGCGCACCTGTTCCTCGTCTCCGCGTGGGCCGCCAGGTGCGCGAACCCGCAGGACCCGATGTCCTGCACGTCGAACCTCGAGCTCGAGGAGGAGGCCCAGGTGCAGCGGTCGGGGGCGGACGTCCCGATCTGGGCCTGGACCCCCATCACCTACCTCCTGGACGAGAACAACGTCGAGTGGGGGTACTACGTGGGGAACGACACATGCCCCTTCGAACCGTGCGATGGGCAGCGAGGTCCCGAGCGCACCGTGGCCAACCAGAACCCGCTCCCGTGGTTCACGGCGGTCCGCCAGAACCAGCAGGTGGACCGAGTCATGGAGCACGATCAGTTCTTCGGCGCTGCCAAGGCGGGGACGCTCCCCTCGGTGTCGTGGGTGATGCCGTACTCGGGCGTCGGCGAGCACCCGGGCTCAGGCGAGCCGATCTGGAAGGGCCAGCGCCACGTGACGAAGGTGATCAACGCGCTGATGAACGGCCCCGACTGGGAGGAGACCGCGATCTTCCTCACGTGGGACGACTGGGGCGGGTTCTACGACCACGTGGAGCCGCCGCGCGTCGACCTGAACGGCTACGGGATCAGGGTCCCCGGGATCATGATCAGCCCGTGGGCCAAGGCCGGGACGATCGACTCACAGGTCCTGTCGTTCGACGCCTACCTGAGACTGATCGAGGACCTGTTCCTCGACAAGGAGCGACTGGATCCCGCGACGCTTAGCCGGCCGGACTCACGACCGACGGTCCGCGAGATCGTGCCGATCCTCGGCAACCTCCTCAGCGAGTTCGACTTCGAACAGGATCCCCTGCCACCCGTGATCCTCGATCCGAAGCCGTAACGCCCGCCTTACCGCGCCATCCGTGGCGTTCTCCAGGGCCCCGGCGTAGCCTTCAGGCATGGTCCGCGGCCTCGAGCCGGGGGACACCCTGGCCGGCTATCGCATCGAGAACCTGCTCGGACGCGGTGGGATGGCGACCGTCTACCTCGCGGAGCACGACCGCCTCAAGCGCAAGGTGGCCCTGAAGGTCCTCAGCCCGGAGCTGGGCGCCGACGAGACGTTCCGGCAACGCTTCGTCTCCGAGTCCGGGCGCCTGGCCTCCGTCGACCACCCGAACATCATCCCGGTGTACGAGGCGGGCGAGGTGGACTCGCTCCTGTTCATCGCGATGCGCTACGTCGAGACCACGGACCTGAAGCGGCTGATCGCGGAGTCCGGCGGGCTCGATCCGGAGCGGGCGATGTCCCTCGTGTCGCAGGTGGCCGGCGCTCTGGATGCCGCGCACGCGAGGGGACTCGTGCATCACGATGTGAAGCCCGCCAATGTGTTGGTGGCGGTCGGCGAGGGTCAGGACGCGACCGATCACGCCTACCTTTCCGACTTCGGGCTCACCAAGCGTACGGAGGAGACGAGCGGCCTCACGCGGACGGGCTACTTCGTGGGCACGATCGACTTCGTGGCGCCCGAGCAGATCTCCGGAAAGGGCATCGATGGCCGGACCGACCAGTACGCGCTCGGATGCGTGCTGTTCGAGTGTCTGTCCGGCCTGCCTCCGTTCCGGCGGGACGACGACGGGGCGGTGCTGTTCGCGCACCTGTCCGAGCCGCCGCCGTCCCTCGTCGCGCTCCGACCCGATCTCCCGCCCGAGATCGACCAGGTCATCGCCACGGCCCTCGCCAAGCGAAAGGAGGATCGCTACCCCTATTGCCTCGCGCTCGCGCGGGCGGCGCGGGCCGCGGTCCTCGGCCTCCGGGCCGTCACGCCTCCCGCCGGCATCGATTCGGGCGAGGCGGAGATGGCGTCCGCGATCGCGGTCAGCAACCAGCCGCCCCCGACGCCGCCCGCGACGCCCAACCCGGTCGCGATGCCGGCGCCCCCGCCCGTGCAGGCTCCCGTCGCTGACACGGCGCCTGTGCTCGCGCCTACGACGGCGGCCGAGCCGCCGGGTCCCGGTCGAGGCAAGCGGCGGCTCCCGATCGCGATCGGCGCGTTGGTCGCCACCCTCCTGGGGGTAGGGGCTTTCTTCCTGTTCTCGGGAGACGACGAGACGCCGATCGACCCGACGGGCACGACGCAGACGACCACCGGAGCCACCGGCGCGACGGGCACCACAGGCACCGCGACCGGCGCGACGGGGGGGACCGGGGCGACCGGGGCGACCGGCTTCGAACCCCTGTCCGAGGCAGGGGTCTTCGGAACCTGGAACCTGACCTTCTCGCCCGAGGGCGACACGTCGGCGGGTTCGGCCACGAACACCGCCTGGGTGCTCGAGGAGAACTGCGACGCGAGGACCGGCCCGCACCCATGCGACGTCGATGCGGTGTCGCCCGTCGCCGGGTTCATCCAGCGGGAGGGGAAGGACTACTCGGGCACGGTGTCGGGCGAACTGCCGTGCGGCCCGGCCGACATGCAGGTCTCGTTCACCGTCGTGCGAGCGGTCGAGGTCACGGTCGACGAGGGGCGCGCGACGCACATCGTCGGTGCGGGGACGCTCCTGTCCGGGACCTGTGCGGGCTCGGTCTTCACGCTCGTGGGAACCCTCGCGTGAGCGACGACCCCCCCTCACCTCCCGATCCCGATGAACCCGGACCGAGCGGCGTCGACGGTATCCCGGCGGATCCCGAGCCCGGTTCGGTGCCGGATGCCGTCGTCGCACAGGCGAACGCCATCGGTCGGCGGGCGCTCTTCGGGCTCGCCGCGCTGCTGTTCGCGTTCGGCTCGTGCGGCATCGCATACGGCGTGTTCCGAGTCGCGGGCGGCGACGCCGGGGGCGGCACCGTGCTCCCTGCAACAGGTCCCGGCTCCCCGAGCCCGAGCCCGTCGCCGAGCCCGAGCGGGACCCGGGTCCCACCGGCCCGGGCGGCCCGGGGGCCGATCTCGCGATCTCGAGCCTGACCCAGACCCAGGTGGTCGTGCAGAACATCGGCTCGGACCCGGCGGGTCGCTTCGTCGTGTCGGTCGGCGGGCTGGCGTTCGTCGTCGAGGACGGTCTGGGCCCCGGCGAGAGCGCGACGTTCACGTATCGATGCCGAGAGGGACCGCTGACCGCGGTCGCGGACTCGACCGAGCGTGTGGAGGAATCGGACGAGGCGAACAATGCGCGGACCGCCGGGCCTTTCGACTGTCAGAGCCCGAGCCCCTCGCCGTCGCAGTCGCCGTCGCCGTCTGGCTCGCCGACCACTTCGCCCTCACCCACCGGATCGGTCCAGCGGCCCGACCTCATCGTGAGCTCGGTGTCGAAGGAACGGGTCGTCGTCTCCAACGTCGGCGACGCGCCGGCGGGGCCATTCGTCGTGGACGTCGGCGATGCCGGGTCGTTCAACATCTCGGGCCTGGCCGTCGGGGCCATCAGGACGGTCACCTACCCCTGCACGCCAGGGCAGCTCACCGCGATCGCCGACGTCGGGAACGACGTCGGCGAGTCCAACGAGAACAACAACTCGAAGACCGCGGGCCCGTTCGAGTGCCTGCCCGACCTCATCGTGTCGGCCATCGGCGCGCAGAGCGTCACGGTCTCCAACGTGGGTGACGGGGACGCTGGGCCCTCGGCGGTCCAGGTCGCGGGGCAATCCTTCCAGGTTCCCCCGATCCAGTCGGATGGGAAGGCGCAGATCGACTACCCGTGCGTCGGTGGCTTCGTCAAGGCGGTGGCCGACGCGTTCGATCAGGTCACGGAGTCGAACGAGGGCAACAACATCGACGCTCGAGACGTCGGCAGCTGCCTGCAAGGAGGCCGCGGTCCGGCCCGGGCGGCACGTTCCTCGGTAGCATGGATGGCCGTTCGATGGCGGGTCGTCTAATGGCAGGACGCCAGGTTCTGGCCCTGGAAGTTGGGGTTCGAGTCCCTGCCCGCCAGCGAGGACGAGCCGGAGCTCAGGAGGCCTGCCCGACCACCGGGAACGTCTCGAGGCCCGGTGGGAGTCCGGCGCGGAACGACGCGAGGACGCGCTCGAAGTCGCCACGCTCCGCATCCCAGCTCCCCGGCGGGAAGATGGCCGCCAGGAGATAGCCGGTATCGCCGTCACCCAGGCTGACGGCGACCGCGATGGACGCCGACACCTGGCCTTCGCTGACGATGTCGGCGACCACCAGACGTGCGGGCGCACCGTCCAGGCGCGTTCGGTCATCGATCAAGACGTCGACGAGTGGGTCCCCAGTCACGAAGAACAGCGTCATCTCCTCGAGCGTGGCGAATCCGCCGGAGGTGACGGCGAACGCCCGGTACGTGGTCTGGTCGGGCTGCTCGTTCGCGGTGACGCCCAGTCCGAACCCGGTCTGCGGCGCCGGGCTCGGAGCGGGCGGGCTGGAGACCACGCCGGTCAGCAGCCCCGGTCCCTCCTCGGCCTGCTGCGGCTGTGTGACCGTGATGTCGTTGGCCGACGGCAGGTCGAGCGCGAACAGTCCTTGTTCGTCGTAGTAGCGGGCGAAGTCACGACCCAGCTCCTGGCTGCACGCCACCAGCGACAACGCCGCGATGAAGATCCCGACGGATGGGTACACCTTCCTCATGGACACGATGGTGGCACGCCTGCCGCGGATTGACCAGCAACCCGCAAGGTGGCTACCGTGCAGCGGCGGACCGTTGGGGGTGGTCATGTGAACAAGAACGGGCTGATCGCCGAGGTGGCGAAGCGGACCGGCGCGAGCAAGGCGGATACGGGCAGGTTGATCGATGCCTCGATGGATGTGATCCGCGAGACGGTCGCGAAGGGTCAGCGCGTCTCGCTGGTGGGGTTCGGCACGTTCGAGCGCAAGCGGCGGAACAGGCGGATCGCACGCAATCCCCGCAAGCCGCTGACCCCGATCGTGGTTCCGGCTCGCGACCTCCCGTGGTTCACGGCCGGCAAGGAGTTCCGCGAGATGGTGGGCGCGAAGCGGCGGCGGACCCCCGCGAAGCGGTAGGTTCCGCGGCCTGCTCGCGGTGCGGGCCCTCGGGCCCTCAGAGGGTGACGAGCCGCAGGGTCCGCGCGACCTTCCGGCCGCCCTCCTCGACGAGGTCGAAGCGCACGCGCTGCCCGATCCGAAGCACTCGCAGCCCCGAGCCCTCGACCGACGTCGCGTCGATCTCGACCGATGTGCGGTCGTCCATCAGCAGCGTGCCGGTCCGTTCCTGCGCGTCGAAGTCCCGCACGGTTCCCTGCGTCATCGCCGCCTCCCGGCCTGGGCGCGGAGCCGCCCGGACAGATCCATCTCCAGGCACACGTCCCGCGTCCGTCCCCGCCGTCCGTCGGCGAGGAGTTCGAGGATATCGCCGGGACGGTCGACGTCGAACGAGAGCTCGCGCCGCTCGACCACCGAGACGGGCAGCGCTCGCTTCGCGGCGAGCGCGAGATGTCGTTCGAACGAATCGGTCCCGAAGCGCGCGGGGATCGCCCGAGGAGGCCGCCGCAGGAGCAGGCTCGTCCCGGCGCCGTCGGCCGACCGGACTACGACGACCGCGCCGAGCGTCCGAAGCGCCTCGTGGAGGGTCTCCGCGGTCGCGAGCGGAACGTCGGCCGGCAACACGGCGAGCGCGCTCGCGCCCTCCGACTCGGCCAGCGCCTCGACCTGCCGGATCGCGTTCGCGAGCGGCGGCCTCTCCTCGGCGACCGGGCGAGCCCCACGGGCGGCGGCGATCTCGAGCGCGACCTCGTCCGGTGAAACGACCCAGGTCTCCCAGCCGGGGACCGACAGGGAGGCGTCGAGCACGTCCTCGAGCATCGCGAGGGTGAGCGCGCCGCGTTCGAGTTCGGTGAGTGCCGGAGCCAACCGGGTCTTGGCCCGCGTGAGCGACTTGACGGGCACCGCCACGATGCGCACGCCGACAGGCTATCTGGGCCGGACGGCTTCGGCGTCCGGCTGCCGACGGCGGACACGGTAGCATCGCCCGCTCGAGGAGGCCCGACGTGGAACCTTGGTACCGATCGGCCGAGCTCGTGCTCCGGCCTCCGTTCCAGCTGTGGTTCAACTGGCGCTTCGAGGGCCTCGGATCCGTGCCGGCGAAGGGTCCGCTGATCGTGGCCGGGAACCACCTGTCGTACCTGGACCCGTTCGCGCACGGCCTGTTCGTCGTCAAGGCGGGCCGGCGACCCCGGTTCCTCGCGAAGCAGGAGCTGTTCGATGCGCCGTTCCTCGGGTCGGTGATGCGCGGCGCTCGCCAGATCCCGGTCCGGCGGGGGGCCGGCGACCAGACCCCACTCGATGCGGCTCGTCGGGCGCTCGGGGCGGGGGAGGTCGTGGTCGTCTATCCGGAGGGGACCAGTACCACCCCGAACCCGGACTTCTCGCCCGGCCCGGGCAAGACGGGCGTCGCTCGGCTGTCCATCGAGACCGGGGTCCCGATCCTGCCGGTCGCTACGTGGGGGGGTCAGTACGTGTGGCGGAAGTCCGGTCGGCAGAGCGTGCGGTTCGGCCGTCCGATCTGGCTGCTGGCGGGTGACGCGATCGATCCCGGTCCCTTCGACCGGGAGGCGCGCGGCGCCGCTGCGCGTGCGCTGACCGGCGCCCTGATGACCGAGCTCGGCCTGCTCGTGGACCATCTGCGTTCGCGGTACCCGGCCCGTTGGAGCCCCGGGTAGGCTGGGCTGATGGCGGAGCCGAGCGGGCGGGGCTTCACGACCCGGGCGATCCACGGGCAGGCGATGCCTCCCCTGGAGCAGCAAGCGCCGAGCGTTCCGATCTTCCAGACGTCGACGTTCCGGTTCGAGACGTCCGAGGACCTCGCGGAGACCATCAGCTTCCACCGCCCGGGGTACACCTACACGCGCGGATACGGCAACCCCACGCTCCTCGCGTTCGAACGCGTGATGGCCGACCTCGAAGGGACCGAGTCCGCGCTCTCGTTCGCATCGGGGATGGCGGCGATCCATACCCTGGTGACCACCGTGGCCGCCTCCGGCGACCGCATCGTGGCCAGCAGCGAGCTGTACGGGGGGACGTACTCGCTGTTCGCGAACGTGCTCCCTCGGTACGGGGTGGACGTCACGGTCGTGCAGCCGCACGATCACGCCGCGGTACGTTCGGCGCTCCCGGGCGCCAAACTGCTGTACGTCGAGACGATCGCGAACCCGAACGTCACGGTCTCGGACCTCCCGGCGCTCGCGACCCTGGCCGTGGAGGCCGGCGTACCGTGCGCCGTCGACAACACGTTCGCATCGCCGTACCTGTGCAACCCGGCACGGCTCGGCTTCGACTACGTCGTGCATTCGGCGACCAAGTACATCGGCGGTCACAACGACCTGATCGGTGGCGTCGTGTGCACCTCGCAGGAGCGTATGGCCGGGCTCCGCGCGACCGTCATCGAGACGGGCGGCACGATGGCGCCGCTCGAGGCGTGGCTGTCGATGCGCGGGCTGGTGACCCTCGAGCTCCGGATGCGCCGGCACAGCGAGAACGCGATGGACCTCGCGACGTGGCTCGAGTCCCATCCCAAGGTCGAGCGCATGCATTACCCGGGCCTGGCATCGCATCCGCAGCACGTGGTCGCCGCCACGATGCTGACGCGCGGATGCGGAGGCATGGCCGCGTTCGAGGTCGCGGGGGGCGTCGAGGCGGGCCAGCGGGCGTGCGACGCGCTCGAGCTCGCGTGGGTCGCGGCGAGCCTCGGCGGCGCGCACACGCTCGTGTCCCACCCCGCCTCCACGACGCACCGGCAGATGAACGCGGCGTCGCGGCGGGCGGCCGGTATCGGGGACGGGCTCATCCGCCTGAGCGTCGGGCTCGAGGACGTGGACGACCTGCGCGAGGACTTCGAGCGCGCGCTCGACAAGGCATGAGGCGCCGCATCGTCGTCCTGTTCGGGGGGCGATCTGCCGAGCACGAGATCAGCGTGTTGTCCGCGCGCTCGGTGCTCGATGCGCTCGACCCGGAACGGTACGAGGCGATCCCGATCGGCGTGACCAAGGAGGGTGTCTGGCAGCGCATGCCGGGCGGGCCGCCGGTCCTTGCCGCGGAGAAGGACCGGGACATGCTCCCTGGTGTCGTGCCCGAGGAGGGGGACGAGGTGATCCTGGAGCAGGAGCCGGGATCCCGGACGCTCGTCGGTGCGGACGGCTCCCGTACGGAGATCGACGTCGTGTTCCCGGTGATGCACGGCCCCTACGGGGAGGACGGATCGGTCCAGGGGTTCCTCGAGATGGCCGGTGTCGCCTACGTCGGCTCGGGCGTGCTCGCGTCGGCGGTCGGGATGGACAAGGCCATCCAGAAGGTGCTGTTCTCCGCGGCCGGACTCCCCGTCGTCGCGTATCAGGCGGTGTACGAACGCGGATGGGAAGAGGACCCGGACGCGGTGGCTGCGCGAGCCGAGCATCTGGGGTATCCGTTGTTCTCCAAGCCGGCCGCCCTCGGCTCGTCGATCGGCATCCGGAAGGTCGGCGATGTCCACGAGCTCCGCGCCGCGCTCGAGGAAGCCTTCCGCTACGGCCCGAAGGCGGTGCTGGAGCGGTCCGCCGAAGGCGCTCGCGAGCTGGAGTGCGCGGTGCTCGGCAACGACGACCCGGTCGCCTCCGTCGCCGGCGAGATCATCACGATCGGACACGCGTTCTACGACTACGACGCCAAATACCTCGACGGACACGGGGCCGAGCTCGTGATCCCCGCGGAGGTCTCTCCGGAGACGCTCGCCGAGGTGCAGCGCCTCGCGATCGCGGCGTTCCGGGCGATCGACGCCGCAGGCATGGCTCGCGTGGACCTGTTCCTACACCCGGACGGGCGACTCGTGCTCAACGAGGTCAACACGATCCCGGGTTTCACGGCGATCTCGATGTATCCGAAACTCTGGGAGGCCTCGGGTCTGGACTATCCGCGACTGATCGACCGGCTCATCGAGCTGGCGATCGAACGGCACGAGGCCGGTCGCAAGAAGGGGGCCGGCTGACGCGATCGGCCGGCGCGGGAGGGCGGACGTCGTTGGCGCGGTGCCTACAGGTGGACGACCGGGCAGGTCAGCGTCCGAGTGATCCCTTCGACACCCTGGATCTTGGCGACGACCAGCTTGCCGAGCTCGTCGACGTTCTTGGCCTCGGCGCGGACGATGACGTCGTACGGCCCCGTCACGTCCTCCGCCTCGGTCACGCCGTCGATGTCACGAACTTCCTTCGCGACCTGCGCCGCCTTGCCGACCTCGGTCTGGATCAGGATGTAGGCCTGGACCACACTGACCTCCCTCGTCCCGAGCCGCCCATGCTATGCACGGTCCGCGATGGCGACAACGGCGACGGCGATCGGCGAACGAGCGTGGGATGATCGAACCGTGGTGTCCCGCCGGAAGAGGCGTGCGAGGGATGTGGACCCGCTGGCTCCGTATCGCAAGCTCCGCGCGCCGATGCCCCCGCCCGAGAAGGTGATCCCGGACCGTCGCCGCGAGCTCGACGAAGAGCAGGCGCGCAAGGAGATGGACCAGGAGGCGCAGACCTCGGAGCCGGACGGGTGATCCTCGCCGACCGCGTCGAGGCGGGGGAGCGGGTCGCGCAGGCGCTCGCCGACCGAGCGACCGACGACGCGGTCGTGCTCGCGATCCCCCGGGGCGGTGTGGTGGTGGGCGAGGTCGTCGCGCGGGCCCTCGGAGCCGCGCTCGACGTCGTGGTGCCGAGGAAGATCGGCGCCCCCGGCAACCCGGAACTCGGGATCGGTGCCGTCGCGCCGGGGGTTCGCGTGCTCGATCCCCGGATGATCGCGATGCTGCACGTGTCCGATGCCTACCTCGAGCGGGAGATCGCGGCTCAGGAGGCCGAGATCGCCCGCCGGGAACACGCGTACCGTGAGGGACGCCCTGCCGCCGACGTGCGCGGTCGTGTGGCGATCGTCACCGACGACGGCGTCGCGACGGGTGGCACGGCCGCCGCCGCGCTCCGGTGGGCGAGATCCCGGGGGGCCGCCCGCGTGATCCTCGCGGTCCCGGTCGCGCCCGTGGCATCGCTGGTCCGGCTCCACGCGGAGGCCGACGAGGTGGTGGTGCTCGAGACGCCGCATCCGTTCTACGCGGTCGGCGAGTGGTACCGCGACTTCGACCAGACCTCCGACGCGGAGGTCGTGGCGCTGCTCGCCAGATCGGCGGGATCGCGCACGTGAGGATCGTCGAGCTCGCCATCGCGGGCGTGTTCATCGCCGGAGGACTTCGCGCGCTCTGGTTCTGGGGGCGCCGGCCGTTCGAAGGCACCGATCTCGCAGATCACCTGCTGTACGCCCTGTACCTCACGGGCCGGATCGGCCTGTGGTTCGCGTTCGCGGGGTTCTTCCTGATCTACGCGTCGGTCGACGTGCGAGGCAGGGCCGCGCTGGACGAGCTCACCCCGTACCGCTGGTACCTCGTCGTGCCGCTGGTCCTCGCCGCGCTCCAACTCGCCGCCGGCTGGTTCCTCGGCCGGCGCGGACCGGATGAGACCGCCTAGCCGGCGGCCTTGACGATCTCCGGCGTGAGCTCGGGGAACTCCTCGAGGCGAGCGACCCGCTCAGCCTTGAGACGCTCTACCGCGTCGTCGTACTCCTGCATCCGTCCCTGTCGCTCGTACAGCCGACGCGGCTGCAGCAGCTCGAGGTCGTCGAACCCCGGGACGGCGTCGGCGACGAGGTAACCGAAGTCGTCGTCGCGGGTCCACGAGATCGTTCCCTCGGCGATGCCCTCGACGCACGCGGACGTGTGCGGGATCCGCACCTTCTTCGAACGAGCGTCGCCATCGGTCCCCCCGACTCGTCCGGTGTTGAGCAGGAAGGTCTCGATCGGATGGGTGGCGAGGAGCTCGAGGATGCGGTTGCCCTGGAGGCCATGGGGGAGCGGGAAGAACGGATTCGTGCCCGGGACCCGCAGGAATCGGCCCGCCTCCGCGGCTCCCCCTGCCGACGTCCCGGTCGTCTCGCCGAGCATGAAGTAGGCGGCGGCCTGCTCCTGATCGAGCTTGGCCACCGCCGGGATGAGGTTCTCGTTCCGGTTGAGGATCAGCAGGTAGTCGACGGTCCCGACCTCGGTAGCCTCCCGGTAGCGTGCGAGGTCGTCCATCCGGAACACCGCCCTGCCGTTCTGCGTGTAGGACTCCTCGAAGAAGTTCACGTTCCCGGCGTCGTCCTGATACACGTTCTCCAGGTACGCGTTGGGCTTGACGACCGCGTTGTAGATGTTCGGCTCGAGGTCCGGGTCCAGGCTGAAGGTCTTGGCGAAGCACCCGTTCTCGGTCCCGTGCGCGTGACCTCCGGGCATCAGCGCGACGAAGTCGTCTTGGACGGGCAGGGACTCGTTCTGCTTGGTGAACGTCGTCGTGGTCTTCCCGGTCCCCGACAGGCCGATGATCATCAGGACCTTCTCGCCGCCGGCGGTGGGGACGACCTTCAACCCCGCATGCAGCGCGAGGCCTCCCAGGTCGTACACCTTGGCGTTCCACATCCGCAGGCCGCCCTTCTTCGACTCTCCGAAGTAGTCGGAGGAAAGGACGCGCGTGACCCCGTTCTCGAGGTCGACGGCGATCAGCCGCTCGTCCGGATATCCCGGCGCGGGAAGGTTCGGCGTGTAGATCACGTGCACCTCGGGTTCGTCGCCGTCATCGCGCGGGAAGTACAGCTTCTGCTGCATCCCGGCGATGTTGGCGTTGGCCTTCTCCATCGTCAGTCGAGCCTTCGTGCGGAAGTTCGGGTCGTTTCCGATGTAGCCATCCACCACGACGACCTCGAGGTCGCGGAGGTAGGCGTCCTGCGAAACGGCGACCGCGTCGAAGTCCTCCCGCCCCATCGTCTTGCCGCTCGAGCGCTCGGCGACCACGAACGTACTGCCCGCGCTCCGCGAGGTGACCCTGGTCTGGACGTTGACGTTGCCGAACCCCGTGACCCGGCACTGCGGCATCGCTTCGGTGAAGCGGCGGAGTTCGTCGGCGGTCGGATTGTCGTGAACCGCTCGTGCTTCGACCTTCACGATGCTCCTTCGGTGGCGTCGGGCTGAGGCCTTCGGGCGTGCGACGGCCTCTATCCTATCCAACGGGAACGCGCGTCCGACCCCCGAGCCCTCGGAGCCAGGGACATGGAGCTGTCCGAAGACGACCTGGTCCGTGCGATCGCGCGGGTGATCTCCGACCCCGAGCCCGGCCTTGTCGTCGGACTCGGCGACGACGCCGCCGTCGCCGAACCCGGCGGCGGGCAGCTGGTGCTCACGACCGACCTGCTCGCCGAGGGCGGCCACTTCGAGCGCGGCGCGATCTCGGCGCACGACCTCGGGGCCAAG
>Ga0187893_10009912_pt1 | contig 14457 bp, 10 predicted proteins | sample MA1701074metaG_FD_139574 | JGI IMG/M metagenome (GOLD analysis project Ga0187893, IMG submission 139574) | White microbial mat communities from a basaltic lava cave in the Kipuka Kanohina Cave System on the Island of Hawaii, USA - MA170107-4 metaG ...
ACCGCCGGGGTGCAGCTCGCCGCCGGGATCTCGATCACCAGGACCCCCTCGGGCATCGGCCGTCCGGCCCCGGCCAGGTCCGGCTCGGTGATCTCCACGGCACGAAGCTGGAGCTCCTCCCCCCGGGCCCGGCGATCCACCCGGCCCTTGACCAGCAGGATCGCGTCGTGCTCGAGCAGTGGCTGCACGCTCTCGTATTGACCGGGGAACACGACCACGGTGACGCCGCCCGCGAGGTCCTCGAGACGGACCTGCGCGTACGGCTCGCCCTTCTTGGTGTAGCGGCGTGCGACCGTGGCCACGATGCCGGCAACGGTCACCAGGTCGCCGTCGTCGAGGTTCACGACCTCGGAGATGTCCATGTCGGCGAGCGAAGCCAGGCGCTCCCGCACGGCGAGCAGCGGGTGATCGGTCACGAACTGGCCGAGCATCTCCTTCTCGAGCCGCAGGAGCGTGGGCTTGTCGAACTCATCGGTCGCGATCACCGCCTCGTCGATCTCGGTCGCCGCGCGTTCGCCTCCACCGAACAACGAGAACTGGCCGGCGGCCTCGGCCTTCCGCTCGGCGGCGATCGGCGCGGAGACCTTCTCCTGGTTCTCCACGAGCCCGCGCCGCTTGTAGCCGAGCGAGTCGAACGCGCCGGCGTAGATCAGGCTCTCGAGCACCTTCTTCGTCAGCACCGAGGGGTCGACCTTCCGGCAGAAGTCGGCGAACCCTTCGAAGGGCCCCTTGCTCCCCCGCGCGTCGATCACCTGCTGCACGGCGCCCGCGCCGACGTTGCGAACCGCGGACAGCCCGTAGCGGATCTTCGGCTCGCCGCTCGAGACCGGCGCGAAGTCCTGCTCGGACTCGTTCACATCGGGGGGGAGGACCTCCAGGCCCGTGAGACGGCACGCGTTGAGGTAGAAGGGCTTGCGGTCCTTGTCGTCCTTCACGCTGGTCAGGACCGCGGACATGTACTCGACCGGGTGATGCGCCTTCAGGTAGGCGGTCTGGTACGCGACGTATCCGTACGCGCACGCGTGTGAGGCGTTGAAACCGTAGTCGGCGAACGGCTCCATCAGCTCGAACAGGTCCTCTCCCAGCCGTTCGGAGTAGCCGTGGTCGCGGCATCCCTGGATGAACGCCTCGCGGTGCCGGGCCAACTTGGCCCTGATCTTCTTCCCCATCGCGTGGCGCAACGTGTCGGCCTCGGCCATGGAATAGCCGGCGATCCGAACCGCCATCTGCATGACCTGTTCCTGGTACACCATGATCCCGTAGGTGCCGGCCAGGATGTCCTCGAGGTCCGCGTGCAGGTACGTGACCGGCCGGCGTCCGTGCTTGCGCTCCGCGTACTCGTGGTGCATCCCCGCGTTGAGCGGCCCCGGCCGATACAGCGCAACCAGGGCCATCAGGTCCTCGAACCGGTCCGGCGCGAGCGCGCGGATGAGCTGGCGCATCCCCGCCGACTCCATCTGGAACACACCCGTCGTGTCCCCGCGCTGGAGCATCGTGTACACGGCCTCGTCGTCGAGCGGCACGTGGTCGATGTCGAGCTCGATGTCCCGCCGGCGCAGGTGCGACAGCGTGTCCTCGATCACCGAGAGCGTGCGAAGGCCGAGGAAGTCCATCTTCAGCAGGCCGAGATCCTCGACCCCGTGCATGTCGAACTGCGTCACGATCCGGCGTGAGTCGTCCCGAGAGTCCTTCGAGAGCTTGAGCGGCAGATAATTCACGAGCGGTGCATCGCCGATCACGACGCCGGCCGCGTGCACGGAGTCCTCCCGTCGCAGGCCTTCCAGCGCCCGAGCCGTGTCGACGATCTCGCGCGCCTCGGGTTCGCGCTCGTACGCCTCGCGGAGTTCGTGGGAGAGCTTGAGCGCGTTGTCGATCGGCTCGTCGCGACCCATGATCGCCGGCGGGTACATCTTGCAGAGCCGGTCGCCGACGCTGGCCGGGAACCCCAGCACCCGGGCGGCGTCGCGGATGCCCTGCTTCCCCTTGATCGTCTGGAACGTGATGATCTGCGCGACGTGGTCGGCGCCGTACTTGGAGGCCACGTAGCGGATCACCTCGTCGCGCCGGCGCTCGTCGAAGTCCATGTCGATGTCCGGCATCTGGATCCGCCCCGGGTTCAGGAACCGCTCGAAGATCAGCCCGTAGCGGAGCGGGTCCAGATCCGTGATGCGCAGCGCGTAGGAGACCACCGACCCCGCCGCGGAGCCGCGGCCGGGTCCCACGCGGATCCCGTTCTCCCGCGCGAACCGGATCAGGTCCCACACGATCAAGAAGTACGCCGAGAACCCCATCGAGGCGATGACGCCGAGCTCGTGCTCGATCCGTTCGGTGATCTCGGGCGTGACCGGGCCGTACCGCTCGCGCGCCCCCTCGGTGACGAGCTCGCGGAGGTAGGAGTCGCGATCCCTGCCGCCCGGAGACTCGAACCTCGGGACGTGGAAGCGTTCAGACGGCGGCGCCGTGTCGCCGTAGACGAGCTCGAGCTCACACATCTCGGCGATCTCCAGCGTGGCGTCGCATGCCTCGGGCAGCTCGCGGAAGACCTCGCGCATCTCCTCGGCGCTCTTCAGGTAGAACTCGTCCGAGTCGAACCGCAGCCGATTGGTGTCGGTCTGCACCTTCTGCTGCTGGATGCAGAGCAGGACGTCGTGGGGCTTGGCGTGTTCGCGCTCGGTGTAGTGGAGATCGTTCGTCGCGACGAGCGGCAGTCCCGTGCGGCGCGCGAGCGAGATCAGCGCCGGCAGGACCCGACGTTGGTCGTCCACCCGGTGGTCCTGCACCTCGACGAAGAAGTTGCCGGGCCCGAAGATCTCGGCGTACGTCGCGGCGACCTCTTCGGCCCGCTGCTCGAGGCCGGTGAGCAGCAGCTGAGCCACCTCCGACGCGAGGCATCCCGACAGGCCGATCAGGCCCTCGGATCGCTCGGCGAGCAGCTCCTTGTCGATCCGGGGCCGATGGTAGAAGCCCTCCAGGTGCGCATCGGTCACGAGCTTCAACAGGTTGCGGTAGCCGGTCTCGTTGCGCGCCAAGATCGTGAGATGCCGGTACTTCTCCTCGCTCTCACCCGGCGCCCGCTCGAAGCGCGAGGACGGCGCCACGTAGGTCTCGACGCCGAGGATGGGCTTGACGCCGGCCGCGAGCCCCGCCTCGTAGAAGCGCAGCGCCCCGAACATCGCCCCGTGATCGGTGAGCGCGAGCGCCGGCATCTCGAACGCCTTGGCCCGATCGAACAGCGCTTCGATCCGAGCCGCCCCGTCCAGCAGGGAGAACTCCGAGTGCGTATGGAGGTGGACGAAGCTGCTCACCGCCGGCCCGCACCTCCCTGGCACTTCGGGGGAAAACCTGTGGATTACTTACACGCTTGTGATTCCCGGGGTTCGAAGGATAGACTCGCGCGAGCGCTCAGGCAACCGACCTGGTCAAGCGAGGCGGAACGGATGCGGCTGTCGTACTCGAGCATCAACACGTACGAAACCTGCCCCGCGAAGTTCAAGTTCCAGTACGAGGACCGCCTGCCCCAGGCGCCCTCACCGGCGCTCTCGTTCGGGGACTCGCTGCATCGGGCGCTCCACATGTTCCACAACCGTCCCGTCCCGGTCGCGCCATCGGTCGAGGAGCTGCACGAGATGCTCGAGGCCTGCTGGGTCTCCGACGGGTTCGGGGACGGGTCCGAGGAGGGCATGTACCACGACCACGGGCGTCAGGTGCTCACCCAGTACCACCGCGAGAACGCGGACGACTATCGGATCCCGGCGGCCCTCGAGTTCCGGTTCCAGATCGAGCTCGAGGGGACGCTGCTGTCTGGGGTGATCGACCGCCTGGACCGGATCCCCGGCGGCGGGTACGAGATCATCGACTACAAGACCAACCGGCGCCTGCCCCCCCAGTCGCGGATCGACCAGGACCTCCAGCTCTCCATCTACCACCTGGCGGCCGAACAGATCTGGGGCATCGAGCCCGAGCGGCTGACCCTCTATTACCTGCTCCCCGGGCAGCGGATGACCACGGTTCGCACGGCGGCGGACCTCGACGATCTCCGTCGCCGGATCGCGGTCGTGGCCGAGCGGATCTCCGCGGGCAAGTTCGAGCCGAGGCAGAATCCGCTCTGCGACTGGTGTGAGTACCAGCCGCTCTGTCCGCTGTTCCGGCATCGATCCGAACGCGAACAGGGCGATCCGACCCCGAAGATGACCGAGATCGTCGACGAGTGGATCGACCTCAAGCGCCGGGGGCGCACGGTGTACCGTCGGATCGACGAGCTCGGTGGGCTGATCCACGCCTTCTGCGACGAGCACGGCTACCGAAGGCTCTTCGGGACCGACGGCGCAGCGATCGATCGCCGGCCCCAGCATGTGACCGCGCCGGTCGACGAGCAGGTGCGCGAGGCGCTCGAGCCCCTCGGCCTGTGGGAGGGCATGCTCTCGGTCGATCCCGCCAAGCTGAACGCCCTCATCGAATCACGCACGCTCCCCCCGGACGTCGAGGATCGGCTGCTCGCCTCGCGGGAAGAGGTCCGAACGCAGCACGCGCTCTTCTTGAGGGAGGCCGAGCGCATCCGGCGGTAGGAACGTGGCGACCCGATGCCGAGGCCTCGAGCCGGCGGGTCAGACCTCCCTCCTGACCCGCCGGAGCGCCTCGGCGAGGTCGCTCGGAAGCGCGTCCTCCAGGCTGATCGGCTCGCCCGTGCGCGGATGCGGGAAGGCGAGCCTCCACGCGTGCAGGAACGGGCGGGACAGGCCGAGAGCGCGCGCGTCGTCGCCTCCACCCCCGTACCGGCCGTCGCCGAGCACCGGGTGGCCGACCGCGGACAGATGCACCCGGATCTGGTGCGTCCGTCCCGTCCGGGGGCGGGCCTCGAGCAAGGTCGCGTGCTCGAACCGCTCGCGAACCTCGAACGCGGTCGCGGCCTCTCGCCCGCCGGTCGCGTCCACCCGGACCTTCGCGCCCGAGCGCCCGAGCGGCGCGTCCACCTCGAACCGATCGTGCCGGACCCGGCCGCGGACGAGCACGAGGTACCGGCGGTCCGCGCCGTGGTGGCGGAACAGCCGTTCGAGGCTGGCGTGCGTGCGGTCGTCGCAGGCGACGCAGAGCAGCCCCGAGGTGCCCGCGTCCAGGCGATGAACGATCCCCGGGCGCAGGTCGCCTGCGCGCGGTGCCAGCGGCAGCCCCATGCCGAGGAGGCGGTTCACGACCGTCCCCGTCCGCCGATTCTCGGTGGGGTGGGTCGGCAGCCCCGCGGGCTTGCGAACGACGGCCAGGTGCTCGTCGCGGTAGGCGAGCTCGAGCGCCGGCCCCTCGGGCAGTAGGGCTCTGGCCGGCTCCAGGTCCACCTCGACGATCTCGCCCCCGGCCAGACGGTGGGACTTCGAACGGGCAATGCCGTCCACCAGGACCGTTCCCGCGGCGATCGCGCGCTGCGCCTCCGCACGCGGTACCTCCAGTCGGGCCGCCACGACGGCGTCCAGCCGCCCCGGGACGGCCTCGAACCGCTCGCTCACGCGACCGGGTCGCCGGGTGCCTCGAGCCGCCCGTGCGCGTCTTCGGAACCGTCGCGCTGCTCGCCCAGGTTCGCGAAGGCGAGCAGGATCGCACCGACGACGATCGCCATGTCCGCGAGGTTGAAGACCGGCCAGACGTGGAAGTCGATGAAATCGGTGACCGCGCCGCGCAGCCCCGGACCGTTCACGATGCGATCGATCAGGTTCCCGATCGCCCCTCCGAGGATCAGCCCGAGCGCGATGGTGGCGCTCGAGCGCATCGAGCGGAACGACGCCCAGACGATGACGAGCGACACGACGATCGTCGCGCCGGCGAACACCCACGGCGCGCTCTGCCCGAGCCCGAACGCGCCGCCCGAGTTCGTCGTGTAGTTGAGGGACAGGATCCCCGGGATCACTCGGATCGGTGGACGCCCCGCCAGCGCGCCCTCCACCCACGCCTTGCTGATCCGATCGACGAGGACCACGCACGCGGCCACCCCGTAGAGCAGGGTTGTCCGCCGGGGCACGCGCACCGGCCTATCGCCGGGACTGCGCCTGGGCGTCCTTGATGCAGAGATCCACGTAGGGAAGGGCCTTCAGCCTGCTCTTCTCGATCGGCCTGCCGCAGCGAGAGCAGATGCCGTAGGCGGCCGAATCCATGCGCGAGAGAGCGCGGTCGATCTTGCCGAGCAGGTCTCGGACGTTGTTCTCGATGGACAGGTCGCGCTCGCGTTCGAACGTGAACGTGCCCGCGTCGGCGTTCTCCTCGTCGAACGACACCTCGCCCGAAAGATCGGACTGGGAGGCCGCGAAGGAGGTTTCCTCGATCGTCTGGAGCTGGTCCTGGAGCTCGGCGCGCTCGTCGACCAGGCGTTGCCGCAGCTCGTCGAGCTCTTTCTTCGAGTGGGTCGTCTTCCCGGCCATGGGCGGGGGGAAGGTAGCATCGGCGGCCACCCCCGACAATCGGGGGAGCCGGGGTTGCGCTACGGCGCACCTGGGGGCTCGCGCGGCCGGTATCTCGGCGCGTGTAGCATGCCTTCGAACGGCGATGACGGGAACGAGTAGGTGGGGTTCCGGTCCCAGCGAGCCGGGACACGGTGCGAGCCCGGCGGCACGGCCCCTCCGAAGATCATCCCCGAGCCGCCGCCCGAGCCGGGCGTGCGCCACACGCTCGCTGTAGGCGCGGACGGGTCCGCCCGTGACAGCGGAAGGTCGTATCGGCGACCGATGAGTGGCCGGGTGCGCGAGGACCCGGCAAGCAGGGTGGTACCGCGGGGCCGACGCCTCGTCCCTGGAAGGGGACGAGGCGTTTCGCGTTGCGGGACGAGGAGGAACGGGTGGGATTCGAGCCGGTCGATCCGAAGGTGAGCTTCCCCGAGCTCGAGCGTCGCGTCCTGGGGTTCTGGCGAGAGGCGGACGTCTTCCATCGGCAGCTCGAGCAGCGCCGGGACGGGCCCGAGTGGGTCTTCTACGAGGGCCCCCCGACCGCGAACGGTCGCCCCGCCATCCATCACACGGAGTCGCGCACGTTCAAGGACATCTATCCCCGCTTCAAGGCGATGACGGGCCACCTCGTCCCGCGGAAGGCCGGCTGGGACTGTCACGGCCTGCCCGTCGAGCTCGAGGTCGAGCGCGAGATCGGCACGAAGAGCAAGCGCGACATCGAGGCGTTCGGCATCGCGGAGTTCAATCGTCTCTGCCGCGAGTCGGTGCAGCGCTACGTCGGTGAGTTCGAGGCGCAGACCGAACGCCTCGGCTTCTGGATCGACACCGACGACGCGTACCGGACGATGGACACCGAGTACATCGAGAGCGTCTGGTGGTCGCTCAAGCAGCTGCACGGGCGCGGCCTGCTGGTCGAGGCCGATCGCATCGCGACCTACTGCCCGCGATGCGGCACGCCGCTGTCCGATGCCGAAGTCGCCATGGGCTACGCCGACGTCGAGGACCCGAGCGTCTACGTCGGGTTCCGTCTGGTCGACGCCCCCGATCCCGAGCTGGCCGGTGCCTCCCTGCTCGGCTGGACGACGACGCCCTGGACCCTCATCTCCAACGCCGGGCTCGCGGTGGCTCCGGACGCCCCCTACGTCGTGGTCGAGCACGCAGGCGAACGGCTGGTGATCGCCGAAGCGCTCAAAGACGCGGTGGTCCCCGATGCTCCGGTCGAGGGCGGGCCGCTAGCGGGCTCCACGCTCGTCGGCGCTCGGTACGAGCCGCTGTACCCCAACGTCGAAGGCGCGCACCGCGTGATCGCGGCGGACCTGGTCTCGCTGGAGGACGGGACCGGGATCGTCCACATGGCCCCTGCGTTCGGAGCCGCTGACCTGGAGGTCGGCCGGCGGGAGGGCTGGGCCGTCTTCAAACCGCTCGACGGGGAGGGCCGGTTCACCGACGAGGCCCCCGCGTTCGTGCGCGGCCGGTTCTTCAAGGACGCGGACCCCGAGATCATCGACGACCTCCGCGCTCGTGGCCTGCTCCTGCGGGCCGAGACGATCACCCACGCCTACCCCCTGTGCTGGCGGTGCGATACACCGTTGATCTACTTCGCCCGCACCTCCTGGTACATCCGGACGACCGCGGTGAAGGAACGGTTGCTCGCGGTGAACGACGAGGTCGACTGGCATCCCGAACACATCCGGACCGGCAGGTACGGCGACTGGCTCTCCAACAACGTCGACTGGGCGCTCTCCCGCGAGCGGTACTGGGGGACGCCGCTGCCGATCTGGCGGTGCCCGAACCTCCACGACACCGCGATCGGATCGCTCGCCGAGCTCTCCGAGCGCGCCGGGCGCGACGTGACGGGGATCGATCCGCACCGCCCCGCGATCGACGAGGTCGCGTTCGCGTGCCCGGAGTGCGCCGAGCGTTCGACCCGGCTCCCCGAGGTGATCGACACCTGGTACGACTCCGGGGCGATGCCCTTCGCGCAGTGGGGCTACCACCCCGAGCTCGGTCGCGGGCTCGACCGCTTCGACCCGAAGGACCCCGCCGCCGATTTCATCGCCGAGGCCATCGACCAGACGCGCGGGTGGTTCTACACGCTGATGGCCGAGGGCGTGCTGCTGTTCGATTCGACCGTCTACCGGGCGGTGGTCTGCCTGGGGCTCCTGGTCGATGGGCAGGGACGCAAGATGTCCAAGTCGCTCGGCAACACCATCGACGCCTTCGAGGTCATGGACCGCCAGGGAGCGGACGCCCTGCGCTGGTACCTGCTGACCGGCGGATCGCCGTGGTCGCCGCGGCGGGTGTCGATGGAGGCCTTCGACGAGGTCGTTCGGGGGTTCCTGCTCCCGCTCTGGAACGTGTACTCCTTCTTCGTCACCTACGCCAACGCCGGCGGCTTCGACCCGTCGGCGGGCCAGGTGCCGCTGGAGGAGCGCCCGGTGCTCGACCGATGGATCGCGTCGCGTCTCGCCGGGACGATCGAGGCCGCGAGGGAGGAACTGGACCGGTACGACGCGACGGGCGCCGGCCGGCGTGTGCATCTGTTCCTGGACGACCTGTCCAATTGGTACGTGCGGCGGACGAGACGGCGCTTCTGGGACCCGAACGGGACGGGGGGTCGCGACACGACGGAGGCGTTCCTGACTCTGCACGACGTCCTCGTCACCGTCTCCCAGCTGCTCGCGCCCTTCACGCCGTTCGTCGCCGAGGAGCTCTGGCGGAACCTCGCGGCGGGCCGGGACGGGCGGCCCGATTCGGTGCACCTGTCGGACTATCCGAACAAGCGCGGGGCCGATCGCGACCCGAACCTCGATGACGCGATGGCCAGCGCGCGCGCCATCGTCGAGCTCGGGCGCCGCGTGCGAACCGAGTCGAAGGTCAAGGTGCGACAGCCGCTGCTCGAGGCCGTCGTGCACTTCCCGGGCGACCACGAGGCGCTCCGCCCGATCCTCGATCTGGTGGGCGAGGAGCTGAACGTGAAGCGGGTGGTGTTCGCGGAGTCCACCCAGCAGCTCGGTGGTTGGCGCGCCAAGCCGAACTTCAAGACCCTCGGCCCTCGGCTCGGTTCGGTCGTCAAGGATGTCGCCGCCGCCCTCGCGCGCGACGACGGTTCGCTCGCGGCAGCGCTCGCGCAGGGTGAGACGGTCGAGCTCGTCACGCCATCGGGAGTGATCGCCCTCGGGCCCGCGGACGTCGATCTCACGCAGGAGACCGTCGAGGGCTGGGGCGTCGCCTCGGACGGTGGGATCACCGTCGCGCTCGAGCTCGAGATCACCCCCGAGCTCCGCCTGGAGGGCCTGGCCCGCGAGCTCGTCCGTGTCGTGCAGGACGCTCGGCGGGCCGCCGGACTCGAGGTGAGCGACCGGATCGTCCTCGACCTCACCGTCGCGGGACCGCTCGAGGAGGCGCTTTCGGCGCACGGCGACGTCATCGGTGCCGAGACCCTCGCCGCCGAGATCGTCCGGGACCTGGGTGAAGCCGCGAGCTATCGCCAGACGGTCGAACTCGACGGGGACACCGTGACGGTCAGCCTGCGGAAGGCGTGATCCGGGTTCAGTCCTCGCCCCAGAAGAGCTCGCGCAGCGACCGTTCGCCTCGATCGCCCGCGGGGGCGCTCCCCGGCGAGCCCTCGGTCGAGAACACCGGCTCGGTCTCCGGGTCCACCACGACCGGGTCGGGGTCGGTCTGGGGGGCCTCCTCGCTGTCCGGCACCGTCAGCGCGGGCTCGGCGGCCATCCGTTCACGCATCTCCGCAGGGGACGCCGGCGCGAACACCGAGGGCGCCTCCGGCTCCGCATCGCCATCCTCCGGCGTCGCCGTGGACCCAGAGGGCGCCGCAGCTGCTTCCGTCCGCGCGCGGATCGCCAGGACCATCTGCTTGATCTCCTCCGCGTGGCCCTGCACGAGCGATCCGAGGCCCTGGAGGAACTCCCGTTCGGTGTTCAGGAACGGCGCCACCGCGGCCCGGGCATCGCCCGGTCTCCCGCTGCCCGCCGCGGCCCGGATTGCCGCTGCATCCTGCTCTGCGCGGCGGACGATCGCGGCTGCTTCCTCGCGCGCGGCGGCGAGGGCGGCTCCGTCGCCCTCGGTTCCGGCTTCGGCGGGGCGGCCCTGGCGGAGGCGGGCATTCTCTTCCTGGTACGACGAGAGGTCCTCGGTGATCCGGTCGAGGAACGCGTCCACCTCACGCTCGTTGTACCCGCGGAACGCCAGCTTGAACTCCACCGATTGCACCTCGGCCGGCGAGATGCGTGCGTCACCCGTATCCGGCGTCTGCTGGTCCTGGTCGCGTCCCTTCTTCCTCCGCATGCGGCTCCCCCTCGGCTCAGCACAATGCCTGCTGCAGGACCGCAAGGATAACGAACGCGATGATGATGGAGAGGTCGAGCCCCACGCCCCCTGCGCGGATGGGCGGGATGAGCGCTCGGAGCGGTCGCAGCACCGGCTCGGTCACGTCCTCGAGCAGGTCGATGATCGTTCGGATCGGCCCGCTGAGTGGCGGACGGAATCCGAACAGGTACGCCCACGACACGAGCACCCGAACGAAGAGGATGATCGTGTAGATCCGCAGGACGAGGCACACGATCTCCAGCACGCTCAGCGCTCCGAAGCGATCCCAGGTTGGTTTCGGCGGGTTGGGTAGGTCAGAACTGGTTGTACAGGTCGCCGCCGGCGATCCGCTCGCGATCCTCGGCCGATACGTCCACGTTGGCGGGCGTGAGCAGGTAGACCCGGTTGGCCACCATCTCGATCTTGCCGTCCAGTCCGTACACGAGCCCGGATGCGAAATCGACGAGCCGGCGAGCGATCGTGTCGTCGGTGCTCTGCAGGTTCATGATGACGGGAACCCCGGCCTTGAACCGGTCGGCGATCTCACGCGCCTCGTTGAACCGCCGAGGCTCGGACTTGTGGATCGAGGCCGCGGTCGCCGCTCGTGCCGGCGCGATGGTCCGCACCACGCCCCCGTACTCGGGCTCCAGATCGACCTCGCGAACCGCCTGCGGGCGGCCGAAGCTTCGAACCTCGGTCGAGCCGGATACGGCGCCGACCTCGTCGAGATCCTCGAACTCGTCGTCCTCCACCAGCCCGAGGTAGGTAAGCGTCTTCTTCCACACGCCTGGCATCACGTCCTCCCACGATCGTCGGCGACGCGCGCCCCGAACAGGGCGGTTCCGATCCGGATGATGGTAGCGCCTTCCTCCACTGCAACCTCGTAATCGAGGGACATTCCCATGGACAGCTCCACCGCCTTCGGATGTCGCTCCGCGACCCGCCCCTGCAGCTCCCGGAGCCGTCGGAAATGCGGGCGCGAATCCTCAGCCACCGATGGGATCGGGGGGAGCGTCATCAGACCCGTGAGCTCCAGACCCGGGGTCTCGGCTACCTCGTCCGCCACATGTGGCAGCTCCTCCGGGGACACCCCGATCCGCTCCCCGGTCAGGTCCACCTCGATCAGCACCGGGATCGTCCGCCCGAGCTCCTCGGCCCGACCCGCCAGCCGGCGGAGGGCCCTCCCTGGGACGATCGTCTGCACGACGTCCGCGAGCTCGGCCACGGAGGGAGCCGAACGGCTCTGGAGCGCGCCGATGAAATGCCACGTGACCCCTTCGATCGCCGGGCGCTTCCGTGCGAGCTCCTGCACGTAGTTCTCGCCCACCTCCTGGACCCCGGCATCCCTGGCCCAGGCGATCGTCTCGGGAGCGACCGACTTGGCGGCGGCGACCAGCCGGACGCCCGCGGGCTCGCGCTCCGAGCGCTCGCACGCATCGGCGATGCGGCCACGGATCGCGGACAGGTTCACACGCAGTTCGTCGAACGACGGGGACACGCGATGGACGGTAGTCGGCTCAGGTGCCAACGGGAACAGAAGGATATGGGGGCGGGATCGGTCCAGAGGCGGGGGAAGGACGCCTCTCGAACCTCATGGACCCCGCCCCCACGCATCGGACGGTCGTACGAACCGCCTAGCTCTTCAAGAAATCCGGGATGTCGAGATCCTCCTCGGCGTCGAACGAGACGCCGTCGGACGCCGGTTTGAAGATCTCGTCTTCCTCCTCGACCAGGATGGACGGCATCGGCAGGCGCTCCTCGTCCTCGTCGTCGGCGAGCCTGGTCGCGACCGTTTCCGGGATCGCTACGACCGGTTCGGGCTCGTTGAGCAGCCTCGAGAAGCGCCCCTCGAAGCGCGACGTCGAGGGCGCGGCCATCTGCTTCTCGAAACCGGCCGCGATGACGGTGACCCGGACCTCCTCGCCCAGGCCATCGTCCACGACGGCGCCGAAGATGATGTTGGCATCGGGATGCGCGACCCGCGTGATGGCATCCGCCGCGCGATTGACCTCGTGCAGGGAGAGATCCGTCGGGCCGGCGACGGAGAGCAGGACGCCTCGCGCGCCCTCGATCGAGGACTCGAGCAACGGAGAGGAGATCGCCCCCCTCGCCGCTTCCTCCGCTCGATCCTCTCCCGAACCCAGTCCGATCCCCATCAGCGCCGACCCCGCCCCGGTCATGATCGAGCGGACGTCCGCGAAGTCGAGGTTGATCAGCCCCGGCGTCGTGATGAGCGAGGTGATGCCGTCGACGCCTTGGAACAGCACCTGGTCGGCCATCCGGAACGCATCGACCATCGGCGTGGTCGGATCGGAGACCTGGAGCAGCCGGTCGTTCGGCACGACGATCAACGTGTCGACGGCCTGCTTGAGCTCGGTGATGCCGAGGTCGGCCTGCGTCGCGCGCATCCGGCCTTCGAACCCGAAGGGCCTGGTGACCACCCCGATCGTCAGGGCCCCGACGCCCCGCGCGATCTCCGCGACGATCGGGGCCGCGCCGGTCCCGGTGCCGCCACCCTCGCCGGCCGTGACGAACACCATGTCCGAACCCTTCAGGATCTCCTCGATCTCGTCGCGGTGTTCCTCGGCGGCGCTCCGGCCGATCTCGGGGTCGGAGCCTGCGCCGAGTCCGCGAGTGGTCTCGCGCCCGATGTCGAGCTTGACCTCCGCATCCGACATGAGCAGCGTCTGGGCGTCGGTGTTCACCGCGATGAACTCGACGCCGCGCAGGCCGGCCTCGATCATCCGGTTGACCGCGTTGACACCACCCCCGCCGATCCCGATCACCTTGATGACGGCGAGGTAGTTCTGAGGAGAATCCATCATCGCGACCTCCACTCCCGGGCGGAAACCCGGTCTACCTGGGGAAACGCCGTGCGAAGTCTCCCAACATTGAACCTGAACTGAACCGTTATTGTCATATCTACTTCACAGTGACCGCGTCACGCTACTATCAACCGCCAGGTCCGTCAAGGCGGGGAAGCGAGCGATTGCGCGGGTCGGTGACAAGCGCTCATCCGTTCATCGATCCGGTCCCCGATCCTCACGCTGCGCGTGAGCCTCAGGCCGAGGTTCAGTTGGCGAAGAGCGCCGAGGGCGCCGTTGGGGCCACGACGGACAGGCGGACGATCCGCTCCCCCGCCCACGACGCCCATGCGAACATGCGCTCGATCGCGCGCGCCTTCGCGAAGAGCTGCTCCGGGCCGCCGAACAGGACGGTCTCACCGCCTCGGAACGACAGCACCAGGCTTCCGTTCGACAGGACCGAGACGTCCTTCACGAGGTCGCGCAGCGCGGGGGCCATCGCACCGAGCGCCCGAGCCGCGCCCACCGGGCTGGGAGCGGAACCCTCGACCGTTCCCGCGGGTAGGAGCTCGATGTCCGGAAGACCCTTCGACAGCCGGCGACTCGCCAGCATCGTCGCGCCGGTCCCCAGCGGGGTTCCGTCGCCCGCGAGCAGGACCGTGTGGACGCCGTCGCTCGCCACCGCGACCGCGGTCCGTTCGCTCACCGTGATCCTGACGGTCACGGGGAACACGCGCTGGACGTCCGCCCGCGCGACCCATGGGTTTGCCTCGAGCCGTTCCTCCGCGAGCACCTCGTCCAACCAGAGCGCGTTCGACGAGCTCGAGATCCCCGCGATGCGCAGCACGTCGGCCCGTGTCAGATGGTCGGCTCCTGCGATCTGGATGCGGCGGACGTGG
>Ga0187893_10009913_pt1 | contig 14457 bp, 11 predicted proteins | sample MA1701074metaG_FD_139574 | JGI IMG/M metagenome (GOLD analysis project Ga0187893, IMG submission 139574) | White microbial mat communities from a basaltic lava cave in the Kipuka Kanohina Cave System on the Island of Hawaii, USA - MA170107-4 metaG ...
GATAAGCCGTGCGATTCGCAATCAACTCATCAATCACATTTCACCAGAAAGGAACAACATCATGTCAGCATACGCGGTTATCTCGGGGCGTCTTGGCGTTGAGCCGGAATTGCGGTTCACGAACGGCGGCACGCCGGTCATCAATCTTTCCATTGCCAACAATCGCAGCATCAAGGTTGGCGACAAACGCGAAACGGTCGCCGATTGGTTCAAGGTGACGGTTTTCGGGCGCGATGCCGAGATCATCAATCAGTACGCGAAAAAAGGCAGCGCGCTCGCTTTCAACGGACGATTGCAGAACGAGAAGTACGTGGATCGTGACGGTAATCAGCGCACTTCGACGATTCTCGTGGCGAGCAGCTTTGAGTTTGTGCCGACGGCAAAGCGTGATGGCGGCAATGCGACCGAAACGACCGCAAATGACGCCAGCGTCGAAACTGTCGTGGGGAATGAAACCGAGGACGACATTCCGTTCTAAAGCGACGCGCATCCCGAATGTCATTCTAGGCTTTGAGGATGCTTCTGCTACCCGTGGAAGCATCCTTTTTCGCAATGAGTGGTCTGTGAATGTTTCAGGTATTGGCTGTTGGTAGTCGGGCAACAAACAGAAAGGAGTTTTTGCTGTGATTACCATCGTCAATCGAAAGACCTGGCGCGGCGAGAGCGTCTACGTGGGGCGGCCAGGCGTGTTGGGAAATCCGTTCGTCATCGGCAGAGACGGGGATCGTTCGGCGGTGATTCAGAAGTATCGTCGCTGGCTTTGGAATGAACTTCAGCGAAAATCAGGGCAAGTTTTTGATGAGATTCACCGGCTTGCAACTTTGGCAAAGTCCGGTGATCTCGTTCTCGCTTGCTGGTGTTTTCCGCAACAGTGCCACGCCGCGGTGGTCAAAGCCGCAATTGAATGGATCAATCTTCAACCTCAAGAAAGGGAGCGAAGCGATGTCGGACAATCTGAATGAAGCCGCCGCCGAAAAACAATGCCTCTGTTGTGGCAGCTACGATGGCGATCCATACGCCATTCTGAGTAACGGATACTGCATTCCGTGCGATGAGGACGCGAGAATCTCGTGGCTCGAAACGATCAATCAACAGACTTCTCCGCAAGGCTTCGCATAATGAAAATGCGACCATCGTTTTGACGCGGATGGTCTCATTGCTGCGATCTGGGAAAGGCATCGCCGGATGATTCGGCTTTCCCGTCAGGGAGCGGCCTTTCAGGCTTCGCGGGTTTCTCAATCTTCGCAGGTTTCGTTTTGTTCCGGCTCTCGTTGTTCTTCTTTTGCAGCCACTGCCGGAAACCTTTGTCTGCGTCGAACAGCCGCTGCATTCCCTTGTCAACAACCTCATCGGGAGTGGTCTCTTTGCCAGTCACATCCCTGACGTAGGCGACGTAATCCCTCAGATTCGCCAGCACCGTCCAGCTCAGCTTGAACGATTCTCTTTCGGCGGCGATTTCGTCAAAGTTGATCAGCGGAACCGAGGCGCTGCCCGATTCTTTTCTCTTTCCTGTCGGCATAAATGCATCTCCTTGGTGGATGGTTTTCAGGATCAAATCCTGCTCTGGATTTGAAGACGCTTCCCATTGAGCAAGAGCCATTCCAACAGAGTTTTCCTGCCTTCAATTTTCATCCAGATTAGTCCAGGTCGTCGCGTCGCCTGAGAGGGTTTTGAGTCAGAGAAATCACTCTCAGCGAAGAGATTAATGCCCACTGCGAGTGAGTAATGGACGAAGACAACATTTCACCAGAGCTGGCTCAAAATGACCCTGCATTTTTCCAGAGTGGCGGCAAAAGCGCTTGGTATACCTGGGCACAAATCATCTGCTAACAAGTGGGGCGGTGACTGAGGTCTACCAACGCTCGCAAATCAAAGCTGTTACAAGCGTTGTCAGGTCTTTCAGGTCTGCGATTACCTTTGCCGGACAGACCTGATAGGCCAAATGAATCAGAGGCTGAAGATAGCCGGAGACCGAAGGCACGTTGATTGCCCTTTCCGAGACTCAAAACACGATGCACTCAATGATGCAATGGAGGGCTGGCAATGCCGATTCGGAACAGACCAAGACTGGTGGCTTCCACCTCAAGTACGACTAAGCTTTTCGTGGATGATCTGCGCGAGGTCGGCAGCCTTTCACACGATGAAGAAAAGAGCCGGAGCGACGTAATTCGAGAGCTGGTTCACGAGGCGTTGCGGCAGCGCAGACTGTGCGCATTGGGGCGAGATGAGAGCGAAAACCACGTGCGCAAAATCTATCAGGAGACCGTTGCCGAAGCCGTCGAACCGTTGCTGAAGGAATTCGCCGATCTTCGCCGGCAATTGGTGATTGTGACAGCGCAATCCGAAGACAGCGCGAAGCCAGACACAACTGCGAAGAGCAGCGACGTGATGCTGGCGCTCTTATCACATCTATTGCGCCGGTCAACCGTCACGGAAAGCATTGTCAAAGTGCTGATGACCATCGGCATGCAAAAGGACGGCGTGAGCGCCGAAGAGATCAAAAAACAGCTCGCGTTGCAGGATGAGATGGGGATGCAACAGGCACGCAAATTGATTCAGAAGCTTCCCGGAGATTATGCACGCGCGGTCATGTCTGAAGGCAGTTGAGAACAACGGGACTGGCGCACAGGGCAGCAATAGATCAATGCGATGAAAGTTGTCGTCGTCGTCAAAAAGGGACTGGGAGGCAGCGGCGTCAGTCAGGCGGCTCGGTACATTTCCACGCGAGAGCGTGACGAGGGGCGTGAAGGACACGAAGCGCGCAGGCTCTTCTCAGAAAACGAAGAGCGATTGAACTATTCTCAGGCGAACCGTCTGCTCGGCGATGGGCACGATCCGAAGACGGATGACGTGCTGCATCTCGTCATCAGCTTTCACCGGGAAGAAGATTTCAATCTGTTGGGAGCAGATGAGGAATCACGGCTCAGCGGGGTTCGTGAAACGACGCGCGATACGCTGACAGAGATGACCAATTCCCTCAATGCCGAGAAACTTCGCTGGGTAGCCGGCATTCATCGCAACACTGACAATCCGCACGTTCATCTGCTCATCCACCGTGACTATGTTGACCGGCAGACCGGTCGCGCGAAACGCCTGGGCACGCTGCCTAAAGAAATGCGCGTGAGCTGGGAGAAAGCGCCGGACGGAACGCGCATCATCAATCCCGGCCTGTGCAGCCAGACCTTTGAAAAACATCTCGATCAAAACATCAGGCAATTCACAGACGATCAACAAAGAAAGCTTCAGGAAAAACGCGCTGAGCGTGTGACGCTCGGCCAGGCGATGGTCGCCGCTGACCGCATCGAGCAATTGCTGGAATCGCTGCGGGCGGCCGATGCCTTTGGCGAGTGGCGACGTTATCGAATGGTTGATGCGCAGGGCCGGAGCCGACTGGTTTCTGAATTCGATCTGCGGCAAAAGGCCAATGCGATTGGCAGGCAGATGACGGCGCAGGTGAAATTCAAACTGCCTGCCGAAGTACGGGCACAGATGCAGCACGAAGCTGCGGCACAGTTGATCAGCAGGTCTGGCGGTGTAATCAAAAAGATTCGCGTCGCGCGCTTCGCCGACCTCAACGCTCTTGAGATGAAATTGCAGCAGGCCATCTCGGCTTCGCGGCCTGCCATCAGCGAATCAGTTGCAATCAAAGAGAAATATGAAAGCGCCGGGCTGATTATTCCGACGCCAATCCTTTCGCGCGCCGACTTGGCGCAGTTGCAGAACCGCGCGATCTCACTCGGTGACGCGGAAAAGCTGAAAACGCTGGAAGAGATTCGCATCACACTGGCGGCTGAAAAAGACGAGCCAACGCGTTTGGTCCCGGAAACAGGACGGCTGCGAGCGCAGCTTTTTGTCGCACGCTCACGTCTGCTCGTCGAGCAACAAACCGCCGCTCGTTTTGAGGAGACAAAATATCTTCGGCAATGGAATATTGGCAACGATGAACGCCGGACGAAAGATTCTCTCGCCGGAATTGAATCGGCGCTGGCATTCGCTTCCGATCAAGCAAAGTTTATCGGCGCGCGCAGTCTTCACTGGAACGACGACAAGCGGGAAATGGCGCGTGGGAAAGTTGCTGTGCTGAACGAGCAACGCACAGAAGTTCTCAGCCGGATTGCGGACGAACGCGCGAGGCTTTCAGACGAAGTAAAGGGCCGAGCCGAAGTGGTCAGAGCGCTCAATGAAATTTACGCCGGAGAGAAAGAACGGCATCGCAGGGAAGGCCGCGCATTGCCAGCACCGCTTTTCACTGAACAGGAATTGAGAGAGCTCGATTTGCATGCCGCACGTCATCACGAGGCTGATTTTTGCCGAACGCTGACAACCATCGAACGAGAACACGATGCGCGCAGTCGGCGCGATCCGAAGGAGATTGCGCGTGAGCGATTCAGCCGCGCCAGTGCGCGCGAGTTGATGGCGACAATTGATTTGCGTGAATCGGAAGCAAGGCTGGAAAGATTCGACGAGCGACGCGCGCAGATGATGGTGGTGACGAAAGAAGAAAGTGGAGCGGAAATCACGCTCGCCCGCCTGGCTGACGTTGAGCCGAAATCGCCGCTGGAACATCTCTTCAAACCATTACTGATACGAAGCGAGAAGTATCAACGAGTGGCGGCAGCAGTCGAGCGGTATGGCGAGAGCCTTCATCAACGCCACGAACAGAACAAAGCTGCCTTTGCCGTGATGGCTGAGGCTGCCCGGAGCTATGAACAAGACTTCATCAGATTGAATCCGGGACTGCCAAACCCGCGCCCACAATTCACGGCTCGTGAAATCAGCCGGCTCGAATTACAAATTATCAAAGAAAACGATCCGACGCTTCGCGAACAGTACGCGAAGTTCTACCGCGAGGCGTTGGAAGAACCGCGCCAGGAGTTCCCACGCGCAATCACACTCGACTCTTTAGAAACCAGAGACATTTTTGATCTAAAGCCTGAAGCACCGTTTATCAGAGATGCTGATCACCAGCCTGAGATGAGTGTTGAACGATGAGCAATGCGCGTAAGCATTGTCGCAATCATGAGTGACAGAGAACCTTTCAATTCGGATTTGAGGTTGATGGAACTGGCGGCGCGCAATCCCTCGCTCGGCGGGCGCGGATTGTTGCAGGAGATCATTGAGCGTGGCCCTATGCCGGAAGAGACGGAACGTCCGCAAGCGCAGAACCCACGCGCAGCGCTGGTGTCGCACGAACCGGGTCACCCGGATTACCGAACGCTGGTCGAGCAAGCGAACTGGCTAAACGAGCAAAGTCAGACGGCGCGCGATTTGTACGAACACGGAGCCGAGATCAAGGGTGAGGTATTGGTCATTCCCGCTGAAGAATATGAACTGAGCGAAGAGCGCGAGACGCCGTTCATCACGACGCTTTCTTACGCGCTGGAAAAGATTGATGACATCGAACGAGCGCGCGAATTCCACGAACTGGCGCTTGCCATTAGCGGCGAAACGGCTGATGCGCGCACACAGATCGCAGTTTTCAAAACCTACCATGACCGGCTGACGCGCAGTGAACGAGGAGATCGCTATCGTCAGGAAAATGAAGCCGAACGTGCTCAAGCCCTGACGCTGACGCTGGCAGCGATGCGTCTGCTAGCTGCCGAAATGGCGAAGCTGGAAACTCGCGAAAGCCTGGACGTGATTCAGCCAGCGGAAGGCCGTGAGGATGACATCCCGGAAGGCAGAATGAACGCAACCGCCCGTCGAATCAGTTTGCGCGATGAATCGCTGCGACTGCCCGCCGGACTGAGTTATGAACAGAAAGAACGACTTGTCAGCATAACGATCCCGGAAATTGATCTTCGGCTTGAGCGTGGCATCAGTCGTGAAACTCTCTTCAAGGCGATTGACAGAGCGATGTTCCGGCCTGACCCCGCCGAATATCTGCGCAAACTCGCTGAGCTTGCTGATAGGTCAGCAGGCGAGACGCCTGAACGCCCGATGACCAAGGAAGAATATCTTGAGAGCCAACGAACGTTGCTCCAACTATGTGAAAGAGAGCGTCTCCATTTGCGTGAAGTGAATGAACTGGAACCTTACGAAGAGGCACGCCTCAGTCAAGTTGAAAATCTTACTCGGCGGCTCGGGCAAGGATTGGGCAGGAATGTGTCGGATGTCCAGCTTGAGCGCGCGGCACACTCACAACTGTTTGTGAGCCTGCCGGAACGAGGAGTCGGGGAGAATGCGTTTCGCCTGCCCGTGAATAGTGTGAGGGTCTATAAAACGATGGCAAAGATTGCGGCGGGCGAAAAACTGTCGCTGCAAACCTGGGCTGGCAACAATGGCCCAGAGGTCAGACTGGAACTGACCGAGCGCGAGACTGACGAACGAAGCAGAATTGGGGCTTTCCTCAAAAATTATGTTGACGAGCGATTGCGGGACCCGGAGACGCGCGCGCTCAATCGTTCGTCTGTTTTCCGTGATGCGCGTGCCGCAATCTTCAATGCCACTACGCCTGAAACTCTTGGTCGCGTCGCGGCTGACTTGCTGCGCGTCAATGAACGGCGAAGTGAAGAGTTGCGGTTGCATCGCTCTGCGCCGGAGAAGCATCCGCTGCCGTCTGTGATGCCATTGAATAGCCGGGAGCGAAATCTGCTTTTCAATGGTCGCGCGCCTGATCGCCACACGCCAGAAATGCGTGAGCTGCGGTTGAATTACGGACTGTCGAGGAGAGAACGCGCTGATCGAGTCGCGGGCTTGCGTGAAGGGAGAATAGACCCATCCGAAGCTCTCAAAACAATGCTTGAGGAACTGGCAACGCGAAAAACCGCCAGGGCAATCGCTCATTTTCAGGCAAGCCTCATCAACGAAAAGATGAACAGAGAAAGCGCAGTGAATATTCACTCGCTGGGTCAAAGAATTCCACCACACGAGCGGACTTACCTTTATGAGCTTAGTGAGGAAAGAAAGCGAGAGCTGATCCGATTGCCATCAGCCAGGCAATCAGAGATTGTCAGAGACAAGAACAAGATTGCCGAGCCACCCTTCACTCGCGCCTTTGGAGCAATGCCCAGAGAAAACCACGCCTTTCGCGAATACATGGCGAGTATGGGGCGAATCGAACGGCAACTGCTGAATGAGGCACTGATTGAGCGGGGAATTGAGTTTGCAAGGTTAGATTCTCAGCAAAGAGAGAACAGTCTGACAATTACTGAAGCGCGCGCATTGCTTCCCGAATCGCTGCAAAGAGGAATCCGCCTGCGCGCCAGGAATCAAGCGTGGCAGAGTCTCGTGCCGGAAGAGGCGTTCGACCGCAATGCTCTGCCCGAAGCCGCTCGGATCAGTGACACGATTGCTCACATTCAGGAGCATTTACAGGAAAGAGCCAGCATCGCGCAGACTGTCCGTAACGACTTTATTGGTGATGGGCGCAGGCTGGCGGAACTTGATCGTTACGCTGCGCAGACGCGCGAAGACGTCTACCGTGCTTTTGAACTGCTTGATGTCCAGCGTCGTGATCTTGAGCTAGTCCGGGCACGTAATGGCGAGCAAATTCAAAAGGAAGAAGTTTTAGATCGAGTCACCTCGTTCCGGCCGGAAATCGTGAAAACGACAGAATCCGTAAGGCTGCCAGCGCCTCTTCGTCAGCAGATTTCGATTTCTGACGCGGAGTTGCAGACAGAGCATGTTGATTTAAGGTCAGAGGAAGCGATCTCGACCTCTGTTTCGATGTATGTCTCGTCAGACCAGGAATGGCGCTTCGACAGCTTGCGCGAAGTACTCAATGACGCTTTGAGCCGTGTGCAGAGTGAAGACAAAGGGCACGAAATCGGACTGCATCGCAAATCAGATGATTTGACTCGAGAACACTGATCACAGTCCCAATGTAAACCCCGCTAAAAACCACGAACGAGCCTCAGCTATCAGCGAAACATCCAAGACAAAATAATTGAATTGGCCTCGGATTGCGGAGTATATTGTGCCGCCCCTGTCCTGAAAGTCGGTTCAATGAGACACCTTCCAGGACAACAACTTATCCGACCTGAAAATTGATAATGATCTGCCGATTACGCGCTTCAACTTAACCGCCAGGACTCCGGCCTCCTGCGAATAAGCCTAAACATTCTGTCTCGGGATGAATGAGGAGATGATGACCACTCTCGAAGATTTGCGACCGAATGCTGCCGTGCGAGGGATTCTTCCGGACTCGATGGTCACTGTCGTCAGCGTGCAGTGGTTCGCCTCCGACGCACTGGAACTGACATACAAAACTCCGGCGGGCAAAGTGGCCAATGAACTGCTCTACCGCCACGATGAAGCTCGCATCGAAGTCGTGGAAGTCGGACGCCCGTGGAGTTTTGACGGCGACGGCGCGTTGTTCCGGCTTGTTTCAGAAGCGCACCGCATCCGACTTGCTCACTTGTTCGATCCTGTGCTGGCTGTCCATACATCGGTCGTTGATCCTTTGCCTCACCAAATCACGGCAGTCTACGAACAGATGCTGCCACGGCAACCGCTGCGATTTCTATTGGCAGATGATCCGGGCGCGGGCAAAACGATTATGGCCGGGTTGTTGATCAAGGAGTTAATCGCGCGCGGCGATCTGCAACGCTGCTTAGTGGTTTGCCCCGGTAGCTTGGCGGAACAGTGGCAGGATGAGTTGTACAAACGGTTTCATCTGCCCTTTGAAATCCTAACCAACGATAAGTTGGAAGCCGCCCGCACCGGCAACTGGTTTCTGGAAACCAATCTGGTGATCGCGCGGCTGGATAAGCTCTCGCGCAATGAAGATGTGCAGGAGAAACTCAAAACGCCGGACTGCCGCTGGGACCTGATCGTCTGCGACGAAGCCCACAAGATGTCGGCCACATTTTTCGGCGGCGAGATCAAATACACCAAGCGGTACAAGCTGGGCCAGTTGCTTTCGACGCTGACGCGTCACTTTCTGTTGATGACGGCGACGCCGCACAACGGCAAGGAGGAAGACTTTCAGCTTTTCATGGCCTTGCTCGACGGCGACCGCTTCGAGGGGCGTTTCCGCGACGGAGTTCATACCGCGGACGTGTCCGACCTGATGCGCCGGATGGTCAAAGAGAGCCTGCTCAAATTCGACGCCACTCCGCTTTTCCCTGAACGCATCGCTAACACGGTTCCCTACAAACTCTCCAACGCCGAGGCGCAACTTTACCGAGCCGTCACCGAATACGTGCGCGAAGAGTTCAACCGCGCCGAGTCGCTTCAGAATGACAAACAGGCGGGCACGGTCGGGTTTGCGTTGACGATCTTGCAGCGCCGCTTAGCCTCTTCGCCCGAAGCGATCTATCAATCGCTGCGCCGCCGCCGCGAACGCCTGGAAGGGCGGCTGCGCGAGCTGGAATTGTTGCAGCGCGGCGCGACCGCCATGAGCCTGCTGACGGAGCAGGTTGGGTTGTCATTGGATGCGGAAGAGGTGGAAGACCTGGAAGATGCGCCGGACAATGAAATCGCCGTGGCGGAGGAAGAAATTCTAGACTGCGCCACCGCCGCGCGCACCATCGCCGAACTGAAAGCCGAAATTGAAACGCTGAAGCGGCTGGAAGCGGCCGCGCTCAGCGTGCGCCGCAGCGGCGAAGACAAGAAGTGGCGTGAACTGGCCAGCCTGTTCGGGGAAATCTTCACGCCCGCCGCGCTGCGCGAATCGGTCGAGACAAACGTTGCTGCAACAGATTCACACACGCCAACGCCTTCGCCGCATCAGAAACTGGTCATCTTCACCGAACACCGCGACACGCTGAATTACCTGACGCAGCGCATCACCACCTTGCTTGGCCGCAACGAAGCTGTCGTCTGCATCCACGGCGGGATGGGGCGAGAAGACCGGCTCAAAGCGCAGGAAGCCTTCCGCCACGATCCGCAGGTTCAGGTCTTGATCGCCACTGACGCCGCTGGCGAAGGCATCAACCTGCAACGCGCGCACCTGATGGTCAATTACGATCTGCCGTGGAATCCCAACCGGTTGGAACAGCGGTTCGGGCGCATTCACCGCATCGGCCAGACGGAGGTCTGTTACCTGTGGAATCTGATCGCCGACGAAACACGCGAAGGCGAGGTCTACCATCTACTGCTCGACAAGCTCGAACAGGCGCGCGAATCGCTCGGCGGGCAGGTCTTCGACGTGCTCGGTAAAGTTCAATTCGACGGTAAGCCGCTCAAGGAACTGTTGATCGAAGCTATTCGCTATGGCGAACAGCCCGATGTCCGCGCACGTCTGTCGCAAGTCGTCGAGAACGCATTCGACCGCAGCCAGCTTCAGGATTTGTTGGAAGAGCGTGCATTGGCCCACGACGCGATGGACGCCAGCCGCGTCTTCCGCATCCGCGAAGAGATGGAGCGGGCCGAAGCGCGACGCCTGCAACCGCATTACATCGAGTCCTTCTTTCTGGAAGCCTTCAAACGGCTGGGCGGTTCAACCAAACAGCGCGAAGCCCGCCGCTATGAGATCACCCACGTGCCCGCGCCCGTGCGCAACCGCGACCGCCAGATCGGCATCGGCGAAGCGGTGCTGCCGCGCTACGAACGCATCGCCTTTGAAAAATCGCTCGTCTCGCCGCAGGGCCAGCCGCTCGCCGCGTTCGTTTGTCCCGGCCACGCGCTGCTCGACGCAGTGATTGATCTGACGCTGGAACGCAACCGCGATCTGTTGCGTCGTGGCGCGGTGTTGGTGGACGAACGCGATTACGGCACAGAACCGCGCGTGCTCTTTTACCTGGAGCATGCGATTCAGGACGCCAGCCTGACCCGCGCGGGCGAACGCCGCGTCGTTTCCAAACGCATGCTTTACGTCGAGATGGATGCGCAGGGTAACGCCCGCCATCTGCATTACGCGCCGTATCTGGATTACCGCCCGCCGGGCGGAGATGAACCCAATCTGGATGCGCTGCTCGCTCGTCCCGAAGCGAACTGGATCACCCGCGAACTGGAAACGCAGGTGCAGCGCTATGCCATCGGCAACGTCGTGCCGGAACATCTGGAAGAAGTGCGCAAACGCAAACTGGAACTGATCGCCAAGACCGAAGCCGCCGTCAAAGACCGTTTGACCAAAGAGATCGCCTACTGGGATCACCGCGCCGAACAACTCAAATTGCAGGAGCAGGCGGGCCGCCCCAACGCGCAACTCAATTCCGGCGAGGCCCGCAAACGCGCCGACTTGCTGCAAGGGCGGCTGGAAAAGCGAATGAGCGAATTGCAGTTGGAACGGCAAATCTCTCCGTTGCCGCCGGTGGTGATGGGAGGATTGTTGATTATCCCGCTGGGCTTGATCGCCCAAATCACCGGCAAGCCGCTGCCCGCTCACTTTTCAACTGCCGACACACAAGCCGTCGCCGCCCGCGCCCGTCAGATTGTGATGGAAGCAGAGCGCCGTCTCGGTTTTGAACCGACCGACCGCGAGTTTGAACGGCTCGGTTACGACATCGAAAGCCGCGTGCCGGGCACGGGCCAGCTTCGCTTCATCGAAGTCAAAGGCCGCATCGCCGGCGCAGAGACGATCACCGTGACGAAGAATGAAATTATTTATTCGCTCAACAAGCCCGATCAGTTTATTCTGGCGATGGTCGAGTTTTTCCCGGATGGCACGCACCGCGTGCATTACCTGCGCGGCCCGTTCCAGCGCGAGCCGGATTTTGACGTGACCAGCGTGAATTACGATTTTGCCGCATTGCTCGCGCGAGCGACCGAACCATCGTAACCGTGGTAGGGCAGGTTACCAACCTGCCCTACCGCCATTGGGTAGTAGGGCAGGTTACCAACCTGCCCTACAGTCAGACATGAATACTTTGAAATACAAAAGGAAATATCGCCGCAGGCTGCCGCACCTTCAGCCGCCGGGGGCGACGTTCTTCATCACTTTTCGCTTGGCGAATTCGATCCCGCGTGAAGTGTGGCAGCAATTACGCGCACAACTGGATGCAATCTATGAAGAATTGGCCTGTATGGAACCGGAGAAAGCCGCTGCGCCGTTAGAACGCGAGCGTTTGTGGTTTCTCGAATTTGAAGCGTATTTGCACCAAACCGAGACCGGTCCGCTGTGGCTCAAAGACGAGCGCATTGCTGCGCTGGTGACGGAATCTTTGCATCATTGGGATAAAGTGCGTTACCGGTTGGATGCTTATTGCGTAATGGCCAATCACGTACACACCGTGCTGATGCCCTTGCCGGAGGACGAAGCAGGAAAAGCGGCTTGTTTGAATCATCAATTGGTAGAAGACCGCGACCATCATCTTGGCTATTTGACGGAGGCGCGCCAATTCGTCCCGCTCACGTTTCATTCACTGGCGGCGATTATGCATTCGATCAAGCGGCATACGGCCAAAGAAGCCAATGCCCTGCTCAATCGCAGCGGCGCTTTCTGGCAAGAAGAAAGCTATGACCATTACAGCTGCGATGAAGAAGAGTGGTTGCGCACCATTCGTTATGTGCTTCGCAATCCCATCAAAGCCAAACTGGTAACTGAATGGCGCGAATGGCCGTGGAGTTGGCATAGAGAAGACCTGACGCTGCCGCTGTAGGGCAGGTTACCAACCTGCCCTACGAATTTAAATTATGACGAACCGCAAAAAACTGATCGAAGTCGCCCTGCCGCTCGAAGCCATTAACAAGGCTTCCGCGCGCGAAAAATCCATTCGGCACGGCCATCCCTCGACGCTGCATTTATGGTGGGCGCGGCGACCGTTGGCGGCGGCGCGGGCGGTGATCTTTGCGCAGATGGTGGATGACCCGGCGGGCTGCGTGGACACGCTCAAGTCCGATCCGAAATTGCGGCGCGAGGCTGAGCGCATCTTAAAAACGCGGCACAAGCTCTGGCAGCAGGCGCGCGCGACTTCCGAAAAGGCAGAAGCTGCGGGCGTCTCCGCGCCCGATCCGGGGCCGGAGCCGACGCTGGACGAAATCCTTGCAGAGCAGGAACGCGCACGGCTCTTCAAGATCATCGAAGAGTTGGTGCTGTGGGAGAACACGACGAACGAAGAGGTCCTGCAACGGGCGCGCGATGAAATCTGGCAGAGTTGACGGCGCGCTTGTGCCGAGAATGCCGATCATCCGCGCGCCAAAGAGTTGTTTGATCGTCACCGGCTGCCCGCCTTTCACGATCCGTTCGCGGGCGGCGGCGCGTTGCCGCTCGAAGCACAGCGGCTCGGCCTGGAAGCCTACGCGAGCGACCTCAATCCGGTTGCGGTGCTCATCAACAAGGCGATGATCGAGATTCCGCCGAAGTTTGCCGGAAAGCCTCCGGTGAATCCTGAAGCGCGTAAGGACGAACGGCTCTTTGCCAAAGGCTGGAAGGGCGCGCAGGGGCTGGCCGAGGACGTGCGCTATTACGGAAAGTGGATGCGCGACGAGGCCGAAAAGCGCATTGGGCATCTGTACCCGAAGATCGAAGTGACGGCGGAGATGGCGAAAGATCGCCCGGACTTGAAGCCTTACCTTGGTAAGAAGCTCACGGTCATCGCCTGGCTCTGGGCGCGCACGGTGAAAAGCCCGAATCCGGCCTTTCGCGATTGTGACGTGCCGCTGGCCTCCACCTTCATGCTCTCAACCAAGCCGGGCAAGGAAGCCTGGGTCGAGCCGGTGATCTGCGAAGGCAATAAAGCTGTAGGGCAGGTTGGTAACCTGCCCTACAGCTTCGCGGTGAAAACTGGCAAGCCTCCCGAAGCTGCCAAAAACGGCACCAAGCTCGCGCGCGGCGCGAACTTCCGCTGCGTGATGTCCGGCACGCCCATCGCAGGCGACTACATCAAGGCCGAGGGCAAGGCCGGGCGGATGGGCGCGCGGCTCATGGCCATCGTGGCCGAGGGCGAACGCGGGCGTGTCTATCTCCCGCCCACGCCGGAGCACGAGGCGGCGGCGAAAAAGGCGCAGCCGGAGTGGAAGCCGGACGGCGCGTTCGTTGAAGATGCGCGCGCATTCACGCCCTATCTCTATGGCATCAAAGAATGGCATCAGCTCTTTAGCGATCGGCAGATGAGCGCGATGACGACATTCTGCGATCTCGTTGCTGAAGCTGTGAAGCGCGTCCGCAACGATTCTCTCGCGGCTAAGCTGAAGGACGACGCCGACTATGCAGATGCAATTGCGGTGTATCTTGGACTGACGTCGAGCAAGGCGGGGCGTTTCACAACGACTCTTGCGACTTGGCGCGCAGATGAAAACAAGCTGAGCAGGGCATTCACGAGGAATGACTTGCCGATGACTTGGGACTTTGCGGAGACGAATCCATTCTCTGGCACTGGTGGCGATTTGGTCGGCCTCGCCGAGGGGACCGCGGCTGTCCTCGATTCCGTCCCGGCGGCTCCGAATGGTAGAACGGCTCAGAAGAACGCGTGTGAAGGCGACAATGAAGACGTTGCTCGGGTAATTTCCTGTGACTTGAAGCAAAAGATGGCGTGTAAGTAATCGCCATTGGCGATTACGGCAGACAAATCATTGAAAGAACACGCATATCCTATGCAATACCATTGCATATCATTTTGCTGAGCCAGCATC
>Ga0187893_10009914_pt1 | contig 14457 bp, 16 predicted proteins | sample MA1701074metaG_FD_139574 | JGI IMG/M metagenome (GOLD analysis project Ga0187893, IMG submission 139574) | White microbial mat communities from a basaltic lava cave in the Kipuka Kanohina Cave System on the Island of Hawaii, USA - MA170107-4 metaG ...
CATGACCACGAACAGGAACAGCACCATCACCGCGCCGACGTAGACGAGGACAAGGGTGATCGCCAGGAACTCCGCGCGCAGCAGCAGCCAGATTGCCGAAGCAGTGAAGAAGGCGAGCACCAGGTAGAGCGCCGCGTGCACCGGATTGCGCGCCGTGATCACGCGCAGGGCTGCGAACAGCAGTATCAGGGCGAAGAGGTAGAAGACCGCGGTTTCGAACATTGTTCTTCTAGCGGTAGTCGGAGTCGGCGGCGCGGTCGGCGGCGATGGTCGATTCGTAGCGGTCGCCCACCGCGAGCAGCATCGGCTTGGTGTAGTACAGGTCGCCGCGCTTCTCGCCGTGGTACTCGATGATGCGCGTCTCGACGATCGCGTCCACCGGGCAGGCTTCCTCGCAGAAGCCGCAGAAGATGCATTTCACCAGGTCGATGTCGTAGCGCGTCGTCCGGCGCGTGTTGTCGTCACGCTGCTCCGATTCGATGTGGATGGCGAGCGCGGGGCAGACCGCCTCGCACAGCTTGCAGGCGATGCAGCGCTCCTCGCCGTTCGGGTAGCGCCTGAGCGCGTGCAGGCCGCGGAAGCGCGGGCTCGCCGGCGTCTTCTCCTCCGGGAACTGCACCGTGATCTTGCGCGCGAACAGGTGCCTGCCGGTGAGGGCCAGGCCCCGCAACAGCTCGAGCAGCAGGAAGCTCTTGAAAAAGTCGAGCAGCCGCGTCATCGCCACGGGCTCCAGGGCGTCTGCATCCACAGGCCGATGACCGCGATCCAGACGAGCGTGAGCGGGATGAAGATCTTCCAGCCGAGGCGCATGATCTGGTCGTAGCGGTAGCGCGGCAGCGTGGCGCGGATCCACAGGAACATCGTGACCACCAGGAACACCTTGCCGAGGAACCACACCATCGGCGGGATCAGGCCGGCCAGCGCCGAATCCACCGGCGGCAGCCAGCCGCCGAAGAACATGATCACCGTGAGCGCGGCGATCAGCCACATGTTCATGTACTCCGCCAGGAAAAAGAGCGCGAAGGTCATGCCCGAGTACTCGACCATGTGGCCGGCGACGATCTCGGACTCGCCCTCGACCACGTCGAAGGGCGCGCGGTTGGTCTCGGCGATGCCCGACACGAAGTACACGACCAGCATCGGCAGCAGCGGCAGCCAGTTCCACGACAGGAAGTTCAGGCCCATCTGCGCGAACCGGCCCCGCCCCTGCGCCTCTACGATGTCGGACACGTTCAGGCTCGCCGACACCATCAGCACGACCACCAGCGCGAAGCCCATCGCCAGCTCGTAGGACACCATCTGTGCGGCCGAGCGCATGGCGCCGAGGAAGGCGTACTTCGAGTTCGACGCCCAGCCGGCGATGATCACGCCGTAGACGCCCATCGAGGTGAGCGCGATCAGGTAGAGCAGGCCCGCGTTGATGTCCGAGAGCACGACCTCCGGCGCGAACGGGATCACCGCCCAGGCCGCGACGGCGGGCGCGAGCATCATGATCGGCGCGAGGATGTAGAGCGCCTTGTTCGCGTTGGCCGGCAGGATCACTTCCTTGAACAGCAGCTTGACGCCGTCGGCGATGGGTTGCGCCCAGCCGCCCAGGAACGGAATCCCGAAAAAGGTCACCCTGTTGGGGCCGACGCGAATCTGCATCCAGGCGATCAGCTTGCGCTCCCACAGCGTCAGGTACGCCACGGACAGCATGAGCGGCACCAGGATCGCGACGATGTAGAGGATCGAGCGGCCGAGCTCGTAGACCGCCGGCCCCCAGGTCGCGCCGAACGCCGCCTCCGAGCAGGTCAGGGCCGAACCGCAGGTCTTGAGGAAGTCGATCACGTCAGGCCGCCTGCTGGGCTGCGATCTTCTCGAGCGTCACGGTGCCGAACATCGGCCCGAGTGCCGCGGTCGAGGCATGCCCTGCCGGAATCCGGACGCACCGATCGGGAAGCTTGTCGTCGAGGCCGACCACGAGCCTTGCTTCGCCTTTACCCTGCTTTACCAGAACAAGGTTTCCAGGTGAAAGGCCCAAAGCATTCAACAACTCTTCGTTCATCCATGCTTTCGGGGCCCGGGCATCTCGGGTCCTCTGCAGCGGCAGCGAGCGGCGCGCCAGCGGGTCGGCGAAGTGGATCGGCACGTCGGCGATGCGCTGGATGCCTTGCATCGCCTTTGTTTCCGCCTTCACTTCCGAAATTTCGTTCGAGAAGAGAGACCCGATGTCCCTGCCTTTCAAGCAGGCTTCCCTGACCTGTTCGACGGTGTCGAACTCGATTCCCGGGACGCCGAGCATCGTGCCGAGCACGCGCAGCACCTTCCAGGCCGGCCGCGCCTCGCCCTTCGGGCGCACCGCGGCGTGAAAGCTCTGCACGCGGCCCTCGGTGCTCACGAACGTGCCCGCCGTCTCAGTGAACGGCGCGATCGGCAGCTGCACGTCGCCGAACTCCGACCTGAAGCTGGTGAGGTTGACGACGAACTTGCCGTCGATCGGGTGAGCGCAATCGAGGCCCGGATCGATGTTGACGAGAACAACCGCGTTCTTCTTCAGCACTTCCGGAAGCCCGCCGCCCCTGGGAAGGCCGGCGACGTAGCCGCCCACGGAGTTGGCCGCTTCGCCGAGGAACCCGACCTTCACACCGACGGCCTGAGCCGCTGCATGGATCGCAGCAGCGTGCGGGTGTTGCTGCGCGAAGTTGCCCAGAAGGATTGCCGCGTTCTTCCCTGACTTCAAAACCTCGGCAAAAGAGGAAACGGCCCCGGGGATCTCGGACGGAGCCACGATCTTCTTGCCGGCGATCTTCATCAGCCAGTCGTCGTCCACGGAATGCAGGACGTGGATCTGCAGACCGCGCTTGGCGGCCTGGCGCAGGCGGTGCGCGACGAGCGGGTGGTCCTTGCGCAGGAACGAGCCGACCACGAGGACGCGGTCGAGCCTGGCGAGCTCGGCGATCGGCATGCCGAGCCAGGGGATCCCCTTGCGCTTGCCGTCGCCGGAGAAGTCCGAGTGGCGCAGGCGGAAATCCGCCGGAGCTCCAAGCTTGCCGGCCAGATAAAGCTCTTCAAGGGTCGAATGGGGAGACGCCAGGACGCCGAAATCCTTCAAGCCCTTTACTGCCGTTTCAAGTGCGGTCTGCCAATCCGCCTCTTCCCAACTTCCGTTCCTCTTCACCAAGGGCGACGTAAGGCGTTCAGGCGAATTCAGCGCGTCGTAGGAAAAGCGGTCCTTGTCGGAGAGCCAGCACTCGTTCACCGCTTCGTTCTCGAGCGGCAGCACGCGCATCACCTGGTTCTGCTTCACCTGCACGACGAGGTTCGAGCCGTGGCCGTCGTGCGGGGAGACCGACTTGCGGCGCGAGAGCTCCCAGGTGCGCGCCGAGTAGCGGAACGGCTTCGAGGTCAGCGCGCCCACCGGGCAGATGTCGATCATGTTGCCCGAGAGCTCGGAATCCACCGTCCTGCCGACGAAGGAGACGATCTCGGCGTGCTCGCCGCGGTTGATGAGGCCGAGCTCCATGACGCCGGCGATCTCCTGGCCGAAGCGCACGCAGCGCGTGCACTGGATGCATCGCGTCATCTCTTCCGCAGCCACGAGAGGACCAAGATCCTTGGTTAAAACGACTCTTTTTTCTTCCGTAAACCTCGAAGAAGAACCCCCATAACCAACGGCAAGATCCTGAAGCTGGCACTCGCCGCCCTGGTCGCAGATCGGGCAATCGAGCGGGTGGTTGATGAGCAGGAACTCCATGACGCCGTTCTGCGCTTCCTTCGCCTGCTTGGAGTTGGTCCAGACCTTCATGCCGTCGGTGACCGGCGTCGCGCAGGCCGGCAGGGGCTTGGGCGCCTTCTCGACCTGCACCAGGCACATGCGGCAATTGGCGGCGATCGAGAGCTTGCGGTGGTAGCAGAAATGCGGCACGTAGACGCCGAGCTTGTTGGTCGCGTCCATCACGGTCGCGCCGTGCGGCACCTCCACCTGTTTCCCGTCTATTTCGACCTTTAGCATTTAGGCCGCTTTTAGGTTTTCCATCGAAGAAAAAGCTCCAAGGCGACCCCATTTCGGCTCGGTCTCGCCCTCCACCAGGCACTTCTTGTGCTCGATGTGATGCACGAATTCGGCGCGGTAGTGCTTCAGGAAGCTCTTCACCGGCAGTGCCGCGGCGTCGCCGAGCGCGCAGATGGTGCGGCCGGCGATGTTGTCGGCGACGTTGTCGAGCACCGCCAGGTCCTCCATCCGGCCCTGCCCGGTCTCGATCCGGTGCACCATGCGGTAGAGCCACCCGGTGCCCTCGCGGCAAGGCGTGCACTGGCCGCAGGACTCCTCGAAATAGAAGTACGACAGGCGCTCGAGCGCCCGCACCATGCAGGTGGTCTCGTCCATGACGATGACCGCGCCCGAGCCGAGCATCGAGCCCGCCTTGGCGATCGAGTCATAGTCCATGTCGGTCTTCATCATGATGTCGGCGGGCAGCACCGGCATCGACGAGCCGCCGGGGATGACGCCTTTCAACCTGTTTCCGTTGCGCATCCCGCCGGCCATCTGGAGAAGCCCGGCAAAGGGCGTCCCGAGCTTCACCTCGTAGTTGCCGGGCCTCGCAACGTGCCCGGTGACCGAGAAGACCTTGGTGCCGCCGTTGTTCGGCTTGCCGAGCGCGAGGAAGGCCTCGCCGCCCTTGCGCATGATCCAGGGCACGGCCGCGAAGGTCTCGGTGTTGTTGACCGTGGTCGGCTTGCCGTAGAGGCCGAAGCTCGCCGGGAACGGCGGCTTGAAGCGCGGCAGGCCCTTCTTGCCCTCGAGCGAATCGAGCAGCGCCGTCTCCTCGCCGCAGATGTAGGCGCCGTAGCCGGCGTGCGCGTAGAGCTCGAAGGAGAATTCCGAGCCGAGGATGTTCCTGCCGAGATAGCCCGCCGCCCGCGCTTCGTCCAGCGCGCGCTCGAACTGCTCGTAGGTTTCCCAGATCTCGCCGTGGATGTAGTTGTAGCCCGCGGTCGCGCCCATCGCGTAGGCGCCGATGATCATGCCCTCGATCACCGCGTGCGGGTTGTAGCGCAGCAGGTCGCGGTCCTTGCAGGTGCCCGGCTCGCCCTCGTCGGAGTTGCACACGAGATACTTCGCGCCCGGGAACTGGCGCGGCATGAACGACCACTTGAGGCCGGTCGGGAAGCCGGCGCCGCCCCGGCCGCGCAGACCGGACTTCTTCACTTCGGCGATGACGTCTTCGGGTTTTACTTTTTCGGTCAGAATCCGTTTGAGAGCCGAATAGCCCTCTCTCTGCTCGTACTCCTTCAATCCCCAGTTATTCCCATCCAACCCGGACATCAGGATCGCGTCGGGACCGTAGTCGAGCACGCTCACTTCAGCTCCTTCAGCAGCGCGTCGATCTTGTCGTTCGACATGTAGTCGCACATGCGCTTGTTGTTGACCAGGATCACCGGGGCCATTGCGCAGGCGCCCATGCACTCGCCTTCCTTCACCATGAAGCGGCCGTCGGCGGTGACCTCGTTGAACTCGACGCCGAGCTTGCGCCTGAGATGGTCCGCCGCATCGAGCGACCCCTGCAGCCCGCACGGCAGGCAGGTGCAGACCGTGAGCTTGTACTTGCCCGAGGGCTTGAGGTTGTACATCGTGTAGAAGCTCGCCACCTCGTAGACGAGGACCGGGGGGATGCTGAGATAGTCGGCGACGAAGTCCATCGTCTCGGTCGACAGCCACCCCTTCTCGTCCTGCGCGACGACGAGCGCGGCCATCACCGCGGACTGCTTGACCGGGTACTTCGCGATCTCTTTATCTATTTTTTGTAAAGAAGAAACAGACAAAGTCATCGATCGATCTCTCCAAATACGATGTCCATCGTGCCGATGATCGCCACGGCGTCGGCGATCATATGGCCACGCGACATCTCGTCCATCGCCGCGAGGTGCGGAAAGCCGGGCGCGCGGATTTTCAGCCGGTAGGGCTTGTTGGCGCCATCCGACACGAGGTAGATGCCGAACTCGCCCTTCGGCGCCTCGACCGCGGCGTAGCACTCGCCCTCCGGCACATGCATGCCCTCGGTGAAGAGCTTGAAGTGGTGGATCAGCTCTTCCATGTTCGCCTTCATTTCGACGCGCGAGGGCGGCGCCACCTTGTGGTTGTCGGTCATCACCGGTCCGGGATTGGCGCGCAGCCAGTCGATGCACTGCCGGATGATCCGGTTGGACTGCCGCATCTCCTCGATGCGCACGAGGTAGCGGTCATAGCAGTCGCCGTTCTTGCCGATCGGGATGTCGAACTCGACCTTGTCGTAGACCTCGTACGGCTGCTTCTTGCGCAGGTCCCAGGCGATGCCCGAGCCGCGCAGCATCGGTCCGGTGAACCCCAGGGCCAGGGCCCGCTCCGGCGACACCACGCCGATGCCGACCGTGCGCTGCTTCCAGATCCGGTTCTCGGTAAGGAGCGTCTCGTAGTCGTCGACGCACTTCGGGAAGCGGTCGGTAAAGTCCTCGATGAAGTCGAGCAGCGATCCCTGCCGGTTCGCATTCATTTCCTGCATCGCCTTCTCGTTGCGCGATTGCTGCGCCAGGTACTTCGGCATCGTGCCCGGCAGGTCGCGGTAGACGCCGCCCGGCCGGTAGTAGGCCGCGTGCATGCGCGCGCCCGAGACCGCCTCGTAGCAGTCCATCAGGTCCTCGCGCTCGCGGAAGCAGTACAGGAAGATGGTCATCGCGCCGCAATCGAGGCCGTGCGCGCCGAGCCAGAGCAGGTGGTTCAGGATCCGGGTGATCTCGTCGAACATCACGCGGATGTATTGCGCGCGCAGCGGCACGTCGACCTGGAGCAGCTTCTCGATCGCCATCACGTAGGCGTGCTCGTTGCACATCATCGACACGTAATCGAGCCGGTCCATGTAGGGCACCGACTGGATGAAGGTCTTGTGCTCGGCGAGCTTCTCGGTCGCGCGGTGCAGGAGCCCGATATGCGGATCGGCGCGCTGGATCACCTCGCCGTCGAGCTCGAGCACCAGGCGCAGAACGCCGTGCGCCGCCGGGTGCTGGGGACCGAAGTTCAGGGTGTAGTTCCTGATCTCGGCCACTAGCCCCTGCCCTCGGCGTAATGCTGTTCTCTCACGATGCGCGGGGTGACCTCGCGCGGCTCGATCGTCACCGGCTGGTAGATGACGCGCTTCTGCTCCGGGTCGTAGCGCATCTCGACCGTGCCCGAGAGCGGGAAGTCCTTGCGGAAGGGGTGCCCCATGAAGCCGTAGTCGGTGAGGATGCGGCGCAGGTCCGGGTGGCCGTCGAACACCATGCCGTAGAGGTCGAACGCCTCGCGCTCGAACCAGCCCGCGGCCGGCCACACCTCGATGAGCGACGCGACCATCGGCAACTCGTCGTCCGGGCAGTACGCGCGAAGGCGCAGGCGCCAGTTGTGCTTCACCGACAGCAGATGAACAACGCTGGCGAAGCGCGGCCCTTCCAGAGGCCGGTCGCCGTAGGTCAGGTAGTCGACGCCGCAGAGGTCGATCAGCTGCTCGAAGCCGAGCTCCGGATTGTCCCGAAGCCTGAAAGCAGCGCTTTTGTACTCGGATGCTTTCACTTCTATGGTGATCTCGTTCAACTTCTCGAAGGGAGCAAACCCGTCCTTGAGAAGCAGGTCATTCAGCCTCTGCAGCTTCGGCGTCATCTCTGGAACGCATTCATGCGTTAGCGCGCGATCGTGTTCGTTCTCTTGATCTTGTTCTGCAGCTGCACGATGCCGTAGAGCAGCGCTTCCGCGGTCGGCGGGCAGCCCGGCACGTAGACGTCCACCGGCACGATGCGGTCGCAGCCCCGCACCACCGAATACGAGTAGTGGTAGTAGCCGCCGCCGTTCGCGCACGAGCCCATCGAGATGACCCAGCGCGGCTCGGCCATCTGGTCATAGACCTTGCGCAGCCCGGCGCCATCTTGTTGCACAGCGTTCCGGCGACGATCATCACGTCGGACTGGCGCGGGCTCGGGCGAAAGACGATGCCGAAGCGGTCGAGGTCGTAGCGCGAGGCGCCGGCGTGCATCATCTCGACCGCGCAGCACGCGAGGCCAAACGTCATCGGCCACAGCGACCCGGTGCGCGTCCAGTTGATCAGCTTGTCGGCCGTCGTGGTGACGAAGCCCTGCTGCAGCACGCCCTCAATCGCCATGGCCTACTCCCATTCGAGCGCGCCCTTCATCCATTCGTAGACGAAGCCCACCACGAGAATCCCGAGGAACAGCATCATCGACAGGAAACCGAACAAGCCGATCTCGTTCAGCACCACGGCCCACGGAAAGAGGAACGCGATCTCGAGGTCGAACAGGATGAAGAGGATCGCGATCAGGTAGTAGCGCACGTCGAATTTCATGCGCGCGTCCTCGAAGGCCTCGAAGCCGCACTCGTAGGGCGAGAGCTTCTCGGGATCCGGCCGGTGCGGCCCGAGCACGGACCCCAGCACGACCGGCGCGACGCCGACCAGGAGTCCGACGATGATGAAGAGCAGGATCGGAAAGTACTCGGCCAGCATGCGCTACCTCGGTCCCCTCATCGCCCGTCTGTTGGTGCCCACGAGCAGACTCGAACTGCTACGGCTGTTTAGGCCACTAGCCCCTCAAGCTAGCGTGTCTACCAATTTCACCACGTGGGCGCGTTTTTCGCTGCCCGAATTATCTCATTTCGGAACGTCCGACGCCTTCGGCGCGGGCTTCGGCGCGTCGGGCGCGGGCTGTTTCGCCGCTTCTTTTGACACTTCCTTGCCAGGCGCCGCCTGCTCGTTTTTCACCGCGTCGAGCACGCCTCCAGAAGTCCGCGGCGTGACGTTCGCGAGGTAGGCAAGGCCGAGGCTGGTGAGGAAAAACACGGTGGCCAGGATCGCCGTCGTGCGCGACAGGAAGTTTGCCGAGCCGGTCGCGCCGAACAGGCTGCCAGAGGCGCCGCCGCCGAAGCCCGAGCCGACGTCGGCGCCCTTGCCGTGCTGGAGCAGCACGAGCCCGATGATCGCGAGCGCGACCAGCACGTGCAGGCCGATGACCAACGCTATCCAGTTCTCCATCTCAGTTCCTCTTCTGCGCCGCTTGCGCGATCGCCACGAAATCCGCCGCCACCAGCGACGCGCCGCCGATCAGGCCGCCGTCGATGTCCGGCTGCCCGAGCAGCGCCGCCGCGTTGTCCTTCTTCACGCTGCCGCCGTACAGGATCCGCGTCCCGGCCGGCAGCTTCGGCCGCAGGAACGCGTGCACCGCCTGCGCCTGCTCCGGCGTCGCGGTCTTTCCGGTGCCGATCGCCCAGACCGGCTCATACGCCACGACCGCCTTTTCAAGATTGCCGTTGGAATCCAGCACTGCCTTGAGCTGCCGGTCTACCACCAGCTCGGTACGCCCGCCCTCCCGCTCTTCCAGCGTTTCGCCGACGCACAGGATCGGCGTCATGCCATGCGCGCGCACCGCCGCGAACTTCGCCGCCACCGTCGCATCCGACTCGCCGTACAGCTGGCGCCGTTCCGAGTGGCCGACGATCACGTAGCGGCAGCCAAGCTCTTTCAGCATCGCCGCCGATACCTCGCCGGTGTACGCCCCTTGCGCGTGCTCGCTCACGTTCTGAGCGCCCAGGGCAAGCGCGGTTCCCTTCAGCCGCTCGGCAACCTCGCCCAGGTAGGGAAAAGGCACGCAGACCGCGCACTCCGCGCCCTGAAGGTCCTGAATCCCGGCGAGCACCGCGTCGAGCAGGGCCCGATTGCTCGCCCGGTTGCCGTGCATCTTCCAGTTCCCGGCAACTAGGCGGCCCCGATCCATCGCTAAGGCCTTGAATTTTACATCAAACCTGCGGCTCCCGGAGCGCGCGGTCGGCCATCAGAGCGAGCGCGGCACCGATCGCTTGCGCGGCAACGAACGGCACGACGTCGGCCGGGCGGATTCCGGCGAAGGTGTCGGTCAGGCAGCGCGCCAGCGTCACCGCCGGATTGGCGAACGAAGTCGATGCCGTGAACCAGTACGCCGCCGCGATGTAGGCCCCGACCGCGAACGGTGCCTGCTTCGCGCTGCACGAAAGGACGACCCAGACGAGGCCGAACGTGGCGACGATCTCGCTCCACCACTGCGCGGCACCTGTGCGCGCCTGGGTACCGGCCTGGACGATGGAGAGGTCGAACATCGCGTGCGCTGCCGCGACCCCGAGCAGCGCGCCGGCGAACTGGGCAAGCAGGTAATGAAAAACCTCTCGGCGGGAAAAGTCGCCGCGGATCGCCAGGGCCAGGGTGACCACGGGATTGAAATGCGCCCCGGAGCGCGCGCCGAACGCCATGATCAGCGCGGTCAGGGCGAACCCCGTGGCGAGTGCATTCGCGAGCAGCGCGAGCGCGACGTTCCCGCCCGCGAGCCGCTCGCCCATGATCCCCGAGCCGACCACGGCCGCGAGCAGGAACGCAGTGCCGAGCCCGTCGGCCGCGGCACGGCGCCAGAGCGTCATGCCGGCGTTTCGGTGCCTGCCTTGCCGATCTCGTCGAGCTTCTGCTTGAGCGCCAGCCGGTCGAGCTTGTCGAGCGGCAGGCTGAGCCTGTGGCGCGCCGGCGCGGGCGAACTCATCGAGCTCTTGGCGCGCAGGCCGGCGGTGTCGATACGGTGCTTCCCCAGCAGCTCCAGGGCGTAGGGATTCACCCTGCCGCCGGGCTTGCTGCCTGCGCTGTACGCCCTGAAGCGGCCCTGCCCCGCCGCGTCAGGTCATGCACGCCGACGTGTACGTGAAGTCTCTTCATGGGTTTCTCCTGTCGAAGGTGAGCACGAAGCCCCGCCGCAGCAGTTCTCCGTGAGGTAGCCGACCAGCGCGTTCATGGCCGCGAAGTCGGCGCTGTAGATGACGAACCGGCCGTCCTGGCGGCTGCGCGCGAGTCCCGCGCGCGTCAGGCCGGCGAGATGGAACGAGAGCGTGGCGGGCGGGAGGTCCAACTTCTCGCCGATGCTGCCGGCGGCCAGTCCGGCCGGGCCCGCCTGCACGAGCAGCCGGAAGATCGAAAGCCGGGAGCCCTGCGCGAGCGCGCTAAGCGATTTGACCGCATCACTCGTTTCCATATTTCCAGAATAATGGAAATAATTGCTAAAAGCAAGAGGCGCGTCAGGCCCGCGCCGCTTTCCGGACCGTGTCGGCAATCGATTTCGCTGCTGTTTCAATGGCTTCCCTCGGCTCGCCCTCCACCATGACGCGGAGGACCGGCTCGGTGCCCGAAGGCCGCAGCAGCACCCTGCCCTTGCCGTTCAGCGAGCGCTCGACGCGCGAGCGCGCGTCGGCGATCGCCTGGTGCTTCTTCCAGTCGAAGCCCTTGGGCACCTCCACGTTCAGCAGCACCTGCGGGTACATGACGAGGTCCGCGGTCAGCTCGGCGAGCGGCTTTCCCGAAACGCGCACTGCGCCCAGCACCTGCAGCGCCGAGACGATGCCGTCGCCGGTCGTGTGCCGGTCGAGGCAGATCAGGTGCCCGGAGTTCTCGCCCCCGAGCAGCCAGTTCTTCTCGCGCAGCAGTTCCAGCACGTAGCGGTCGCCCACGCGCGCGCGCGCGAAGGCGATGCCCATGCGCCCGAGCGCCTGCTCGAGCGCGAAGTTCGTCATCAGCGTGCCGACCACGCCGGCGATCTTCTCGTTGGCGGCGCGGTGCCTGACGATCGCGTAGAGCAGCTGGTCGCCGTCGTACGCCCTGCCCATGCCGTCCACGATCAGCACCCGGTCGCCGTCGCCGTCCAGGGCGATACCGAAATCGGCTTTCTGCCGCAGGACCTCCGCTCTCAGGTTCCCGGGCGAGGTCGCGCCGAACTTGTCGTTGATGTTGAAGCCGTCAGGCGTAACGCCGATCGGCACGACGTCGGCGCCGAGCTCGTGGAAGACGTGCGGCGCGACGTTGTAGGCCGCGCCGTGCGCGCAGTCGACCACGATCCTCAGGCTCTTCAAGTCGAGCTCGTCCGGAAACGCCGACTTGCAGAATTCGATGTAGCGCCCGCCGGCGTCGTCGACGCGCCAGACGCGCCCGAGCTTCGAGGCCTCGTTGCAGCCCATCGGCTTCTCCATCTCGGCCTCGATCGCGGCCTCGGTCGCGTCGGGAAGCTTGAAACCGTCGCCGGAGAAGAATTTGATCCCGTTGTCCGCGTAAGGGTTGTGCGAGGCGCTGATCACGACACCCGCTGACAGGCGCAGCGCGCGCGTCAGGTAGGCGACCGCGGGCGTCGGCACCGGGCCGCACATGTGCACGTCCACGCCCGCGGCGGAGAACCCGGCCTCCAGCGCCGATTCGATCATGTAGCCCGAGATGCGCGTGTCCTTGCCGATCAGCACCGCCGGGTGCCCGCTCTGGCCGGAGAAGACCGTGCCCGCCGCGTAGCCGAGGCGCAGGACGAAATCCGGCGTCATCGGGCTCTCGCCGACGGTGCCCCGCACGCCATCCGTCCCGAAGTGCTTGCGCGTCACTTTCGCCAGGCCTCCCACACCGCGACGACGTCCTTCGTCTCCCGGACGTCGTGCACGCGCAGTATTGTCGCGCCGCCTTGCAATGCGAGCAAAGCCGCCGCCAGGCTCGCCGCCAGCCGCTCGCCCACCGGGCGGCCGGTCACCGCGCCAAGCGAGGACTTGCGCGACCACCCCGCGACGACCGGGACCCCCAGGCCGGCAAACGCCTGCAGTTCCCGCAGCAGCCTGAAGTTGTGCTCCGCCGTCTTTCCGAAGCCAAAGCCGGGGTCGATTGAGAGCCTTTCTTTCTGGATGCCTTGCTTTTCACAGGCTGCAATTCTTGCCTTCAGATAGCTCAAAACTTCAAGAACGACGTCCTGATAGCGAGGCTCCTTCTGCATCGTGGCCGGGTCGCCCTGCTTGTGCATCAGGCACACGCCGCAATCGCTTGCCGCCACCGCCTCGAGCGCGCCCGGCGCCGCCAGCGCCTCGATGTCGTTGATCATCGATGCGCCTTCGGCCAGAGCCGCCTTCATGACGAAGGGGCGACGGGTGTCGACGGATACGGGTGAATCCTTGAGGGCTTTCACAATCGGGAGGATTCGATTCAATTCTTCTTTTTCGTCCGTGGGGGAAGCGCCCGGACGCGATGATTCTCCCCCGACGTCGACGATGTCGGCCCCCTCCTCCAGCATTTGATGCGCACGCTTGATCGCCGTGTCGCGATCGAAGTGCTGCCCGCCGTCGGAAAAGGAGTCGGGCGTCACGTTTAGGACGCCCATGACGAGGGTCCGGTCGAGCGGCAGGCGGAAACCGCCGCAGCGGAGCGTGCCGGTCAGGCGGTCGGGGTGACGGGCGCGGCCGCGCCCTGCGGGCCGTCGGTCGGCGGGGTCGGCGCGCTCGAGGCCACGGGCTTGGGCGGCCGCGGCGGCTTGCCCGCCATGATGTCGTTCACCTGGTCGGCGTCGAGCGTCTCCCACTCGAGCAGCGCGCGCGCCATCGCCTCGACCTTGTCCTTGTTCTCCTCGATGATCCTGCGCGCGAGCTTGTACTGCTGGTCGATGATGCGCCGGATCTCCTGGTCGACCTTCTGCAGCGTCGCTTCCGACACGTTCTTGTGGGTCGTGATCGAGCGGCCGAGGAACACTTCGCCCTCGTTCTCGCCGTAGACCATCGGGCCCATCTCGTCGGACATGCCGTAGCGCGTCACCATCTCGCGCGCGATCGAGGTCGCCTGCTCGAAGTCCTGGCGCGCCCCCGTCGTCTGCTGGTTCAGGAACACCTCCTCGGCGATGCGGCCGCCGAAGGCGAGCGCGATCTGCGCGAGCATCTGCTCCTTGGAGAGCCCGTAGCGGTCCTTCTCCGGCAGGAAGAAGGTCACGCCGAGCGCTCGGCCGCGCGGGATGATCGTCACCTTGTGCACCGGGTCGGCTTTCGGCACGCTGCGGCCCACGACCGCGTGGCCGGACTCGTGATACGCCGTGGTGGTGCGCTCTTCCTCGGTCATCACCATCGAGCGGCGCTCGGCGCCCATCATGATCTTGTCCTTGGCGCGCTCGAAATCCTCCATGTCGACGAGGCGCTTGTTGCCGCGCGCCGCGAAGAGCGCCGCCTCGTTGACGACGTTGGCGAGGTCGGCGCCCGAGAAGCCGGGCGTGCCGCGCGCGATGATGTCGGGCTTCACGTCGGGCGCGAGAGGGACCTTGCGCATGTGAACTTTGAGTATTTCCTCCCTCCCCCTGATATCAGGGAGAGGAACGACGACCTGCCGATCGAACCGTCCCGGCCTCAGGAGCGCCGGGTCGAGCACGTCCGGCCGGTTGGTCGCGGCGATCACGATCACGCCCATCGTGCCCTCGAAGCCGTCCATCTCGACCAGCAGCTGGTTCAGCGTCTGCTCGCGCTCGTCGTTGCCGCCGCCGAGGCCCGCGCCGCGCTGGCGGCCGACCGCGTCGATCTCGTCGATGAACACGATGCAGGGCGCGTGCTTCTTCGCCTGCTCGAACATGTCGCGCACGCGCGCCGCGCCGACGCCGACGAACATCTCGACG
>Ga0187893_10009915_pt1 | contig 14454 bp, 11 predicted proteins | sample MA1701074metaG_FD_139574 | JGI IMG/M metagenome (GOLD analysis project Ga0187893, IMG submission 139574) | White microbial mat communities from a basaltic lava cave in the Kipuka Kanohina Cave System on the Island of Hawaii, USA - MA170107-4 metaG ...
CTTCGCGGTCGCCCTCACGGACGGCCGCGCATGACTCGGGGCCGGTGTGGCTCGCTACGCCTTCACCGTATGACTCTTTCATTCACTGCACCTCGCCGGTTTAACCCGGCGCACGGAGGAAACGCCGATGTCCGCTCTCCCCCTCATCCCCTCCACCGTCGTCGGCTCGCACGGCAAGGCCGGCTGGTGGTACACCGCGGTGAAGGCCCACGAGGCGGGCGAGATGGGGCCCGCCGACCTTGAGGAGATGTTCGACGACGCCGCCGACACCGCGATCCGCGACATGGAGCGAGCCGGACTCGACATCATCACCGACGGCGAGGTGCGCCGGCTCGACGGCTACGTGGACTCCTACTACGCCATCATCGAGGGCATCGAGCCCCTGCCGGTTCGCCGGAAGGCCGGGCCCTGGGGCTACGATCAGCAGACCCGCTACGAGGCCACCGGACGCATCGAGACGCCGCCGGGCGGCCTCGGCATCGTCCGAGAGTTCGAGTTCCTCAAGGCCCACACCGGACGGGCCACCAAGGCCACCTGCGCGGGACCGCTCACCTTTGGCTCCCGGATCCATCCCGGCAAGATGTACAAGGGCGTGGTGGACGTGGCCGAGCGCTTCGCGGAGGTGATCAACGCGGAGCTGCGCGCGCTCGTGGAGGCCGGCGCCGACTTTATTCAACTCGATGAGCCTGCGCGCGGGAACGTGAGCGGCGAGGAGATGGCGCGCCTCTACAACCTGGCCACCGAGGGCGTGAAGGCCAAGCTCGCCTTCCACGTCTGTTTCGGCAACCGCTTCGGCCGGTCTCGGTTCGACCGGTCCTACCGCCCCTACTTCCCAGGGATCCTCAAGGTGCGGGCCGACCAGCTCGTGCTCGAGTTCGCGGGCCGGGAGTTCGCGGAGCTGGACCTCTGGAAGGAGTACGGGCAGGATCGCGAGCTCGGCGCGGGCGTCATCGACGTGAAGGGCTTCTACCCCGAGAGTCCCGAGGAAGTCGCGGGCCGCATCCGGCGCGTGCTCACGGTCTGCCGTCCCGAGAAGCTCTACGTCAATCCCGATTGCGGCTTCGGCTGGTCGCCGCGCTACATGTGCAATCAGAAGGTGCGGGCGCTCGCGGCCGGCGCCGCCCTGGCGCGCAAGCAGGTGACCGGCGCGGCGTAGGCGTCGCGCCGACTGTGCACGTTTGTTACGAGCACAAAATGCACTCGGTTTTCGTCCGCCCTCCCGCCACTTCTTGCGAGTGTCACCGTTTTCGCGTCGATCTGCTGACACCATCCTGCTAGTCTTTCCCGCCAGTTAGGCCAAAGTGTTCGCGTGGCACTCCGTTTGCTGTCACATCCGTGCGCCGGTTGCTGGTGCCGATCATCCGACCGGCCAAAGGGAGCGACAGCGATCATGTCCGGAAAGCGTGTCTTCGCGATGGGGACGGCGGTCCTGCTCTGCGCGGGCCTGCCGGTTTTCGCCGGTGCCGAATCGGAGGAAAGTGCCGGGATCGTCACCACCGTCAACGGCAACGCGACTCTGACCCGCCCCGCGAAATTCGCGCAGCCCGTCTCGCTGCGGATGCGCGACGAGATCTTCGTCCGTGATCGCATCCACACCGCGCCGCACTCGCTGGTGCGCGTCCTGCTGGGCGGTAAGGCCCTCATCACCGTCCGCGAGCTGTCCGTCCTGACCGTCACCGAGGAGGCCAACCGGGTCACGGTAGATCTACAATCCGGGAAGGTCGGAGTGGCGGTGGTCAAGGGCCGCATGCGACCGGGCGAGGTGATCGAGATCCGCTCCCCGAACGCGATAGCCTCGGTGCGGGGAACCGTCTTCGTGGTCGACGTGGACCCGCTGGCGGCCGGCAAGTCCGGCGCGGCCAGCACCACGACGCGCGTCCATCTCTTCCAGGGCGCGCTCGATGTGAGCGCGCGCCACGGTGCCGCGCAGCCTCCGGTCCGTCTCGCCGCGATGCAGAGCATCGTGGTCGCGGGCAATGCCCTCGGCGCGGCGCGCCCGCTCTCGCGGGAGATGGTCGCCGCGGTCACCGCGGACCTGAAGCCGCGCCAGGTCCAGGACACGGAATCGGCCCCGAGCGAGTTCACCGGCGAGCTGGTCGCCCGTGAGCAGGGCCGCGCCATCATGCTCGCCTCGACTCTCCTGCCCTTGACCTCCGGGGGGACTCCCGGCCCGGGACCCCTGAAGAACGTCAAGGGCACGGTGAAGGGCGTCACGGGGACCGTGAAGAACCTCAGCGGCGCGCTGACGGGCGGCCTCGGGGGTACGGTGGGGAGCCTGACCGGCACCGCCGCCGAGACCCTCGAACGTCTGATGGACTCGCTGGGGATCGGAAACGAAGGCCTGGTCGGCGGGGCGGTCGGTGCGGTGGGTGATCTCGGCAACGCCGCCGGCAACACGGTGGACGCGCTCGGAAGCACTCTGGGCAACACGGTGGACGGCGTGGGAAACACCCTCGGCAATGCGCTGGGAGGCGGCTCCAATCCGGTGAGTCCGGCCGGACCCGCCGCCCCGCCCGTCGTCACTTCGGTGGCGCCGCCCGTCGCCGCGCCGGTTGCCCTGCCCATCGCCACACCGGTTGCGCCGCCCGTCGCGCCGCCCATCGTCGGTCCGGTCGCGCCACCCGTCCCCAATCCCCTGACCCCCATCGTCAATCCCATTCTCAATCTGCTGGGCGGCAAGAAGTAGCCGCCCCGACCGAGACCGAGCGCATGAGCGACCACCAGACCCCCGACGAGTCTGCGCGCAAGCGCGGCGTCGTGTGGTATCCGGCTGACTTCTCACGCGGTCAAGTCGTCGCGGCCCTGCCCGACGACCTCGAGCCGCGCATGCTCGAGCCCGGCCGCCCCGCCGCCTTGTCCACCGACGAGGCGGGCGTGCTCCTCCTGGACGGTCCGGTCGACGACCCGGACGGCGCGCTGATCGACGCGGCGCGGGCGGCCCTCGTGCCGGTGGTGGTGCTCGCCGAGGTGGCCGACACCGCGTCGATCGCGCGCGGCTATGTCTCGCTCACGACGCCGGTGAGCCCGGCCACCCTCGCGAGCGTGCTGCGGGCGGCCTGCGAGCAGGCCCGGGTCACGCGCGAGGCGACGGAGACCACCCGCCAGCTCGAGGAGCTCAACGCGATCGGGGTGCGGCTCTCGGCCGAGCGCGACACCAAGCTGCTCCTCGAGCTCATCCTGACGAAGGCGCGCACCATCACGCGGAGCGACGCGGGCTCGATCTATCTCGTCGAGGCGGCGGGTGATCGCTCGAGGCGGCTGCGCTTCGAGCTCGCCCAGAACGACAGCGTGCCGGTCGAGTTCAACGCGGTCGCCCTGCCGTTGAGCCCGGAGAGCCTGGCCGGCCACGCGGCCCTCTCGGGAGAGGTTCTGCAGGTCGACGACGCCTACGCCCTGCCCGCCGACTGCTCGTACCGGTTCAATCCGGAGGTCGACGCCCTCGCGGGCTATCGCACCAAGTCCATGCTGGTTCTCCCCATGAAGACGCCCGCGGGAGAGGTCATCGGCGTGCTCGAGCTGATCAACTGCAGGCGCGAGAGCGGCCGGCCGTTCGTCTCCATCGCGGCCATCGAGCAGGAGGCCCTGCCCTACTCCGGGCCGTTCCGGAGCCTGGCCGCCTCGCTGGCGTCTCAGGCCGCGGTGGCGCTGTCGAACAGCAACCTCTTCCGCGAGCTCACGCGGCGGCAGGGACGGCTCGAAGCCCTGGTGGACGTCAGCCAGCGCGTCACGCGGCTGTGGCCACCCGCGACCGTGCAGCGGCGGATCGCCGATCTCTATTGCGGCCTGCTGCAGGCGGAAGTAGTGGCCTTCCATCTGGTGGACGACGGGCGTCTGGTGCGCGCGGAGGCGCGCGGCGAGGGCGTGGACGGCCTGCTGCCCGCGGAGATCGCCCAGGGCGAGGGCCCGAGCGGCCGCGTGGCCGCCACCGGCGAGCCGCTCGCGATCGCGGAGCTGGCCGGACACGGCGGGCTCACGCCGGCCCAGCGCGAGGCCGCGACGCGGCTCGGGCTGCGAGCCTGGCTCGCGGTGCCAGTCCGCGCGGGCGATCGGCTGGTCGGCGTGCTCAGCGCGCTGACCGGTGCCGCGTCGGCGTTCTCGGAGGACGACGTGGCGGTCGCCGCGACGTTCGCCGCGCAGGCCGGCATCGCGGTCGAGAACTCGCGGCTATACGCGGAGCTGGAGCGGGCTCTCGAAGGCGTGCAGAAGGGCCAGGACCAGCTCGTGCAGGTCGAGCGGCTGCGGGCCCTGGGCGAGATGGCGGCGGGCGTGGCGCACGACTTCAACAACCTCCTGGCCGTCGTCATGCTGCGCAGCGAGCTCTTGCTGGCGCGCAAGCAGGCCCCCGACGTGTCCGAGAGCCTGACCATGATCCGCCAGGCCGCCCACGACGGCGCCCAGACCGTGCGCCGGATCCAGGAATTCACCCGCACGCGGAGCACGAAGCCCTTCAGTCGGGTGGACATGCGGGAGGTGCTCCAGGAAGTCGTCGAGCTGGCCCGGCCCCGGTGGCGCGATCAGGCGCAGAGCCGCGGGGTCACCTACGACGTGCGCGTCGAGGGCGCGCCGGTGCCGGAGGTGGCGGGAACCGCGGAGGAGCTGCGCGAGGCCTTCCTCAACCTGCTCAGCAACGCCCTCGAGGCGATGCCCGCGGGAGGCCGCTTCACCCTCCGGACGGCGGCCGAGGGTGGCCGCGTCGTGATCCGGGCCGAGGACTCGGGCTGCGGCATGTCGGAGGAGACCCGTCGGCGGGTCTTCGAGCCGTTCTTCACCACCAAGGGCGCTCAGGGCAACGGGCTCGGCCTGGCGGTGGTCTGGGGCATCGTGGCCCGCCATGGCGGCGAGGTCGGGGTCGAGACCGCGCTGGGCCGGGGCACGACATTCATCGTGAGCCTCCCGGTGCCCTCGCAGCTGCCCCCCGATCAAGACGCCGATGCTCTCTCCACGATCCCGACCGGCAAGCGCGTGCTCCTCGTGGAGGACAACCTCGAGATCCTCCGGTCGCTGGCCGATCTGCTCCGGGAGAACGGCTGCCGGGTGATCGAGGCCTCGGATGGGATGACCGCGCTCGCGCGGATCCAGTCGGAGCTGGTGGACCTGGTGCTGACCGACCTGGCCATGCCCGGCGTCTCCGGGTGGGAGGTCGCGACCGCCTGCCGCGAGCGCTTCCCAGACGCCCCCATCGGCCTCATCACCGGCTTCGGCGACCAGCTCGAGCCGGAGAAGATCGAGCGGCATGGCATCCAGTTCGTGATCGCCAAGCCGTTCACGTCGACCGAGCTGCTGCGCGAAGTGGCGGCAGCTCTCAAGGCCCCGCGCCCGGCCTGATCTGCCGGGCGCTCAGCCCTGAGGCCGCCGGTCACCACCGGCGGCCCTTTGGCGCTCGTAGTGACGCCGGCCCTTGGCGCGGTTGCCGCATGTGCTCATGTTGCACCACCGTCGACTGCGATTCTTGGTAGTGTCCATGAACAGCCAGCCGCAGTCATAACCGGCACACTCACGAACGAAGGTTAGATCAGGAGACGTCAGAAGCTCGGCCGCCGAGCGCGCGACCCACCACGACACGCGGTCGAGATCGAGACGAGCCTCCGGCCAGCTCCACTCGAACCGACCGCCCGACTGGGTCAGCCCGGCATGTGACATCGCCCGACCGATCGCTTGATTGAGGGTACGGAGATCGGCGGGTGGAGCCGGGAGTCCGGCAGCCCGAGCCGAGAAGAGCCCGTGGATCGCCTCCCGAAGGGCGAGGCCTTGAGCCAGGGCCTCACCGGCCTCGCGCGAGCGGCGGTGGGCCTCCTGGCCGAGCGCCGAGGCCTCGCCGGGAGTCAGGATGGTTGCCTGCCGGGACCATTCCAGCAAATCGTCGTACTTATTGATATATTCCACTCGATCACTGAGAGGTCTGGCCCTAACCGTATTGGCGAAATCGAGGCATAGCCGACCGGAATTGAACTCGAACATCGCAGGCGGCGACCTTCGATCACGCATGGCCGGGCATCAGCATATAACCTACTAAACGTAGATTTGATAGTTCTACGACTTTCCGCCGCGGAGCTTCTGATACGCGAGGCTCACGAGGAGAAGAACCACTCCCAGGACCAGGAACGAAAGGATGCGGTATGCCGTCTTGACCGCGGCGAGGTCTACGACAAAGACCTTGAAGACAGTTAGGCCCAGCAGGCCAAGCGCCGCGTAGCGGACCGCCGGATTCGCCCGCAGGAATCCCCACCCCAGCGCCGCGCCCGCGTACAGAGCCCACAAGACGGACAGCCCGACCTGGGTCCGCCATCGCAGGGCCGCCACGGTGTGGCCCCGACCCGCGGCCCTGGCCGCTGTCTGCAGCCCATCCTGATACCGCGTCCAGTTCACGCTCAGGACGAAGAGCAAGATCAAGCCGGCGGCGCCCGACAGGAGCCGGCCTACCAGCTGTCCGGACCGGCCGGGCAGGCGGGCCAGGCCGCCTCCGGCCAGGCCGATGGCCAGGCAAGCGCCCACGCGCGACAGCAGCGGTGCGCTCACGAGCGACTCGGCTGAGCTCCTGGCCAGGCCGTCATCGGCCACCAGGGCCCGGGCGACCAGGACCACGGCGAGCAGTGGCGTCGCCACCACGAACGCGCGAGACACCGAAAGCCGGGCCAGACCGGCCAGGACCAGGGTCTCGAGGGTGAGCAGGGTGGCCGGCCACAGGCCGGGCGGCTCCCGCCAGAACAGCACGGCCAGGGTCGCCGCGGCCGTCACCCAGAGGGCGGATCGCAGGGCCTCCGGACCCACCCGGCCCAGCCGATCGTCTCTCCCTCGTCCGGCCAGCCCACCTCCAACCGCGAGCGCCACGACGACCAGGAGGTGGATCAGAAAGGTCAGGTTCCATACCGCGGCGCTCTCGGCGAACCAGTAGCGGTCGAGGGCCACGGCCCGCGCGGCCGCCAGTAGCAGGGCCGCGAGCCCGCCCCACGCCGCCACCGCGGCGGGCGCCCGGGAAGCGAGCCAGAGCAGCATCACCCCCTGGATCGCCCACGCCAGCGTGATCCATTGGGCATCGAGCCACAACGGGACGGCCAGGGTGAGGAAGGTCCACGACACCCCCTCGTGCACCATGAGCGTGACGCTGTCCTCGGGCACGCGCGAGGCGTAGTCGCTGGCGACCAGCCGGTAGAGCACCGCGAGCGCGACCACGTACGGGCCCTCCACCCCCGGCCGCCACGGCTCCAGCGTGACGTACACCGCCCAGAAGTAGGCGGCCGCGTTGGCCACCACCAGGATCAGGTCGATCGGCTCGGTGCGACGCCGGAGCGCTCGCTCGCGGAAGAGCGGGACGGCCAGGAAGACGAGGAAGATCGCGGAGAGCAGCAGCAGCCGCGCCATCGGCTGGGGCGCCTGGGGCTGGCGCCACAGCGTCGGCAGGATCAGCAGCGCGGTGCCGGCCCAGGCCAGCCAGTTCAGGGCGGCCCACGTGCGGAAGCGGGCGACCAGAAGCAGGAGCGCGTCGAGCACGAGCAGGTACGCGAGCAGGTTGCGCTCGTCGGGCCGTTCCACCTGCAGGAGCACCGGGGTGAGCAGCCCCCCGAGCACGGCGAGCACCGCCGTGCTCAGCCGATTGCTCAGCACGGCCACGAGGGTTCCGAGCAGGGTCACCGCGAACATCGACGCGAACGCTGCCGCGGGCCCGAGCAAGCCGTAGAGCGAATGCGCGGCGAAGAGCGAGAGATAGAGCCACCCGAGGCCACCCCCCGCCAGGCCCTCGCTCAGATAGGGCACGTCGCGGCGACGATGGAGCGCGAGCCCGCCCAGCACCATGAGGAGCCCGCCCACGATGCCGATGCCGACGCGCGTGGCCGGGCCGAGATACTCGTTGTCGAAGGCCCACTTCAGGAAGAGCGCGACCGCCACCAGGATCACGACCACGCCGACCCACGTGGCCCAGCGCGCGCCGATACGCTGCTCGAGGTCGAGCGCGGATCGGGGTGGAGGCGCGTCAGACGGACTCGGCGGCGGGGGCTCGAGCGGAGGCAGCGCGGGGGCGCCGGGCGCCGACGCACTCACGGCGACGGGAGGAGGTGGGACATCGGCCGGGCGCGCGCCCGCGCCCTCGAGGATCCGGACCCGTCCGAGCAGCCCGCGGACCTGCTCCTCGAGCGCGGCCACGCGCATCTCCGCTCCGTCCTCGGGCCGTGGCCGCGCGCGCGCCGCCAAGATGGCGATGACCGAGAGCACGAGGGCCACCATGGACAGGAACAGGCCGAGCACGAGCGGCACGCGAACACGCTACACCCGCGTGCCGCGCCCTCCGGCCTGATTTGTCGGGCTCGGCCGCGCGGCAATGGGCGCCCCGGTCGTTGACGGATGAGCGATACTAGGGGCCGTGTCTCGACCCTCCCCCGCCCACCGGCTCGCGGTGGCCGCGCTCGCGCTGGCGATGCTCGCGGGAGTCGGGGGAGCGGGAGCCGAGCCGCGTCGCTTCCGTATCCAGCCCGAGGCCAGCGAGATCACCTTCCGCGCCACTTCGCGGCTGATGAACGCCGAGGGGCACTTCTCGCGGTTCAGCGGCGAGGTGCTCGTCGATCCGGCCACCCTCACCGGCGCGCGGATCACGCTCACGGTCGATCCGGCGTCCCTCCACACCGGCATCGAGATGCGCGACCGGCATCTGCGCAGCGCCGATTTCTTCGACGTGGAGCGATTCCCGGCCATCGCCTTCCACAGCATGTGCGTCGAGTCGGCGGGCCGCCGCGCCACCGTGGTGGGCCGCCTGACCCTGCACGGCGTGACGCGCGAGATCGCGGTCCCGGTGGACGTGCAGATCACGGACGCAGCCCTCGTCGCCTCCGGCGAATTCACCGTCAATCGGGGCGAGTACGCGATGAACTACAACTCGTTCCTGAACCCCATCGGCAACGAGGTGCGGGTGGCCTTCACCTTCCGCGCCCGGGTGCCTTGAGGAGACGACCATGGACGCGCAACCGCGGGACGACGAATGACGGAGCTGCTGGGCTTGACCGCCGCGCCGGTCGCAGTGTCCTTCATCGCCGCCGAGGGCGCGGTCTTCTACACCGAAGCCGCCGATCATTACAACTGCCCGGTCGGCTCCTACACCCACGGGGTGACGCTGCCGCCCGAGCGCGCGAAGGAGCTGGAGGACGTGGTGGGCACCATGGTGGGGCTGCAGTACCTCCGGATGGAGGAGGTCGCCGCCCTGCCGCGCCGCGCCGAGCCCTTCCGCGTCGCGGTGTACGCGCCGCTTGCCCAGGCCCCCGCGCCGCCCGACGTGGTGCTGGTCCGCGGCCGCGCGCGGCAGATCATGCTGGTGGCCGAGGCCGCGCGCGGGGCCGGGCTCCCGGGCGCGAAAGTGGGCGAGGTGGTCGAGCGGCTCGAGGCGGTGCTGCACGCCAATCGCCAGCTGGAGCAGTACCACCAGGGGCGCCGGGCGAGTTTCTAGACCCCCTCACCCTGCCCTCTCCCCAGAGGGGAGAGGGAGCATCCGGGGAAGATGATCGGGCTATAATCAGTCCCCCATGAACGCGGCCCTGGCCGGCCTCCTCGTCGCCGACCTCACCCAGAACGTCGCCGGGCCCTACTGCACCCAGATCCTGGGCGACCTGGGCGCGGACGTCGTGAAGGTGGAGCGGGTCGGCCGCGGCGACGATGCGCGCGCGTGGGGACCGCCCTTCTGGGGCCCGGAGAGCGCGACCTTCATGAGCGTGAACCGCAACAAGCGGAGCCTGGCCCTCGACCTCAAGAACGAGCGGGGCCGCGCCGTCCTCGAGCGGCTCCTGGGCCGGGCCGACGTCTTCGTGCAGTCGCTGCGGGCGGGCGCGGTGGAGGAGCTGGGCCTGGGCTGGTCGCGCGCCGCCGCGCTGAACCCGCGCCTCGTCTACTGCTCCGTCACCGCCTACGGCACGGAAGGGCCGCTCAAGGACCAGCCGGGCTACGATCCGCTGATGCAGGCCTACGGCGGCATCATGTCGATCAACGGGCACGCCGGCCAGCCGCCCGCGCGCGTTCCGGTGTCGATGGTGGACATGGGCACCGGCATGTGGGCGGTGATGGGCATCCTGGCCGCGCTCCGCGAGCGGGACCGCAGCGGGCGCGGAGCCCGGGTGACGACCGCTTTGTTCGACACCACGCTCGCGTGGTCGGCTTTCCAGATGAGCCACTACTTCGCGACCGGAGAGATCCCCCGGCCGCAGGGGTCGGGCACCGCCATGATCGTCCCCTACGAAGCCTTCCCGGTCGCCGACGGCTGGATCATGATCGGCGCCGCCTCGGACGCGCTCTTCGTCAAGGCGACCTTCGCGCTCGGCGTGGCCGAGCTGGCGCGCGACGCGCGCTTCCTCGACAACCCGCGGCGCGTCGAGCATCGCGGCGCGCTGCAGGAGGCTCTGTCCGCGGTGACGCGCCGCATGAGCGCGAAGGAGGCCCTCGCCCGCCTGCAGGGCGCAGGGGTGCCCTCGGCGCACGTCTCCACGATGGATCAGGTCGCGGCCGAGCCGCAGACGGAGGCCAGTGGAATGCTGCCCCCGGTGAAGCACCCGCGGGTGCCCGACTACCGGGCGATCGCGCTGCCCATCAAGTGGGACGGCGAGCGCCCCGCGACGACGCGCGTGCCCCCGTTGCTCGGCGAGCACACCGCGGAGGTGATGAGCGAGCTGGGCTACGACGCCGATACGATCCGGGACCTCGCGGAAAGCCATGTCATCCAGCTATAGGACGCTCAACGTCAGCGCTTCCCCCGACGGCTACGTCGTCACGGTGGAGATGAACCGCCCCGAGGCGCTCAACGCCATGAACACCGCGATGGGCGAGGACCTGCTGCGCTGCTTCGAGGGGCTCCAGTGGGACCGCGCGGTGCGCGCGGTGGTCTTCACCGGGGCGGGCGCCAAGGCCTTCTGCGTCGGCGGCGACCTCAAGGAGCGCGAGGGGATGACCGACGAGACCTGGCGCGCCCAGCACGTGATCTTCGAGGCGGCGGCCGCGCGCGTGCTCCACTGCCCGGTGCCGGTGATCGCGGCGGTGGAGGGCTTCGCGATGGGCGGCGGCTGCGAGCTGGCCGTGCTCTCCGACTTCATCGTGTGCGGCGAGACCGCCGTCTTCGCGGTGCCCGAGGTCACGCGGGGCATCTTCCCGGGGGTGGGCGGTACCCAGCTCCTGCCCCGCATCCTCGGCGCCCCTATGGCCAAGGAGATGATCTTCACCGGCCGCCGGGTGGCCGCGCGCGAGGCCAAGGCCATCGGCCTCGTCAACCATGTGGTCCCGGCCGGCCAGGCGCGGCTAAAGGCACTGGAGATCGCGGGGACGATTGCGGACAATGGGCCCATCGCGGTGCGCCAGGGCAAGAAGGCGGTCAACTGGGGGGGCGAGACCGACCTGGAGACCGGCATGGCGCTGGCCATCGAGGCCTACAACAACACCGTCACCACCGACGACCGGCTCGAAGGCGTCCGCGCTTTCAACGAGAAGCGCAAACCCCAGTTCAAGGGCAAATAGCAGGCGAAGGAACGGTAGCGGGTGGAAAACGATTGCCGCGACCATCTCGCCCACGGTCAACATGGCTTTAGCCATGTTGAAGATGAAAAGGGGTCACCGATGAAAGCAGAAATAGCGTTTGCCCTGACCGACGAGCAGCGCGCCCTCAAGACCGCGGTCTACGATCTCTGCAAGCAATATCCCGCTGAATACTGGCGCGACCTCGACGCCAAGCGCGAGTACCCCGAGGCCTTCGTCAACGAGCTGACCAAGGCGGGCTATCTCGCGGTGCTCATCCCCGAGGAGTACGGGGGCGGCGGGCTCGGCATCACGGAAGCCGCGCTCATCCTCGAAGAGATCAATCGCTCGGGCGGCAACGCGGGCGCCTGCCACGCCCAGATGTACATCATGGGCACCGTCCTGCGGCACGGCTCGGCGGCGCAGAAGCGCGAGTACCTGCCCAAGATCGCTACCGGCGAGCTGCGGCTGCAGGCCTTCGGGGTCACCGAGCCCAACGCGGGCTCGGACACCACGAAGCTCCAGACCACGGCTATTCGCAAGGGTGATCGTTACGTGGTGAACGGCCAGAAGATGTTCATCTCGCGGGTACTCCAGTCCGACCTCATGCTGCTGCTGGCGCGCACCACGCCGGTGGACCAGCTGAAGCGGAAGACGGATGGGCTCAGCGTGTTCCTCATCGACATCCGCGCGCTGAAGGGCAAGGGGCTCGACGTCCGCCCGCTCCGGATGATGATGAACCACTCGACCAACGCCCTCTTCTTCGACAATATGGAGATCCCCGCCTCGAGCCTCATCGGCCAGGAGGGCAAGGGGTTCTCCTACATCCTGGACGGCATGAACGCGGAGCGGATCCTGGTCGCCTCCGACTCCCTGGGTGACGCCCGCTGGTTCACCGAGAAAGCGGTGGCCTACGCGGGCCAGCGCGTGATCTTCGGCAGGCCCATCGGGGCGAACCAGGGCGTGCAGTTCCCGATCGCGAAGGCGCACGTGAACATCGAGGCCGCCGACCTCATGCGCACCAAGGCGGCCCGGATGTTCGACGCGGGCATTCCGTGCGGGCCCGAGGCCAACATGGCCAAGTATCTCGCCTCGGAAGCGGCCATCGAGGCCGGCGACGCCTGCATCGACGCACACGGCGGCTACGGCTTCGCCGAGGAGTACGACATCGAGCGGAAGTTCCGCGAGTCGCGGCTCTACCGGACCGCGCCGATCAACAACAACCTGGTCCTGGCCTACGTCGGGGAGCACGTCCTCGGCATGCCCCGGTCCTACTAAGGGTGGTCCCCACCTCATTCCCCTCTCCCCTATGGGGAGAGGGCAGGGTGAGGGGCCGGCTGAAGGGGGAGTGAGGAGGAAATGCTGGGTCCCATTCTCGAAGGCGAGCGCGTCCGGCTCGAGCCACCGCGACCGGAGTTCTTCCCGGCCTACCAGCGGTGGTTCGCCGACATGGAGGTGACCCGCTATCTGCTCTACCGCTTCCCGTTCACCATCAAGTCTGAGGAAGAGTGGCTCGAGCAGCTCGGCAAGGACCCGAGCCAGGTCATCTGGGCCATCGTGCTCAAGCACAACGGCCGCCTGATCGGCAACGCCGCGCTCGAGCACATCGACTGGCGCAATCGCCGCGGGGAGAGCGGCACCGTCATCGGCGAGAAGGACGAATGGGGGAAGGGGTACGCGGGTGAGACCATGCGCCTGCGGACCCGCTACGCCTTCCGCGAGCTCGGGCTCGAGACGGTGACCACGCGGGTCGTCCTCGCCAACGAGGCGAGCCGACGGGGGCTAGAGCGCGCCGGCTACCGCCAGGCCGGGGTGCTGCGGCACCACTATTTCGTGGACGGCCGTTGGCACGACGCCTGGATGGGTGAGATCCTCAGGGAAGAGTGGGAAGCGACACAGGAGAGTACACGATGAAGCTGCCCGAGCGCGTGACGATCTGCGAGGTGGGGACGCGGGACGGGTTCCAGATCGAGCCGGACTTCATCCCGACCGAGCAGAAGATCGAGACCGTGAACCGTCTGGCCTCGACGGGCATTCCCCGCATCGAGGTGACCTCGTTCGTCTCCCCCAAGGCGGTGCCCCAGCTCAAGGACGCCGAGGAGGTCATGGCGCGTATCACCCGGCGGCCCGGCACCGCCTACTCGGCGCTGGTGCCCAACGACAAGGGCGCGGTGCGGGCGGTCGACGCGGGCGTGGACGAGATCCACACCGTGGTGTCGGCCAGCGAGAGTCACAACCTCGCCAACGTGAACATGACCATCGCCGAGTCGCTCGCCAAGCTCGCCGCGGTCGCGGAAGTGGCCCGCCGGGCGGAGGTCGCGGTCGTCTCCGGCATCTCCTGCTCGTTCGGCTGCCCCTTCGAGGGCGAGGTCCCGGTCGACCACCTCGAATCGGTGGTGGCGCGCCTCGTGGACATGGGCGCCCACGGCATCGGGCTCGCCGACACCACCGGCATGGCCAATCCGGCCCAGGTCGCCCGCATCCTCGAGCGGCTCGTCCCCCGTTTTCCCGGCGTCGAGTGGACGCTGCACACCCACGACACGCGGGCCATGGCCATCCCCAACATCCTGGCCGCGATGGAGATGGGGGTGACCCACTTCGACGCCTCCATCGGCGGCCTCGGCGGGTGCCCCTTCGCGCCGGGCGCCGCCGGCAACGTGTGCACCGAGGACCTCATTCACTGCCTGCACGCGATGGGAGTGGAGACGGGCGTGGACCTCGACGCGCTGATCGAAACATCGAAGCGCGTGCAGGCGATATTGGGCCGCGCCCTGCCCGGGCAGCTCGTCAAGGCCGGCAAGTGGGACCGGCGCTATCCGCTCCCCGATGGGGTGCGCGAGCGGATCCCGGCGCCCTCATGACCAAGACCGCGACGCGAATGCTCCGGCTGATGGACCGCGACCGCATCCCCGCGCGCGCATGACCAAGACCGCGACGCGAATGCTCCGGCTGATGGACCGCGACCGCATCCCCGCGCGC
>Ga0187893_10009918_pt1 | contig 14449 bp, 7 predicted proteins | sample MA1701074metaG_FD_139574 | JGI IMG/M metagenome (GOLD analysis project Ga0187893, IMG submission 139574) | White microbial mat communities from a basaltic lava cave in the Kipuka Kanohina Cave System on the Island of Hawaii, USA - MA170107-4 metaG ...
AAGTTTCACGCGACCGGATCATTCGCGAAGTTGTCGGCCTCAGACCGTATCGCGCCGAAGGCTTCGTAGTGGACGCCGAGCGCCTCGGCGCAAAACTGCTCATCCATAACTACGGCCACGGCGGCGCCGGGATCACACTCTCTTGGGGAACCTCGTCACTGGCCGTGGCGCTCGCGCGCGACTTTGTGGGGGCGCGGACGGCTCGTCCGCAGCGCGGTTTGCGGCCGGCGCAGCGGCGCTTTGCCGTGCTCGGCTGCGGCGTCATCGGCCTTTCAACCGCGCGCCTGCTCCAACGCAGTTTCCAGGACGGCCCGGGCACTGTGACCATCTACGCCCGCGACCTGCCGCCCGACACTACTTCAAACATCGCCGGAGGATTCTGGTCGCCGACGTCGCTCTATGAGCCGGAAGCTGCCTCAGCGAAGTTCCTCGAACAGTTTCGCCAAGCGTGCCGCATTGCCAACCGAGCCTTTCAACTGCTCGTCGGCCCCGAGTACGGCGTGCGCTGGATAGATACTTTCGAGCTGTACCGCCACGAAGCGTCGCTCGCGCGCGAGCTGCCCGGTGGCAACGATCTCTACCCGGAACACAAGATTCACCGAGACGCCAAGCGTTATTTCGGCGCTCCTTACGTGCGTCAGTACAGCACGATGCTGATCGAACCTCAGGTCTATCTCAACGCGCTCCTGCGCGACTTCTATATCGCCGGCGGCAAGGTGGTGGTTAAGGAGTTTCGCAGTCGTGAAGAGATTCTGCGCCTGCCTGAGCCGGTCATCTTCAACTGCGCCGGACTGGGCGCGCGTGCGCTGTTTGGTGATCAGAAACTGGGGCCAGTGCGCGGTCAACTGGTAGCGCTGCTGCCGCAAGCGGAGATTGACTACTGTTACCTGGGCAGCGGTTATATGTTCCCGCGCCGCGACGGGATCATTCTGGGCGGCACCTTTGATCACGACGACTGGTCGCTCGAGCCGAAGCCTGAACAGACAACTCAAATCCTCGAAGCGCACGCTGAGATAATGAAAGGGTTGAAGTGACTATGGATTTCACGCGTACCATTTTGAGGCTGATTGGCTGGTGTATTCTCTGCGCCGCCTCGGCTTACGCGCAAACCGCGCGCCCTAACGTCATCATCATCGTCAGCGACGATCAGGGCTACGGCGATTTTTCGGCGCACGGCAACCCGGCGCTGAAAACGCCGAACCTGGACAAGCTGCGCAGCGAGAGTGTGCGCTTCACGGACTTTCATGTCGCGCCGATGTGCACGCCGACGCGCGGGCAATTGATGACGGGCGTGGATGCGCTGCGCAATGGCGCGACTTCGGTCACGGCGGGGCGGTCATACATCCGGCGCGGCATTCCGCTGATGTCCGAAATCTTTCGCGACAATCGTTATCGCACGGCGATCTTCGGCAAGTGGCATCTGGGCGACAGCTATCCGAATTGGCCGCACCAGCGTGGTTTTGACGAAGCCGTACATCACATGGGCTGGGGCATCAATTCGATCGCCGATCATTGGCTCAACGACAACTTCGACGACTGGTACCGGCGCAACGGCAAGCTGAGACAGTACCAGGGCTATTGCACCGACGTGTGGTTTGATCTTTCACTGCAGTGGATGAAGGAACGCGCGCAAAAGCGAGAGCCGTTCTTTTTGTACCTGCCGACCAATGCGCCGCACGGGCCGCTGTGGGTACCGGACAAATACGTTGAACCTTACAGAGGCAAAGGCCCGGCGGCGTTTTTCGGGATGATCGCCAACCTGGACGAAAACATCGGGCGATTGGAAGCCTTTCTGCAAGCTTCGGGTTTGCGCGATAACACCATCGTGATCTTCTTCAATGACAACGGCGGCACGGCGGGCGTCAACACCTTTAACGCCGGGATGCGCGGACGCAAGACGCAGTATTACGAAGGCGGCCATCGCGCAGCGTTGTTCGTGCGTTGGCCGAACGGCAAGCTCCGCGCGCCTGCCGACGTAGACACGCCGGCGCAAGCGCAGGACATTCTGCCGACGCTGATCGAATTGCTGAAACTGAAAAAGCCTGCCAGCGCGAAGTTTGATGGGATGAGTATTGCGGCCTTATTGCGCGGCGCTGCGCAACCGTTTCCTGATCGCAAATTCGTGGTGCAATACGGTCAGACGCCGAAGAAATGGGAGGCGGCGGTCATCTGGAACAAATGGCGGCTGGTCAATGGCGAAGAGCTTTATGATTTGAAAACCGACCCGGCGCAGGAAAAAAACGTTGCGGCGCAACATCCCGAAATCTATCGGCAAATGCGTCAGCATTACGAGCAGTGGTGGGCGGGCGTTGCGCCGCGTCTCGACGAGTTCTATCACGTCAGCATCGGCGCGCCACAGGAAAATCCGGTGACGCTGACTGCGGTGGATTGGGCCAATGTCTATTGCGACAACGTCGTCAATTGCGTGCGGCCGGGGCAAAAACAAAACGGCGTCTGGCACGTGCAGGTCGAGCAGAGTGGCGAGTATGAGATCGCCCTGCGTCGCTGGCCGAAAGAGGCCGATGTTGCGCTTACCGCCGCTGTGCCGGAATTCAAAATCGAAAACCGCGCTTCGCCCGCCGGCGTCGCCTTGCCCATCGCCAAAGCGCGGTTGAAGCTGGCTGAAGCGGATGAAACCAAAGCCGCCGGCGCGCAAGACAAAGAAGTCGTCTTCAACGTTACGCTCAAAGCGGGCGCCAAGCTGCAAATGCAGTCGTGGTTTTATGACGCGAGCGGCAATGAACTGTGCGGCGCTTACTATGCGTACGTGCGAAGGATGTGAGTCTCCCAAGACGAGCTATGGAAAACCAGGCCCTGATATCTTCGATGCGCATGGCGGTATTTATTGGTATTTTGCTGCCGCTGGCCGAAACGTTGCGCCGCTCGAATCAGTTACTCGATCCGGCGCGCTTCCTGAACTGGTTCGATGATTACCTGTTGGGCGGCGCGTTGTTGCTGGCGGCGTATCGGGTCAAACAAAAAAAGCGCAATGCTGGCGCCTGGTTGATTGCCGTCTGGGGCGTCGGCGTCGGGGCATTGTTTCTCAGCTTCATCGGGCAGTTCGAATATTACTTTGAAGAAGCAGGCGATCCGGGCATTTTCTCTACAACGCTGGTGGCGGTCGTTAAAGGACTATTGTTGGCGTATATGTTTTACGGCCTTTACCTGAGCGTTAAGGCTAATGAGGCTTGAGTATTCAAGTGAAGATGATGTACATCACCAGCGCCTGCCACTAAGATTTTTTACGTGGCTGTCGTAAAATTCTTCTTCTCAAACGTTACACCCTCAGCCGGGGCAGTTTTTATTCATACATTTCGAAGGAATCGCGTGGCGAAATTCTGGTCAATACAAGCCAGCAATGAACTGGGCGAGCTGTGGCTTGACAGCCGCATTCTGCGCGACGTGCAGGGCGCTTCGCGGCTGGAGCAAAAAGTCTCCGAACTGTTCGAATTGTTGCGCGATCCCATCTATCGCTACGTTTGCCGTTTGATCGGCAAGCGCGCCGAAGCCGAAGACCTGACTCAGGAGACTTTCCTGCGGCTTTACGACAGCCTGCAGAAAGGACACGCGATGGGGAATGTGCGTCCCTGGCTCTATCGCGTCGCGCATAATCTGGCGATTGATTGGCTCAGGCAGCAAGGGCGCTTGGAACAGATCGATGACGATGCATTGCCGATGGCTGCGGTCATTGATTCCGCGCCCAATGCCGAGCAGCGGCTGCTGGCGAGTGAACGACACGAGCGTTTGCGCATCGTGCTGGCGCAGCTCTCGCCGCAGCAACGCCATTGCCTGTTTCTGCGCGCAGAGGGTCTGGGCTATCGGGAGATCGGCGAGGTGTTGGGCATTGGCGTTTCCACCGTCGCCACTTTTCTGGGCCGCGCAATCAAACGCATTGCTGAGGATGTAAATGAGCAATAACCGAAGGAAAAACTGGTTCCATTTCGGCTGGCATCCGGCCGAGGAAGAGTTGCTGCTTTTCCTGGACGGCGAAGCGAGCGAGCGGCAGGCCGGCAAGGTGCGCGCGCATCTGGAAGGCTGCTGGGCCTGCCGCAATCAGCGCGACAAGCTCGACCGCGCGATTGCGACGTTTATGGACTACTGCACAGCCGAGGCGACGGATGCATCCGCCTTGCCGCCGCGAGCCAGCCTGCAATTTGCCGAACGCTTGCGCCTGGCCGCATCAACTCAACCAAAACCGTCTCTCATTCAGCGTTGGGCGGAAACTCTACGATGGCGGTTTGCAGAGCGGCGAATAATCGCTGCGGCGACCGCTTGCTTATTGTTGGCGGCTGCGCTGGGATTGATTTTATCGCGTGCGGAACGTCCAGTCTCCGCCCAGGAATTGCTGCGACGAACGACACAGGCCGAGACGCTGCGGTTAAGCCGCGTCGTGGAGCCGGTCGTCTATCGCAAGTTGTTGGTGAAACGCGCAGGCGTCAGTGAGCCGGTCGTGTTGGAAAGTTGGAACGATGCCGAGCGTAAGCAATTTCGGCGGCGCGTCGCGGACAGGCAGGGGGCGCGCTTTTTACGCGCGGATGAAAAAGACGCGACTGCGATCATTGCCGAACTGGAACAAATCTTTCGCGCCAACCGCTTCGATCCGCAACGCCCGCTCTCGGCGGCGGCGTTCGCCGAATGGCGCCAGACCATCAAGACCAAAGCTGAAACCGTTGCGGCGAATGGCGACGAGTTAAAACTGACCACCGTCGCTGCGCCGCCGTATGCTGTGAACGCCATCACTGAAGCCGCGCTGATTGTGCGCAAAAGCGATTGGCGCGCGGTGGCGCTCGAACTGCGCGTGCAAGCCGAAAACGAACTGCGGGATTACGAACTGAGCGAGACGGCCTATGAAGTGCTGCCCTTGCAGGCGCTGACAGTGTTTGCGGATTTGCCGCTCGCGCCCATGCCTGTCCTGTCGCCCTCGCCGAAAGTTTCGCCGCCGCCCGCGCTCGTAGCCGCTTCACCTGCGCCTGCGCCCACCCTTGCGCTGCCCAGCCGCGCCGCTTTGCAGGCTGCCGAAGTCGCGGCGCTCTACGCCTTGCATCAAGCGCAGGCTGATCTGGGCGAGCAGATCGAAGTCATTGTTGAGGAAGACCGGCAAGTCGTCGTGCGCGGCCTGGTACAGACCTCCGAAAGAAAAGAGGAACTGACGCAAGCGCTCCGCCGCATCGCGCTCGTCAGCCCGCAGCTTCTGACGGTTGAAGAAGCGATCCAACAAGCGCAACGCGCGACAACTCCGCCAGTGGCTAATGAAGCCGCGCTCGCAACGAGTGAGAACATTGTGGCCGGCGGGCAACCGGCTGCCGCAGTGAATCCTTTTCAGCAAAAATTGATCGAGCATTTCGGCGGGCGCAAAGGCCTGAGTGAGGCGGAACGTCAGGAAGTCAATCGCCAGGTCACGCAGTTTTACAACGCCGTCGAAGCCGACGCCTCTGCCGCGCTGGCCGAAGCCTGGGCTTTGCGCCGCTTGCAGGAACGCTTTGCTTCGACAACCGGCGCTGAAACCGGCGCTGAATTGGACGCCGCCTCGCGCCAGCGGTTGGAAGAGATGCAAGGTAATCATCTCTCCCGCTTGCGGCGCCGGTCGCGCGATCTACAAGCGCGTCTGCAACCGTTCCTCTTCGCATTGACGGGCGACGCGCCCGCCGTGTCGCAACCAATCGAAACCACGCGACAGGCGCAAATCCTGGCGGCCTTTCGCGCCATCGAACAAGCCAGCCGACTGACCGATCAATTGATCGCTGGCGCCGCCGCCACGCCGCTGCCACAAACGGCGCGGGCCTTGTTGATAGAGTTGGCGCGCCTTGACGCCGCCTTGACAGCTCTCGAAAAGAATTGAAACGACAACCATCCAGGCGTTTCGGCGCCTGCTCACACAGGAGCCTCTATGAAGCATCGACACTTTGTTCACATTTTATTGTTGGCGATTCTTGTCCTGACTCTCGGACAAGTCGCCTTTAGCCAGACCGCGCAAGTCACTGGTCGCGTCAGCGATGCTTCCGGCGCAGTTGTGCCAGGCGCGCAGGTTTCGGTCACGAATCAGAAAACCGGCTTGACGCGCGATTCTGTGACGAACGGCGAAGGCTATTTCACGATTCCGCTGTTGCCACCGGGCGACTATCGCCTGGCGGTCAAGAAAGAAGGTTTCAAGCCTATCGTTCGCCCTGATGTGACGCTCAACGTTGAGCAAGTCGCGCGACTCGATTTCACGCTGGAAACCGGCGCCGTCACCGAAACCGTCACGATCACGAGCGATGCGCCGCTGATGAACACCGAAACCTCTTCGGTCGGGCAAGTCGTGGACAACAAGACCGTGGTGACGCTGCCGCTCAATGGCCGCAACTATGCGCAACTCGCCGTGCTGGCGCCGGGCGCGACGCCCAATCCCGGCTCGCGCACCGAAGACGGATTCAGCCTCAACGGCAATCGCCTGTTTCAGAATTCGTTTCAAGTGGATGGCGCGGACAACAACAACTACATCTTTGGCGTGGACACGAACACGACGCAGGCGCTGCGCCCATCGGTAGACGCGATTCAGGAATTCAAAGTCGAGACGGCAAATTACAGCGCCGAATACGGACGGGCGGCGGGCGGCGTCATCAGCGTGGCAATCAAATCCGGCACAAACCAATTGCACGGCTCGGCGTTTGAATTTCTGCGCAACGATGCGCTCGATGCGCGCAACTTTTTTGTCAATCGTAACAATTTGCGCAAACCGCCGCTGCGCTACAACCAGTTCGGCGGCACGATTGGCGGGCCAATTTGGAAAGACCATTCGTTCTTTTTCTTCAGCTATCAAGGCACGCGCATTCGCACTTCAGACACCGCCGTCGTTACCGTTCCAACAGCGGACATGAAACGCGGCATCTTCGGCGCGACGAACATTTACGACCCGGCCAACGTGGTCGCTGGCGCGCGCATACAGTTCGCCAACAACACAATTCCCGCCGCGCGCCTTGATCCGACGGGCTTGAAGCTCGCCGCTTTGTATCCCGATCCCAACCAGCCGGGCGCGGTGAACAATTACGCCAGCAATCAACGGCAGACCGATGACGCCGATCAGATTGACGTGCGCGGCGACCACAGCTTTAGCGGCAGTGACAAAGTGTTTGTGCGCTACAGCAACTCGGATCGCGGACGCATTCGCTCGCCGATTTTCGCCGCGCCCGGCAATGGCGGCGCCTTCGCCACACAACCGTTGCATCAGATGCCGCAAGCGTGGTCGGTCGCGGGCGGTTACACGCGCGTCGTGTCGGCCAACGCCGTGAACGAATTGCGCATTAACTACACCGATAACAAATCGGAGCAATTGGCGCTGGCCGAGAAATCGCTTTACGCCGAATTCGGCATCAAGGGCGTGCCGGATTTTCCCGGTCTCACGGGGTTGCCGACGATCAACGTGACGAACTTCACCGGCCTCGGCGACCGCACGTTCACGCCCAATCCGAAACGCTCGCAGATGTTCCAGATCAGCGACGGATTCTCGCTGACCAATGGCGCGCACGGATTGAAATTCGGCGGTGAATATTGGCAATTGTATGGTTTCGCCGGTACGTCGAACACGGCGCGCGGCTCGCTCACCTTCAACGGGCAATTCACGTCGCGCACGCCGGGCACGGGCATCGGCAGCGCGCTGGCTGATTTGTTGCTCGGCCAAACCAGCACGGCCACGCTGACGACGCGGCAAATTGTTTATATGCGCGCCAGGAACTTGGGGCTTTATTTCAACGACAACTGGAAAGTGTCGCCCAAGCTGACGCTCAATCTGGGCTTGCGGTATGAATTGCTCACGCGCTTCCGCGAACGCGACAACCGCCACGGCAGCTTCGATCTCAATCCCGGCAGTCCGACCTACGGCACGGTCGTACTCGCCAAAGACGGCGATCATTTCAGCGAAACTTTCAGCGATCAGGACAAGAATAATTTTGCGCCGCGTTTAGGTTTCGCGTGGCGACTGACCGATAAAACCGTCGTGCGCGGCAGCGGCGGCCTCTTTTATGGCGGCTTCGGCTTTTATGCTGTAGGCCAGACGACTGCCGCGAGTCCGCCGTTCTTTTTGAGCATTGCCTATCCGACGGCAACCAATGCGGCGACTTCTGTGATTACGTTGGCGAATGGCTTTCCCGCCGATGCGTTGAGCGTGTCGCGCGCGGTCAATCCGGCGGTCGGCGCGCAATTGCGCAACTATCCCTGGCCGACGGTCTATCAAGGCAACCTCAGCATCGAACGCGAAATCGCGGGCGGTTTTGTCGGCACGGTTTCGTATGTCGGCAACGCGACGACGCACCTGAACGGACAGATTGATATGAACGCGCCGCGACCGGGCGCGGGCGCAGTCAATCCGCGCCGTCCGTTCCCGACTTTCGGCGCGATCAATTTGTTCGCTGGCTTCGGCCATTCGTCGTATCACTCGTTGCAACTCAAAGCCGAACGCCGCTTCCGCAACGGTTTCTCGTTGCTCTCGTCGTATACGTGGAGCCACGGCCTTGACAACACGCAGGACGGCGAAGACACGACAACTTCGACCTTGCCGCAGGATCAATTCAACACCAACGCGGAAAAAGGCGATTCGACCTACGACGTGCGCCATCGTTCGGTGACGAGCGTGATTTACGATTTGCCTTTTGGACGCGACGGCAAATGGTTGAGCGGTTCCAAAGTCGCGCGCGCGATTTTCGGTGGGTTCCAACTCGGCGGCATTTTCGTGCTGCAAACCGGCCAGCCCGTCAACCTGAGCGTTGCGGGCAATCCGGCCAACACGACCAATCCCGTGCGTCCGAATCGGCTGGCGAACGGCAATCTGGATCGCGGTTCGCGCACGATTGATCGCTGGTTTGATGTGTCGGCCTTCGCGCTGCCTGCCGCATTCACCTACGGCAACGCGGGGCGCAACATCCTGCGTGCGTCCGGCAACGTGAATCTCGATCTGCTCATCGGACGCAACTTCGTCTTCACCGAACGCACGCGCTTAGAGTTTCGCGGCGAGTTTTACAACGCCGCGAACACCGCGCATTTTGGCAGACCGAACGCCGTCATCGGTTCGCCGCAAGCCGGCACGATCACGAACACGGCAACGCCGAATCGGCAGATTCAGTTGGGGCTGCGCTTCGTCTTCTAAATTGAGACAACTTCACCACAGGAAAGAAGTCACTTATGAAACAACATTCCATCTATCGCCTAAGCTTATTTTGCGCTGTCCTGCTGGCGTGCCCCATCAGCGCGTTGGCGCAAACGGCGCAGGTCACGGGACGCATCACCGATCAAGCCGGCGCCGTTGTGCCGGGCGCGCAAATCACTCTCACGAATACTGCGACCGGCATCAATCGGGAAACCGCCTCGAACGACGAAGGCTATTTCACCTTGCCGCTGCTGAATCCGGGCGAATATCGCATCGCAGTCAAAAAAGACGGCTTCAAACCGCTTGTGCAACCCAGCGTCACGCTGCAAGTCAATCAAGTGGCGCGGCTCGATTACACATTGGAAACCGGCGCGGTGACGGAAATGGTGAATGTTACAGCCGCGCCAACGGCGGCGCTCGAAACCGAGACCTCGTCGCTCGGCAAGGTGGTGGATCAACAACGCATCCAAAACCTGCCGCTGCTCGGTCGCAATCCTTATTCGCTCGTCGCGCTGGTGCCCGGCGCGCGCCCGTCCGCCGGCTTGAACGATTTGCCCGTAGACCAGATCAGCCAATCATTCGTTTCGATCAATGGCGCGCGCGGGAATCAAAACGAGTATTTGCTGGATGGCGCGCCCAACACTGCCGCCGCGCAAAATCAGCCAGTCGTTTTCGCCAATCCCGATGCGGTGCAGGAGTTCAAAGTCGAGACGAACAATTTCAGCGCGCAATACGGACGCGCAGGCGGCGGCATCTTCAACATCGTCACGCGCTCGGGCACGAACGAGTTTCACGGCACGGTGTATGACTATCTGCGCAACGATGCGCTCAACGCCAACACGTTTTTCGGCAACCGGGCCGGGCAGAAGAAACCGCCGTTCCGCTTCAATCAATTCGGCGCGACCATCGGCGGGCCAATTGATTTCCCAGAGAAAGTCTTCGGGCCGCTGAAGTATGCGGGCAAAAACCGCAGCTTCTTCTTTGGCAGTTATGAAGGTGTGCGCTTTTCGCAAGGCGGGACGTATATCGGCACCGTGCCGACACTGTTGCAACGACAGGGAGATTTCTCGCAGACGCGCAACGCGGCGGGCGCGGTGATTCCGATTTACGATCCGGCGACGACGCGGGCGAATCCGAATGCGGCGGGGCAATTCCTGCGCGATCAATTTCCAGGCAATGTGATTCCACGCAATCGCTGGAATCCGGTATTCGTGAAGATGCTGGAATACATTCCGGCGCCAAACGCCGTGGGCAACGCCAACACGGGGGCGGGGAATTTCGTGACGACGGCAGCGAACCGCATCAGCAAAGATACGTTCTCTGTGCGGCTCGATCATCAGTTGAACGAACGGCAACGCTTGAGCGGGCGGTTCAATTTCGATAACACGCCGATCAACCGCCCGGACTATTACGGCAACATCGCGTCGCCGACCTTCGGCGGGCAGGTGTTCAAACGGCGCAACTTCGGCCTCGATTACACGGTGACGTTCAGCCCGTCGTTGGTCGGTAGTTTTCTTTTCAGCTTCACGCGGCTCGAAAACAATCGCCGCCCGTTCAGTTTTGGCTTTGACATCACCGGGCTAGGCTTTCCGGCGGCTTTGAAACCGCAACTGATCCCCGAATCATTTCCCACGATCACGGTGGCGGGGATGGGCGGCAGCTTCAGCATTCCCAATTCGGGCACGGCCAATTTGCTGGGCGGCAACGACCTCATCAGCTTTGGCGACAACACGGCCTCCTGGGTAGGCTCGCTGACCAAAACGCTCGCGCGCCATACGTTGAAATTCGGCGGCGAAACGCGCTTGTTGCGGCCCAATTACTGGCAATTTCCTGACGGCGCTATCAACTTCACCTTCGCGCAAAACTTCACGCAAGGGCCGAACCCCACTGCCGCCGCCGCGGCAAGCACAGGTTTTGGCTTTGCCACGTTCATGTTGGGCATCGGGGCGGGCACATACAATCGCGCGGCTTCGCTGGCGTCGCAGGTGAAATACTACGGCGGTTATTTGCAGGATGATTGGAAGCTGACCGACAAGCTCACGCTCAATCTCGGTCTGCGCTATGAATATGAAACGCCGCGCACTGAACGCTATAACCAACTGACGAATTTTGATTTCAATGCGACACCGCCGCTCACGGCTGCGGGCTTGAATCTGAAAGGCGCGTTGTCATTCGTCGGCGTGAACGGCAATTCGCGCGAGCAGTGGAACCCGGATCGCAACAACTTCTCGCCGCGCCTCGGCTTCGCCTGGAACGTCGCGCCCAAGACGGTCATTCGCGGCGGCGGCGGCATTTTCTATGCGGCGATGACGGGCGTGGGCGGAGCGTCGGGAGCATTTGGCGTGTCGGGTTTTGAAGCCTCTACTACATTGGTGACGAGCTTGAACGGCGTCACACCGCTCAACTTCCTCGACAATCCCTATCCGACCGGCATCAATCAACCAACGGGCAGCAGCCTCGGCGCGGCGACGCTGTTGGGGCAAAACGTTCGCTTCGTTGATCGCAATTTGCGCCAGTCGTATTCGACGCAATGGAATCTGAACGTGCAGCGCGAATTGCCCGGCGGGTTGTTGGCTGAATTGGGCTACGCGGGCAATCGCGGCTTAAAGCTGCAACAAGACCTCGAACTCAATCAGTTGCCCGACTCGGCGCTCGCGCTCGGCGATGGGTTGCGCGTGACGGCGCCGAATCCGTTCGCAGGGCAAATCACAACAGGCACGCTCGCAGCGGCAACGGTCACACGGGCGCAATTGCTGCGTCCCTATCCGCACTTTCTCTCCATCGTTTCGGCCAACGCGGCGTTTGCGTCATCCAGCTATCACGCGGCGATTGCTTCGTTGCAACGCCGTTTCAGCCAAGGGCTGACGCTGAATGGTTCGTACACGTTCTCGAAGTTGATTGATCTCGCGCTCGGCCAATTCGCGGGCGAAACTCTGAGCAACGCCGGATTCCAAAACAACAACAACCTGCGCGCGGATCGTTCGTTGTCGGCGCTCGATGCGCCACACCGTTTGGTTGTGAACGGCCTGTATGCCTTGCCCTTCGGCGAAGGCCGCAGGTTCAATCCCAAAGGCGTCGCGGGCGCGGTCTTGAATGGCTGGGAAGCTTCGGCGATCTATACCTATCAATCGGGCGGCCCGCTGGCGTTTTCGAGCGCGACGAATACGACGTTTGCGCAAGGCGGCGGCCAACGTCCGAATTTGATCGGCGATCCGAAACTGGCCGATGGCGAACGCGCGTTGACGCGCTGGTTCAATACCGCGGCGTTTGCTGCGCCGCCGGCATTCACCTTCGGCAGCGCGCCACGTTCACTCGGCAGCGTGCGCAGCGACGGCATTTCCGGCATTGACTTTTCCGTCGTCAAAAACACCAGGCTGTATGAAAACGTGCGGCTGCAATTCCGCAGTGAATTTTTCAATCTGACGAATACCGTGCGTTTTGCGCCGCCGAATACGTCATTCGGCAGCGCCGCGTTCGGCCAGGTCACAGTGCAATCCAATCAACCGCGCGTGATTCAGTTTGCATTGAAGCTGATTTACTAACCGTTTGTAGTCCCGTTCGTAGTCCCGCCTTTAGGCGGAAGGGCTTGATAATCCGTTCGTCGTCCCGCCTTCAGGCGGAAGGTTTTGATAATCGAGTCATTCCGCCTGAAGACGGGACTACATGCAGCGCCGCTATGAAACTCATCACCCGCTCATTCATCGCATTATTTTTTCTTGCTTCACTCGCCTTCGCGCAGACCGGCAAACGTCCGCCTAACTTTGTCGTCATCTTTTGCGACGATCTGGGTTACGGCGATCTCGGCAGCTTCGGCAATCCGACGATTCGCACGCCGCATCTCGACCGAATGGCGGCGGAAGGCCAACGCTGGACGAGCTTTTATTCCGCCGACTCGGTGTGTACGCCGAGCCGCGCGGCGTTGCTGACAGGGCGCTTGCCGATTCGCACCGGAATGTTTTCCGACACGCGCCGCGTACTGTTTCCCGATTCGGCGGACGGTTTGCCGCATAGCGAAATTACGATTGCCGAATTGCTGAAAACTCGCGGCTATGCGACAGCGGCCATCGGCAAATGGCATCTCGGCTGGCAGAGCGAATTCCTGCCGATGAAGCAAGGCTTCGATTCGTACTACGGCATCCCATACTCGAACGACATGGACTGGACGGGTGGCAATATGCCGGCCACCGAACGCCGGCAGCGAATGATGAATCCGAAGCGCGAATACTGGAACGTGCCGCTGCTGCGGAATGAGCAAGTGATCGAACGGCCTGCCGACCAAACTACCATCACGGAACGTTACACCGACGAAGCGATCAAGTTCATCAACGCGAACAAGAGCAAACCGTTTTTCCTTTACCTCGCGCATTCGATGCCGCACATGCCGCTGTTTCGCTCGAAAGAATTCGAGAACAAAAGCGCGCGTGGTTTGTATGGCGATGTGATCGAAGAGTTGGACGCGAACGTCGGACGTTTGCTCGACACGTTGCGGCAATTGAAACTCGACCGCAACACGTTGGTCGTCTTCACCAGCGACAACGGGCCGTGGGCGTTGTTTGATGAGCAGGGCGGCTCGGCAGGATTGCTGCGCGGCGCGAAAGGCGGCACATACGAGGGCGGCATGCGCGAGCCAACGATTTTCTGGCGCCCCGGTACGATCAAACCCGGCGTTGTGACGGACATCGGCGCGACGCTGGATTTGGCGCCGACGTTCTGCGCAATGGCAGGCGTGAAGGCTCCGTCAGACCGCGTGCTGGATGGTTATGACTTGAGCGCCGCGTTGCTCGGCAAAGGTCGCAGCCCGCGCCAGATGATGCCGTACTGGCGTGGCTCGAAGCTCTACGCCCTGCGGCACGGCTCCTTCAAAGCGCATTTCATCACGCAATCGGAATACGGCGGCGAAGCGGCAGTGACACATTCAACGCCGGAGTTATACAACCTCGACATTGACCCTTCGGAAAAATGGAACATTGCGGCGAAACATCCTGAAGTAATCGCCGAAATCCGCCGCCTGGCCGAAGCGCACAAGCAAGCGATTCCGCCAGTTGAAAACCATCTCGATAAACGCATCACCGCAACCAGATGACTATGAAAACGCTCCTTCGCGCATCCCTCGTTTTGTTGTTTGCCGGCGCCGTCTTTGCTCAATCCTTTACGCAATCGGGGCGCAAGCCGAACTTCATCTTCATTCTCGTAGACGACATGGGCTACGCCGATTTGAGCAGCTTCGGCTCGAAAGATATTCGCACGCCCAACATTGACCGGCTCGCCAAAGAAGGCGTCAAACTCACGCAAATGTATTCCAACGGCCCAGTATGCACGCCAACGCGCGCG
>Ga0187893_10009920_pt1 | contig 14447 bp, 9 predicted proteins | sample MA1701074metaG_FD_139574 | JGI IMG/M metagenome (GOLD analysis project Ga0187893, IMG submission 139574) | White microbial mat communities from a basaltic lava cave in the Kipuka Kanohina Cave System on the Island of Hawaii, USA - MA170107-4 metaG ...
CCCCGACTCGGCCATCGAGCGGCTGGCTGTCCGCAAAGCCTGCTAGGAATAGACTTACACACACACACGGTTTTTTCATCAGATTGCTGGAGGGCCGGTTTACACAAAAATCTGTACACCCTCTCATTGACCAATTGCTTGCTGACTACCAACAACCCGAAGACGTGCTGGGTGAGAACGGCTTGCTCAAACATCTCACCAAAGCCGTTCTTGAACGCGCCCTCAAGGCCGAACTCACCCATCACCTCGGCTACGAAAAGCATAGCGCCAAAGGCCCTCGTCGCGGCAACGCCCGCAATGGCCACTCTAAAAAGACGCTCAAAGGCGACTTTGGCACCTTGCCCATTGAGGTGCCGCGCGACCGCCAGGCCACCTTTGAACCGCAGATTGTCCCCAAAGGGCAGACCCGTTTTGAAGGCTTCGACGACAAGATCCTCTCGCTGTATGCGCGCGGCATGACGACCCGCCAGATCAAGCAGCATCTGGAAGAAATCTACCAAGTCGAAGTCTCGCCAACTTTGATCTCGCAAGTGACCGATGCGGTCATCGATGAGGTGCGGGCTTGGCAATCGCGCCCGCTGGAAGCGATCTACCCCATCGTCTACTTCGATGCGCTGATGGTGAAGATTCGCGACGGCGCGCACATCATCAATAAAGCGATTTATCTGGCCCTGGGCCTGACCCGCGAGGGGCAAAAAGAGGCTTTAGGCTTATGGATTTCGCCGACTGAGGGAGCGAAGTTTTGGATGGGAGTAATGAGCGAGTTACGCAATCGCGGGGTGAGCGACATCTTCATCGCCTGTGTGGATGGGTTGAAAGGCTTGCCGGAAGCCCTCGAAGCGGTCTTCCCTTTGGTGCAAGTGCAGCAATGCATCGTCCATCAGGTGCGGGCCAGTTTAAGTTATGTCGGCTACAAAGAGCGTAAAGCGGTCGCGCAAGACTTGAAGGCGATCTACACCGCGCCGACGCGCGAGGAGGGGGAAAGTCAGTTAGAGAAATTCGCTGCCAAGTGGGACGCTCGCTATCCGACGATCAGCAAACAGTGGCTTTTGAACTGGGAGCGGCTGGCGGTGTTTTTCTCATATCCGCCAGAGATTCGCAAAATCATCTACACGACGAATGCGATAGAGTCGGTCAATAATGGGTTGCGACGGGTGATCAAGAATCGGGGCTCGTTCCCTGCGGACGAGGCGGCGCTGAAATTGATCTACCTCGCGTTGCAGAATCTGAGTGAGAAATGGACGATGCCGGTCAAGGACTGGCGAGCCGCACTGAATCAGTTGGCGATTCTCTTTGAAGGGAGATTGCCACTTGTTTAACCAGGATCGTTTACACAAAATACTTGACACCCCCATTTTTAGAGACCTTTCAACAACTCGCTCGTCCAGAGTTAGTACATAATTTCAGACAAGAGGGCGGGCCTCACTGACATCTTCAGACGCGACGGTGCGCAGATTTCGAGTCTGCGCACTGTCGCGTCAATCTTCGATCACTGCGGCTTCTGAGGCAAACGACGCGGCTTGTAGTAGGGCTTGCCCCCAAGCTTTTGAACTTCCTTGCCGAAGTTCGTCCCATAGTCGCGCTCGGCATCCGACAATTGCCAGGCCTGCCGCTTGTAATTCCAGTTGTCGGGATCGAGTCTCTGCGCTTCCTTGAAATGCGCTATCGCGTCCGCGCCCAGACCCGCGCTGTAAAGATATTCGGCCAGAGCGAATTCAGCGTCGGCTTTCGCTCGATCCTCGCTTTGCGGCGTGAGCATCTTCTTTAGCTCATCCTCGCCGACAGCGTACTGGCTACGATCTCCCTTCTCAACCCAGTCTCTTACGGCGTCAAGATATGGCGCGGCATCTATGCCGTGAAGCGATTTGTAGCGATTATCGACATAAGCGACTTCGGGCGGGCGCACAATTCGACCCTGCTCGTTTATCCACACTCCCATAGGCACGTTGACGAGGTTGTAAAGCTGAGTGACCAGGTGCCGGTCATCGATCAAAACGGTGTATTCGGCTTTGGCTTTCGTGATCCATTCGCCAGCCATTTTGACTCCGCCCGTATCCTCGGCGACGGAGACGATCTCGAAGTTTTTGCTTTTGAGTTCCTGATAAAAAGTCTGCCATCCTGGCAGATCGAACCGGCATCCTCACCACGATGCCCACGTTACGAGCAAAACCTTCTTGCCGCGAAAATCCCTCAGAGAATGTTTCCTGCCGTTGATATCCGGCAGCGTGAAATCAGGCGCTTCGAGCGTCGCGAGGTATTCGCTTCTCACGTCGGCGCGCGGGCCGAAGTACCACACGCGATTCTTTTCATCCCACGCGAACGATTGACCGACGAGACGGGCGAATGCCGTGAGATTGAACAAAGTCGCGCGGCCCTGTTTCGAGATGAATTCGTTTTTCCGATTTTTAGGAATCGGAAAACAAAGCTCGTCGCGACAAATTCCCTGCGGCTTGATGACAAACCCGGTCGCGCGTTTAAGGTCGGCAGTCGTCACCCACAGGTCGGCAGCTTGAATCGAAGCGCGGGCAATCTCCGTAGTCCGACCTTCGTAGATGACGACAGCGCGCGCACTTTCGGCTGCGGCGGAAATCATCGTCGCAGCCAGACAGATTACGGCTGCGCACAAAAAGCTTTTCGTCATTATGTCCCCCTTCCCCTTTCGAAGTCGTAGCGCAAGACTGGATTGCGCACCTTCATCTAACAGATTGCGCCACACGACTCCACTGTATTTCCCGGATGGTGATGGCTTCATTCAGACAGACTTTGCGTCAGATGGCAATACGACTCGGCAGGCGGGTTTGGATGAGGAAAATTTGCCTGGACAGCATTACTGGGTTTCACTCAGGAATCAACACACGCATCTTCATCTGCGACGCGGCGCAGGCTTTTCAATTTCAGCCATCAGCGCGCCCGCTATCCGAGAAGCCACCTCATGAGGAGAGCCGACGAATTTCGCGCCTGACCCTGTCGCTGGCACGGGCCACAAGACGAATCCCGGCGCGTTGACCAGACGCGCAAACGCGGTGGTTTTGCCGCTCGCGTCTGTTTTCGCATGCACTTTCAACACGGCATCGCCCTCGTCGCGGCTCACGACGAGAGTTACCCTTCCGCTCGATTGCAAAGACTCGACTATAATATCGCGAATCTGCCCGTTGAAAGATTCGCCTCCCGTCACCTCCACGTGAATCCGTTTCGCTTCCTTCAGAGTCGCGCCCGGAGTCGAAGCTTCTATCGATCTTGTTTGCGGCGACTCTGAAGGATCATTCGTTTTGCTTTCCGGTCGATGAGTTGCAATCTCTCCGCCCTCCGGTTTGCGGGGCTGAGACTTTTCCGAATCAGCGATCTGTTGTTGCGGCTCTGGTGACTGCGGCTGCGAATCGGGCGATGCAGGTTTATCGGGTATCTCCTGCGGCATTTGTTGCGCCGTGTTATCTGCCTGCTCGCCTCGCATAAGGAGAAACGCGCTTCCCACAATCAGCAGGAGCGCAAACAATCCGAGAGCCGGTTTCCACATTCCCTGTCCGCTCACAGCCCACGCGCGCAAGCCTTCAGCAAGCGTGAACATCCGTCTTCGCACTCCGAGAGAAACGGCTCTTGCAAACGCAGTCTCGCGATAAGAGACATCGACGACGGCGCTTGCCGCTTCGCCGAACGGATCATCTATGAGAGAGACAGTGAATTCTATTTTCTGACCGCCTTCGAGCGTGATTGATCGCGGGTTGTCTTCGCGCTTCATCTCTTCGAAATCGAACAGGAGAGTCGCCAGAAGAAGACCGCTTTCGTTGCCGATCACTTCGATGATTTCCTCATCGCTTCTGACTTCGAATCGAGTTTGCGCGCTGCGGAGCGGATCAAGGAGCGCGCGCTGCTCGCCGTCAACCAGGATTCGCATCAGCCCCGCGGTTGCAAACTTGCGGCGCGCGGACTGATCTGTGAGGCGGCGGTTGATCGCGGCGAGATCGTTTTCGTCGAGAGGCGGCGGATTGCGCCGATCATTTTTATCATCGCTCTTATCCGTCGATAACAGGAATTGCGGAATCTCCAGCCTGCTGTCGGGCGATTCCAGACCGAGCGCAGTGACTAATCTCAAATAGCAATCCGGGTGAACGACCGAATGAATGCGATTGGCTTCGATGCGATGCTCTTCGTCCGGGTCCGGGCCGTTGAAGTCAAGACGGGCTATGGTCTCAGCCGTCGGGTCGAGTTTTTCAGGCACGCTGCATGGGCTGTCCCACGGCGTGAAATGATCGAGGCACTCGCGGACGAGCGGTGAGAGCCGACTGGAATCCGTTTGAGAGAGGAATCTCTCTTCGCCGCGATGCCCGCGCGTCGCCGTCAGACGATCTTCGAAACGATCCTTGATCTCTTTCATCAAACAGGCCTTGCGCGAACGATAATAATAGTCATCCCTCACACGATCAGGATTCTGGACGACGAGGTTGTAAATCTCCGCCGTCTCCGAGGTCGAATAATTGTGAAGCAGGCGGCTCAGGCCCAGCGTGACATAGAAGGAATTGCGCTTGATCGTGGTCTTCACGAGATGCTTGATGAAATGGATCGTCATGATTTCCTCATCAACCCTGTTGGCCTGCTCCCGTCGCTTTTCATAAGGCTCTGACCCGATGTAGACGAGTCGCTGAAGCAGATGAGGCTCGCTCAGGCTGACCTTGCTTCTCGACCCGCGCGAGGAGGCGCGACCCACGGGCGAATAGTAGAGCCGCTTGTCCTGTGCGGCGCAGGCGACTTCGAGTTTAGACAAGGCACTCTCAGCTATCTCGATGGCGGCGGTCTTATCGCTGTGAATGAAATAGGCGAGTTTGAAAGCTCTGACGAGTAAATCCGTTCGGTGTGCGCTATCGCTCATACGACCTCGTCGATTGAATTGATACCTTGCCCGGTCATCCGGTCTTCGGCCCTGTGATGGGAGAAGACCGCTCAAATGATACTACCGCGGGCTAAATCCAGCGTGGCATTTTCGGAATTCGGAAAATAACACGCCCGTCGCGACCTCGAAGGGATAAATTGGCCTGCGCAACTTAATGCTTTGGGTCAGGCAATCAATCAGCCGAGAGATGATTATGAACAGGGTGAAACTTCCAGCGATATTGATGCTCCTCGTGGCTATAGAAACCGGAGCCATAGCGGTCGAGGATTCGGTCAGGGTCGAGATCATCGAGGTGAAAAACGTGGGCGTGTCGGCTTCCAACGAATCGAATTCGATAATTCAGGTCAGGTGGAACGTGACCGCCGCGCCCTCGACGGCGGTTAAATCATTCGACCTCAATCTCGAAGTCACTTACGCCGACGGAGCGGCGGAAAAAGCTAAGGCCAGCGCCGATGGTCGGGCGCGCACTGCGAGGTTCGAAGTCCCCACACTTCATCGCTCGGCGGGTCGTCCGGCTTCTGACATGAAGAGTTTCAAAATCAACATCACGACGACCGTTTTGGAAACCTTCAGCAAACAGGGGAATTTCTGAAATCGGCGTAAGAGGAGCGATGAACCCGAAAGATGCGAGGTGACGGGCGATGCTGAAATTGTCAGTAATAGATCGCACAACGATTCTCAAACTCGGCGCGCTGGCTTCTCTCGCGATTGCCGCGATCATCACGCTTTGGCAGATTCTCCCGCTCGCAGGCGTACTCGCTCAAAACCAGAATGAATTTACTGTCACAGCCACATTCGCCGATCAGGTCGCGCCGCGCGCAGCGATTGAATTGCGGGTGAGCCGCGCTTTGAAAAAAGAAGAAGGAAGACTTGCCATATTGATCGGCTCGATGGATGTTTCGAATCTGTTCAAGGCCACTGAAAACTCGCTCGTCTACGACCCTGTGGCTCTCCCTCTTCCCGCTGGCGAATCCGCCTTGACGGTTTATCTCGTTTCTTCAAACGATGAGTGGAAGGAAATTGCGCGGCTTAGGCTCAAAGTTTCAAACGAGAAAACCGGGCAACCTGAAACCGAAAACAAGGCGACGGAAGAAAAACTGACAGAAGAAAAACCTGCGGCGCAGACAGAAACAACACCCGCCGAGCAAACTGATAACGGGCAAACGGATCGAACGGCTGACTCTCAGCAGCCGCAGAAGCGAAGACTGGGATTCGATAAACTCGCGTTTACGCCCGCTATCACACTCGGCCTGAAATCCCAGATGGCGCAATCGAGTTTCCCTGCGGCGGGCATCTCTCAGCGCATCGTCTTCACCGATCTGACTTTTACAGGCGGCCTGCGCTGGGAGATGGCCCGCCGCATGTTCAGCGCGCAGAACCAGTTCGATTTCGTCGGGTCGAGTTTTCGTCAGGAAGCCCTGCGCTTCGGCGCTCTCGGCGACACGGCTCCCCGCGTGGATTTGCCGAGCTACCTGATGCAGAATCAGATCGGAAAAGCGAAGTACCTCGTAGGTCATACTTCCTACGGCGCGCTTCGCCATCTCGTGAACGGTTTTTCCAGCCGCGGAATGACGCTCGCTGCTCCAATCAACACTCGACTCGACGTGTCGCTTGCATTGATGAACGGCACGAGCATCGTGGGCTATGACAATTTCTTCGGCATCGCGAAGCGGCGTCATCAACTCACAAGCGCCGCGCTCGGGTTCGAGATACTGGCGAAGCGGCCCGGAGCGTTGAGACTCGAAGCCGGCGTGATGAGCGGATGGATTCAGCCTCTCAATAATTTTTCTCAGGGGGCGATCAATGATGCAGAGCGAAGTCGCGGCTTCGGCTTTCGCCTCATAGCCACCGATGCGTCACAGAGATTTCGACTCGAAGGCGGCTGGACGCGCAATCAATTCTTCAACCCGGCGGACGCGCTCCTCGATCAGAATCAGCGCACGGTCGAAGTTCGCCCCTTGTGGCGCAATGCGCATTATCTCGATGTCGCTTACGATCTCTTCAAAGACCGCGAGGTGTTGAAAGATAAAAAACTCAATCTGACGATTCAGGTCCGTCACGAAAGAGTCGATCCGCTCTTTCGCAGCCTCGGAGCCTCGACACAGGCCGACAAGTTTTCCAATGAGGTTTTAGTCAATGGCTCTCTGGGAGAATTCACCGCGCAGTACGCGCATCTGCGTTTCAACGACAATCTGGCCGACATACCTTCGATATTGAAATCTCTCACTCGCGGTCACACGCTTGCGTTTGCCGTTCCGCTAGTTTCAATTTTCGGCGATCCCCAGCGACCTTCGAAGCTGCTGCCGCGCGTCGGGTGGAATTTCAATCGCGTCTATCAGGCGGGCGCGGCGATACCCATAAACGGCGGCTTTGAAATCGATCCGGCATCGATACCCGATTTCGCAGGCACGAACCACTCAGTCACCGCCGACTGGCAGTTCGAAAAATGGCGGCTCGGCTACCGCTGGAATTATTCGCTTCAGGACAACCGGCAGCGCGGCAACGAGCTTTCAGACCTGAGAAACTTCACGAACGGCGCAACCATCGGCGTATCGCCTCGTCCGACGTTCGATCTCAATTTAGAAATCAACGCCGAGAGCGCGCCTGAACAGTCAAACGCATCGCTGACGTTGCTGACTCCGGCGGACAATGCAACACAGCCTGCCGATAAGCCTCCCGCATTTGCGTGGTCTGAGGTGAAAGACGCTGCGTTGTATCGACTTGAAATAGAGGATTCGGCAGGCGCGCAGGTTTTATCGGCTGCGCTGTTGCCGGGTACGACTTTCTATCAGGCCCCTTCGTGGTTGAAAGACAAGCTGGCGGATAAAAAGCTGCGGTGGCGAGTGCTGGCCTTCGACAAAAACAGCGCGCAGTTGGCTGAGACTCCGCGCCGAAGTTTGCAGATCGGGAATTAGAACGGTTCCCAGCCATGTCTTGTATAAAAATTCCTGATGGCTTACACTGACCGATCTCACCACTACGCGCTGAATTTCGTTTTGTATTCCCCGGGAGATTCATGCTCCGTATGAGGTGTGCCTGATGAATCGCTATAAAACTCCCTCGCATCGCCGAAGCAAAGCTCTGACACTTTGTCTTTTGCTGATATTCCTGCTCGCCTATCCCGCTGCGCCGCTGGCTCAGACGCCCGCTCAAATTCTCGAACCAAACAGAAAAGTCGAACGCGAACTCAAAGGCGGTCAGTCGCACAGGTATGAAATCGCGCTCGTGGCGAATCAGTTTTTTCGCGTGCGGGTCGATCAGAAAAGCATAGACATTCATCTCAGCCTTCGCGCGCCCGACGGGACGATCATCGAGGAGGCGGACGGATCGAGCGTCGAGGGTGTCGAATCGATTTCGGCGATGGCCGAACGGGAAGGAAAGTACTGGCTCGAAGCGCAGGCCAAAGGCAATTCGGTCGGACTCTACTCCATCGAGGCGGACGTAAGGGCAGCGACCGAGCGCGACCGGTATCTTGTCAGCGCAGACCGCGCAATTCATCAAGCGGAAAAACTGCGTCGGGCCAGAACGGTCGAAGGCTTCCGTCAATCGGCTTCGAAACTGGAAGAGGCTCTTTCCCTGCTCAAGCTGATCAGCGAGACATCTCTTATACCCCCAACTTTGAGAACGCTCGGAGCCGTCCACCTGTCAGCGGGAGATAGAGACAAATCTCTCGCCGCTTATACCGAGTCGCTTTCTCTGCTTCGTCAAAGCGGCGACGACCGACAGGCGGCTCTCGTGTTGCGGGACATGGGAGAGCTTTATCGGCGCACGCTGCAGTTTGAGAAAACCATAGAGTTATACACCGAGGCGTTGAAGATTCATCGCGCGCTGGGCGACAAATCGAAGCAGTCGGATTTGCTTTACGCAATCGGCCTCAACTACGACAACCTCAACGAGTGGGGCAAGGCGCTGATCTATCTCAATGACGCTCTGGAATTGTGTCGAGAATTGGGCGACCTCAACGGGCAGGTGTTCACATTGAGCGCCATGTCATTCATCTACGTAAATAATGGCGATAACGATACCGCGCTTTATTACCTGAACGAAGGGCATCAGATTTTTATAAAAACCGGCAGTCGACACGGGCAGGCCATGATGTTGGGCTACATCGGCGTCGCGCATATGGAATTGGGCCAGTACGAAAAGGCGCTTGAGATACTCCGTCAGGCCCTCGATATACACAGATCGGTGAGCAACTATAACGGCGAGGGAACCGCGCTCGATGGGTTGGGCAAGGTTCATTTTCTGATGGGCGAGTATGACCGCGCGCTCGATTATTTCAATCAGGCGTTGCAATCCTTCCAACGCCGGGGCGCTGAGTTTCCCGAAGCCGCCGCTTTGAACGTCGTGGGGAAAACTTATTACCGGAAGGGCGATATTGAAAAGGCGAATGATTATCTCAATCGCTCGCTTCAGAAGCGTCTCAGTCAGGGAGACAAAAACGGAGAGGCGATCACGCGCCTCAACCTCGCAGCCGTAGAGCGCGACCGTGGAAATCGCGCGGCGGCGCGCGAGCATATAGAAACCGCCATCGGATTGATAGAAAGTCTACGCCTGAAGTTGGCCTCCGAAGAACTTCGCGCTTCTTATCTGGCAAAGTTTCAGCATTCATACGGCGTGTGGATCGATCTGGTTATAGGCGACGGGCGAGACAGCGCGAAAGCAGCCGAGGCGTTGGAAATCAGCGAGAGAGCGCGCGCACGAACTCTGCTCGAAAGCCTGAATCTATCGGGCGTCAACATTCGGCAGGGCGTCGCGCCCGCTTTGCTTGCCCGCGAACGCGAGATGAGGGACAACCTCAATACGAAGGACGCTCAGTTGAAGCGACTATTAAGCGCGCGTTACACAGAAGAACAGGCAGCGGCGGCGCGAAAGGCAGTCGAAGAGGCGAGAGCCGCATTTCAGGAAGTGCAGACGAGGATTCGTCAGACAAGCCCGAAATATGCCGCGCTCACTCAGCCTGCGCCGCTCACTCTCGGCGAGATTCAACAGCGCGTCGTAGATGACGGCTCGCTTCTGCTCGAATATTTTCTCAGCGAGGAACGGAGTTATCTCTGGGCGGTCACGACGACGGGGATGACCTGTCACATACTGCCGCGTCGCGCTGAGATAGAAGCGGCGGCCCGTCGCTTTTATGAGTCGCTGACGGCGCGCAACCGGCGCATAGATTTCGAAACGAAGGACGAACGCCGCGAGCGAGTGGCCAGAGCCGATGCGGAGCAGATCGAAGCCGGACGCGCATTGAGCCGCATGATACTCGCTCCCGTCGCCGATCAATTGAAAAACAATCGGCTGCTCGTAGCGAGCGACGGCGCGCTGCAATACATTCCTTTCGCTGCATTGCCTTTTCCGAAAAGTCAGGAGTCAGGAGTCAGGAGTCTACAGTCGAAGAAAAGCGGAGACCCAGACTCCAGACTCCAGACTCCAGACTCCAGACTCCAGAATGAACTCGTCAGCCTGCCTTCGGCCTCTGCGCTCGCCGTTTTGCGGCAGGAATTGAAAGGGCGGCCCGCAGCGCAGCGGATGATGGCTGTGATGGCCGATCCTGTTTTCGACCAGAACGATGAGAGATTGAAAACCGCGAGATCGAACAGGGGGCCGGAAAAAATGATATCGGAGAGCCGAAACAGGCCGAGGGGAAACGACGTGAGCAGAGCGGCGAAAGATATGGACAGGGAGATCGAGCTTCAGCGACTTCCCTTCACTCGCCGCGAGGCCGAATCAATTCTCGCCTTCGCTCCGGTCTCTGCTTCGATGAAAGCGCTCGATTTCGAGGCGAGCCGGGACCGGGCTTTGAGCGGAGAGTTGAGCAAGTATCGTTATGTGCATTTCGCCACGCACGGATTTTTGAACAGCCTGCACCCCGAGCTATCAGGCGTCGTGTTGTCGCTCGTCGACGAAGAAGGCAAAGAGCGTGACGGATTCCTCCGCGCGCATGAAGTTTACAACCTCGATCTCGCAGCCGATCTCGTCGTGTTGAGCGGGTGCAGGACAGGGCTTGGCAAGGACATAAGAGGCGAAGGTCTTGTCGGATTGACTCGCGCGTTTATGTACGCGGGCGCGGCGCGCGTGGTCGTCAGCCTGTGGGACGTGAGCGATGAAGCGACGGCGGAATTCATGGCCCGATTTTATAGAAACCTGTTGAGAGCGAAGATGACTCCCGCCGCCGCCCTTCGCGCCGCTCAGGTTTCGATGTCGAAAGATCGAAGGTGGAATCTGCCTTATTACTGGGCCGGGTTCGTATTGCAGGGCGAGCCGCTTTAATCTTACGGAATCATTTTCTACCCTCATACAGCGTGGCACTTTCGGAATTCCGAAAGTGCCACGCTCTTCGTTTCTCCACACACTTAAACTGATCTCGTGATTGACCGAGCAAGAGCAATTTCAAAGAGCATTTCCTGATCTACCTGTTTGCGAAAGCAGAAAATCATTCATTTCAACTCAAACAGGGCTTGATGGAGGAAGACCTCATGACTGGCAAAGTTTTTTCAAAGGAGAAAGCATTATGACACGCAAATTGATGGCAGCAGCATTTGTGTTCGTATTGACCGCAGGCATCGCGATGAGCAGTCTGCTAAAAAACGAGACGGCGGTTGTAAAAGCCAACACCGAAGCGACAACCGCTGCGACGGCCTTCGGCGTATGCGACGGGCCGTTTGTAAGAAATGTCAAAGTGAGAGCTTTGGGCAATAGCGATTTTGAAGTCACCTGGGATTTCACCCCTGTCGATCCGTGCCTGCAAGCTCAGTCCTTCAATGTCGAGGTAAGGGCAAAACGCAAAATCGGCGGCTCAATACTGGGCAAGGATATACAAACTGTCGCCGGGGGTACGCGTCGAGCCATTGCCAAGTTCAGAAGTATTGCGGGGATTGACAAGGTTGAAGCGACCGTCACTGCCGCGATAACTATAAAGCCCTTCGGTCAGGCATTCCTGGATCTGTAGTCGAAGCTCAGGCTCACAGGCGATGGAAGCCTCGACGATGCGTCAACGACAGCAGGCGACCATTGACCTGTGAGTTTGAAACAGCCTCGACCCGTCGCAGCATTCATACCTGAGTTCCTCTCAGGCGAGAGGCGACTTTTGATTCCCAGGGGAGACGTTGATTTCGAACTCTCCCGAAAATGTAAACACTAAAACAGACTATTCCGAAAGGAGGATAGAAGATGATCAGAATCAGTTTCAGAGCATTAGCCATAAGCGTTGCTGCGGCAACCATACTCGTCCAGAGTTTCTTTGCGGGAACAAGCGCGGGGACGGTCGCGCCCCAAAGCATTAACCTTTCGTCAGAGAAGCAAACGCTCGAATCTTTCGGCGATTCTCTGGGCCTTCTCGAAAAGAACGTGAAGGATTTGGGAAAGAAGGCAACGATAACTTCACAGGAACTCAACTCGGCCCGGTCTTCGGCTACCAATCTTAAATCGCGGGTGTCGCAGGCGCAGCAGGCTTTTCAGTCTGTGGTAAATAAACTCCGTGCTGCCGGAAAGCTGGACGATCCCGACTCCGTTCTGCCGCAGATCACGAGCCCGAGGGCGCAAAGCATCATCAGGGAAAACGGCGGAACGAAGCGAATTCTGGAGTCTCTGGCCTCGCAGTTGAACGGGCTGTCGCAGGAAATAGATTCGCTCCTACAGCCGCTCAATTCCAAAGTGGGGGCAGACGGCGGAGAGCGGTTCGTCGAGGGGAGAGATTTGAAGGCGAGGGCAGTTCGCGTGGCCTACAATCCTGCTCCTATCCTCAGAAGCGCAAGGTGTCTGGTGCGAGGCGGGATATACCGCATCAACCCGTCGACTCACAATTTCGATATGCTGTTGTGCGCCTGTAACCCGGATGATCCGGTCAGTCAGTCATCCTGCCCCGGCGGCGCGAATCATACTCCGAGATAGGCGGTTGAAAAGCGCGATGGGGGAAAGAAGCCGAGCGACTGAGCGCGGAGATTCATTCACAGGTCTACGCGCTCAGGTTTGATCTATGAGAGGCGAATGCCTATCAGTTTGAATTCGACAATCGCGAAAAATCGAAAGGCCCGGAGAGCGAATAATCTCTCCGGGCCTTTATCTTTCTGATCGAATCCGGCGCGTAAAATTAAACTGGGGGAGCAGGCGCTCCCCCAGCCCGTGCAATAAGTAAAGAGATTGGCGCGATTGTAGTTCAAGTTCTTTTGAAACGCAACAAGAAGATGGAAGGTTTCAAACGGCTGATGATCGCGTCTTCGATTCTGACCTGGGGAGTTAGTTGGCGTAGCACGCTATCTTTTCATGTTTCAATCCGCTATCAATCGCGTCTTCGATTCAAGGAACAGCAGTACGGAGGGTACACCATTAAATTCTAATCGTTTCAATCCGCTATCAATCGCGTCTTCGATTCAAGGGATCGAAATAGAGACTTCAAGGCAGCGTTTAATGCTGTTTCAATCCGCTATCAATCGCGTCTTCGATTCAAGGCGCGTCCTGCGGCAGGCGACTGTCGAGGGGGGGAGCGCTCGTTTCAATCCGCTATCAATCGCGTCTTCGATTCAAGGACGTTCCGAGTAATTCGTTGACCTCTTCGGCAGGAAGTTTCAATCCGCTATCAATCGCGTCTTCGATTCAAGGCCCCTGGAGTGACTGTCGTCGAAATGGAGGTCGGAAGTTTCAATCCGCTATCAATCGCGTCTTCGATTCAAGGAAAGGTCGGCTACTTCGAGGCGGCGAGCGGCGGAACGTTTCAATCCGCTATCAATCGCGTCTTCGATTCAAGGCTAAGAGTTGAGCATCCTTAGGTAGATAAGCGGGGATGTTTCAATCCGCTATCAATCGCGTCTTCGATTCAAGGTACAGAATGGTAGTTCATTAACTTGATTTCGGCATCTTGTTTCAATCCGCTATCAATCGCGTCTTCGATTCAAGGGACCGTCAATGACATTCAAGTCGAAGACCATCGAAAGTTTCAATCCGCTATCAATCGCGTCTTCGATTCAAGGGTCCGGTTTCGGAAGTGCGTTGTTCATGTACTCTTTGGGTTTCAATCCGCTATCAATCGCGTCTTCGATTCAAGGAAAAAGCAAGGTTTGGACGGCCCCTGCCGTCGGACTGTTTCAATCCGCTATCAATCGCGTCTTCGATTCAAGGCTGTGGGATGTTGCTGCGCTACCGGCTCTGGTAGTCGGGTTTCAATCCGCTATCAATCGCGTCTTCGATTCAAGGACTATATAGATTGTTCAATCGAGTTAACCGTAACCCGTTTCAATCCGCTATCAATCGCGTCTTCGATTCAAGGTTCATTTTTTTTTCTTTTTCTTTTATCGCTTTTAGTTTCAATCCGCTATCAATCGCGTCTTCGATTCAAGGATAATCGAATCTGGCTGGAATCTCACTGGCGCTGCGCGTTTCAATCCGCTATCAATCGCGTCTTCGATTCAAGGGCGACGTTGCGTGGGCGGTATCTACTGGAGCCGGGGCTGTTTCAATCCGCTATCAATCGCGTCTTCGATTCAAGGGAGGCGGCGCAACTTGCACAACAACAAGCAGCGCAGCGGTTTCAATCCGCTATCAATCGCGTCTTCGATTCAAGGTGATCTCAGGG
>Ga0187893_10009921_pt1 | contig 14446 bp, 14 predicted proteins | sample MA1701074metaG_FD_139574 | JGI IMG/M metagenome (GOLD analysis project Ga0187893, IMG submission 139574) | White microbial mat communities from a basaltic lava cave in the Kipuka Kanohina Cave System on the Island of Hawaii, USA - MA170107-4 metaG ...
ACAAAGAAATTAATGAAGCAATTGACGCTAAGTATGCCGACCTTGAAAAGAAGGCCAAGGAAATGCTTCACCAGCTTAAGCTCATAGACGAGAACCGTAAAGAGTCACTTGAGAAGTCTGCAAAGAGTTATCGCAAAACATTGGACGAAATCCAAGTTAATTTAGTTGGAATTCAACTTGATAAGCAAAAATTAAGCACTCTCATAGAAGAGGCTGATGTGCTCCAACAAGATTCTTGTCCTACATGCAAGCGCGGGTGGGATGATGCTGACATTAAACTCAAAGAGATAACAAAAAACATTAAAGACTTAGAAGCTGCAATAGCTGGTGAAGGCTCTTTTTTGAAATTAGCTAAAGAATGGGAAGACAAACTAAAAGAATGCGTTTATGTTCAAGACAAACGCATTAACCAGTTTGAAGTTGCCATAGCTGGGCTACCAGCCAAGGCCAATGGTGAACGTCCAATTGGTATCGGTACTGGAACTATCAACATGATGCTTCAAGCTGAGCGCCAAATTGCTAAATTGACTGAAATCTATACCAAGAATAAGACTCAGATTGACAAGCAAAGCGAATTTAGTATGTTGCATGGTTCAATCAGTAAAGAAGTTGATTTATTGAAGACTCAGAAAACTGAGAAAGAGGCTAGATTTCAGCAAGAAGCGGATTTTGTAAAAGTGCTTGGCAAAGAAGGTTTCCTTGGCAGCATCTTTGATGAAGTCCTAGGTGAAATTGTTCAAGTTATAAACAATAAACTTTCTAGTATCGCCAACATGAGTACCGTATCCTTTGATTTCAAGACAGAAAGTTTGACTAGCAAAGGCGTGGTCAAGAAGTCTATTGTGCCTGTGGTATCAATACTTGGCAATGAGGCTAAGATATCGGCCCTATCTGGTGGTATGATGAGCAGCCTTGAGATAATTACTGACCTAGCAGTCAAGGAAGTAATTGAAAAGCGTACCGGGAAAGAAATAGGTTTCTATTTCATTGACGAAGCATTTAATGGTGTCGGTAAGCCAAGCTACGAAGCGTGCTTAGAGATTCTCAAGGAATGTTCCCAGAACAGAGCTTTCTACTTGATTGACCACAACACTGAAATTAAAGAGACTTTCAACCAAGTCATTGATGTTGAAATGGACAAAGGAAAGTCAAGGGTCAAATAATGAATCTGAATCCGGTGTATCCAAAAAAACGATATGTAATCGAATTCATTAAAGAAGAAAGACTCTTCTCCATTACTAGTCCCGATAATATTGTTGTCAGAAGCACAACCCCTTGGCAGTTATCTAAAATGGCTTTTGATGATGGTGCGGACGAAGTAGTTCACAATTACGATTTAGGTATAGTTGACAGTGTTGGTAGATTACTATAGAGTATCTTTCGTAACTCCAACCCCAAAGGAACTAAAATGCCCCGTGGACGTAAGAAGAAACAGCCGTTTGAAGACCTAGACCAGGATTTTAAAGATGATGTAGCTAACATGAAAGATGAAGAAATTCGTCATAAGTTAGCGGAAGTAGCGATTAACGAGCACGAGAACAAGGAAGCTAAGAAGTCTGACCAAGACCTTCAAAACAAGCACGACGCATACTCTCTAGCGGGTGAGATTTATCGTGAAGGCACCAAAATGAATAAGCTTCGTACCGCTTATTGCTATGATGTTCTTGCCGCTCGTGGCAAGGTGTAATTGAAAGTTTTAGCATTAGATTTATCCACTAAGACTGGCTGGGCATTCTTTAAGGATGCCCAGCTTTTTGAGTATGGGCTTATTGAAAAAAATAAGCCATTTGAAGAGTATGGTGAGTATCCATACAACTTCATTAAAGTAGCTAATGAACTAGTAGATAAAATCGGCAGTGTCATAGTCCTAAAGACCCCAGACGTTCTAGTCGTAGAGGAAACAAACAAGACCGGACGTTTTGGCAGTAGACACTCTCAAAAGATACTAGAATTCATTCATTGTTTATTGGTCAAAAGGTGGGGGTTGGCTATACCTATTAAGTATGTGAACACCTCAGATTGGCGTAAGCAATTAAAGTTGAGCGTGGCTGATACAAAGAAAATGGCCAAGCCACTTTTGAAAGAGCTTAAGAGGTTAAAGGGGGAATTTGCCAAAGCGGCAAAAGCTGACAAGAAGACAGCTAAAGCAGCACTGGATGCACACAAGAAAACATTGAAAGACAAATGTATACATGGTAAGATAGATAAAAAATCTATTTCTGTAGCATTTGTTAACTTAAATTTTAAGCTCGCTTTGAAAAAAGGCGACAACGATATGTCAGATGCTATTTGTCTAGGCGAAGCCTACAAACGTGGCGTCAAAACTTTAACCAACAAAGATATTTTTGAGCATGAAGACAAAACAGTTCTCCAACCTAGCAGCGGTAGTCTATAAGCGCACATATGCACGAAAAGATAGCGGCAAACTAGAAAATTGGGAAGATACAGTAGAAAGAATCATTCGCGGTAACACAGAAAAACATGACGTGGGCAAGAAAGAAGTAGAGCGCCTACGTTATTTTCTTTTAAACCGTAAATGTGGACCAGCTGGTAGAGGTTTGTGGTTTAGTGGTGCACCAGGGCACGCTAAACTTGGCGGGGCCGCTCTAAACAACTGTTGGTTCTTGGCTTGTGATGATTGGATGAATTTTATCCATGCTCAAGATTTGTTGATGTTGGGTGGTGGCGTTGGAATGTCCGTTGAGAAGATATTCGTATCGCATCTACCTAAGGTGATGAAAAATGTTGAGGTAATTCATAAACCTACTAAAGATGCTGATTTCATCATCCCTGATTCACGTGAAGGTTGGAATGAACTAACGAGGCGCGTACTTGAATCATTCTTTGTTACTGGAAAGTCTTTCACTTACTCAACAGTATGTATTCGTGGTCAAGGCGAACCAATAAAAGGTTTTGGTGGTACAGCATCTGGCCCGTTACCTTTAATTGTAATGGTTCAAAAGCTTTGTGGCATATTAAGAAATCGTCAAGGTAAGTACATACATCCAATTGACGCAATGGATATTCTTTGTTCGATAGGTGAAATGGTAGTATCTGGTAATGTTAGACGCTCAGCTATTATAATTCTAGGTGATTCTAACGACCGCGAATTTCTAACATCCAAACGTTGGGATATAGGACCAGTACCTAACCAACGTGCAATGGCTAATTTAAGCGTGGTGGTAGAAGATGTTGATGACTTACACCCATTGTTCTGGAAGACATACGAACATGGCGAACCATTTGGAATTGTTAATCGTAAAAATATGCGTAATTACGGTAGAATGGGCGAACGTAAGAAGGATACAGCCATTGGCGTTAACCCATGCGCTGAAGCATGCCTAGAAGATGGCGAGCCTTGTAACCTACAAGAAATAGCATTACCTAATTGTAAAGACCTAGACGAATTCATTGAAGCCGCTCGTTTAATGCACAGGTGGGGCAAAAGGGTTACACAAGAAAAATACCATATTCCTAAGTGTGATGAGGTGGTTAAGCGCAATCGTAGGGTTGGAACCGGGATAACAGGTTGCCTTCAGTCAAATCTGTTTTATCCTGAAGCATTAGATAAAGCGTATGAAGCTATCCAAGACGAGAATGTAAAATATTCAAAGGAACTAGGAATTCCCGAGTCTATTAGAACAACAGTTGTAAAACCATCTGGAACAATTTCAAAAGTATTTGATATGAATGGGTATGAAGGTATACATGCAGCATATAGCCGTTATATCATTCAACGTGTACGTTTTGCAGCCACAGACCCACTTGTTAATATCTTGTCAGCAGCTGGGCACCACATCGAACCTGTTATTAAATTTGATGGGACTTATGATACCAATACTGTTGTGGTAGACTTTTACGAAGAGGCACCCGAAGGTGCTCCTGTAGCAGATGAAAATTGGTATCTTTGGAATCAATTAGATACACTAAAGATGGCTCAGAAACATTGGGCAGACCAAGCTGTTAGTGTCACTGTATATTATAAAAAGTCGGAAATACTAGAACTTAGGAAATGGCTAGAAGATAATCTAAAGTACCTTAAAACCATTTCATTTCTATGTCATTCAGAACATGGCTTCAAACAAGCACCCAAAGAAGCTATCACCAAAGACCAGTTTAAAGAGCTTTCTGGTAAAATAAAGCATATTGACGTATCTGAGATTGGCGATGACGCGCCAGACTTAGAAGGTCTTGAATGCGCTGGCGGTATTTGTCCAGTAAAATAAGGAGTTTAAGATGCCCTACGATTGGGAAAATGAGCAGTTTAACGAACAACTCAATGAAATGATGGAAGAAAGCCCCCTTCAGCAACCAGTAATGGAGACGCTTGAAGAAGTTGATGAGGCTATGTCTGAAGCTGAAAGACGTTTTGAGATAGCTCAATATTACAAGTTACTATTAAAAGACAACTTGTTTCAAAATAGGAATGAAACCGCTGACATTGTAGAAAATGAAATCAGAGGATTCATCAGAGAACGCTTAGGTGTCCTATTGGGCGTTAAGACAGCACCAGCTGTAACATCTGGGTTTTCTCCTGACCAAGTTTCTGTATTAGCCAGCTTTGCCGAATTAGGTGAAGATGCTCCTGAGATGTTAAGGGCTTTAATGGGTCGCATCAACAAAAAGATGGATAAGAAGGCCAACAAGCCTGTTAAAGAGCAACCAGCACTAAAGGTAATTAAGGAACCACCTAAACCCACATTACGAAAAGTTCAACAAGAGGAACCTGAGGAACCCGTAAGAGCCCCAGCGCCACGACCTAGACAACTAGAATCATCGCAGTCTCAACAGCAAAAGCCAAGAGGTAGAAGACCAAATTCTTCAAAGGCCAACGTACCTGAACAATATCAAGATGACCCCACCTTAAAAATAGAAGGCACTAAAGTTTTCGTTCAAGCCAAAAACACCGATGGTGAGTTGTTGTGGGAAAAAGTGGACAACAAGACCAGACCGGTGTATAAAGACGTTACGCCCGTTGCTAAGCCAACTGGCAACATACAACCAATACCCATGCCATCGGGTGAACATTTAAAGATGGTAATGGCCGAAAAGGCAGCAAAGGTCATATCATCAGTAGATAAAGACAACAACCAAATACTTAGCCAATTAGGAAGAGAATAAAATGACACATAAAACAGTAATTGAAAGAGTTACAGAAATTGAAAAAGCATTCCCACAATTAATCGAAGCTATTAATGACCATGTGGACCGTCGTACAATCCCACTAACTCAGCTTTTAAATGCTGTAGTAGACCTTCTAGGGCGCGAGACTGTAGGCGCAAAGATGAAGGAATTAAGAGAACAAGCAATTGTTCAAGAGGCAGAGCTTAAAAAGCAACAACTTGAAGTTGCTGTTGCTGAAGGTCGATTGGTCAAGGTTGAAAAAATCACTGAAGGTAGCGTGATTGTAAGTAAGGAAGCTGGACCAGATGGTACACCAATCCATACTGGTAGATTCCAAATGACATTTGCTGAAGTAGACCCTAAATTCCAAGAGAAACTATTAGGAATGTCTGTTGGTACCAAGTTGGACTTACCTAACAACGCTGGTACATATGAAGTAGTGGAAATTTACGAGCTAGCTCCAGTTAAGGTGCCAGCTGCAATCGAAACCCCTGCACAAGGCTAATAATGAGTAAACCTACAAACGCGAATGGTCCGCGAATAGTCACATTAGATATTGAGACAGCGCCAATTGAAAGCTACCATTGGGGTTTGTGGGACCAGAACATCGGTCTTGAGCAGATTCATGTTGAATGGTCGATTCTCTCTTTCTCAGCAAAATGGCTAGGCGATAAGAATGTCATTTACAAAGATACTGGCGGTAGGGGTGTTGATAAAGTTCGTGACGATACAGAGCTACTTAAAGCGCTTTGGAAAATCTTAGATGAAGCTGACATTGTAGTTGCTCAAAATGGCCAAGCATTTGATGTAAAGAAAATTAACGCTAGAATGCTTATGGCTGGAATGGGTCCGTATTCTCCCGTCAAGATAATCGACACAATGCTTGTTTCAAAGAGGCATTTTAGTTTTACGTCAACTAAACTAGCTTGGTTGTCTGAACACTTAACTACAGCCAAAAAATCAGAGCATAAGCTTTTTCCTGGCTTTGAGTTGTGGGCAGAGTGTTTGAAAGATAACGCTAAAGCTTGGCAAGAAATGAAGAAGTACAACTGTGTCGATACTGTCGCTACAGAAGAACTTTATCTTCGCCTAAGACCATGGATTGAAGGTCATCCAAATGTGGCTGCATATAACTCGCTAGAGAAGATGTTATGTCCTAAATGTGGGAGCGATGACGTTCAAAAGCGTGGTAGAGCGTTCACTCAAGCTGGTGAGTATCACAGAATACAATGTAAGTCTTGTAAGGGTTGGTCACGCACGAGATACACTCTAAATACAGAAGCCAAGAGAAATTCTTTATTGAGTAATTAATCATGTCGTATGATGAATACTTATTAGCGTTAGACGAGCTTGAAACCAGATACAAGAACCTCAAAACAGAACTTCACTCATTGTCCATTCTGTTGAAGACAGCAGAGTTAAACCTTAACAAAATAAGGTTACAAGAAGAACATTTCAAGGAAGCCTTAGAGTTTAGTAAGAAAAGAGCTAAGGTGGTTGAATTGAAGGTTTACGTCAATACAAAATTATCTCTTGACGAATGTAAGAAACAAGCCTACAATTTGCGTCAAGAGATTGATTCCAATGTCAAGAAACAAAAGGAAGCCAACAAAATGATTCAAAAAATTGGCGATAAAATAAAGTCCTTCAGGGAAAAAGAAAAGGACTATGGGAAGTTGATTAAATATGACTTTAGAGGAAATAAACGAGTTACTACATAAAGATACAGATTTCATATACAGCAAACGTTTTGATTTCTCTATAGAAAAGTTACTTGAACGATACCCAGATGGTGCACCTTTAAAAGTGATAGCTCAGGTGTTGTTAATTACAGAAGAAGAAGTTGAAAGATTGACGCAAGAGGCTATATTATCTCTTCGTAAGAAGATGAAGGTTGATGTAGATTAATGGGAGCAAAAAGACTTTTAGTTCTTGCGGAGAAGTATGCTAAAGCTCGTCGAAAGTATTTGGATGTTTACGAACTTGACAATACAGTTTCTGGTTTAGACGAATTTCATCCTAAATTTGTAGAATGGGAAAACGCTCTTTATAAAGCGGAACAAGAGAAGGATTCGTTAAAAACAAAATTGTTGAATGAATGTTTTAAAACTTTTGGAAATTAAATGAAGAACTTCGTAAGCCCCCACGTACATATTAAAAGTTTTGATGCTGCATCAACTGCTGAGAAGTTTGCTAAAAGAGAACTAGAGCTACAAACCGGTTATGTGACCATCACAGACCACGGAACCCTTGAGGGCACACGTCAACTTTACGACCTATGCCACGGGAAAGCTTACAAGGGTAAGTTGACCCCCATTTTAGGTCTTGAGGGATACTTCAGAGATGATAATTGTCCAATCTTCCAATCTAAAGGAATTGAAAAGGACGACAAAGGAACATATAAGGATTATATTAAGTATACCCACATAACAATGCACTTTAAAGACTGTGAAGCGTTTGAAGCCGCTTCTAGAATATTGTCATTGGCTGATGATAGAGCAGAAACACATGGCTCTGAACGTAAACCTTTATTTACCTGGGAAAATCTAGAAGAACTAGGTCAATACAATATCACCATGACCAGTGGATGTTTAATCGGAATGGTGTCTAGACACATTCTAAAAAATAAAGACCTTGATTCAGCCTTCAAGTATTATGAGAAATTGCGTGCAATTCCTAAGCCTGGGAATTTTTATGTGGAGATTTTTCCACACGTATGTGACCGTGACTATCAAGTAGGTGTATTTTTCAAGTATGAAGATGGCACTGAAGAGAAATTCCCTGTTTGGAAGTCGATTAAGACCGCTCAAGGTGATTTTAAAGCTGAGCAAATCGCCAATCAATGTAAACATGACCCAACTAAGGTAGAAAAACATGACCGAATCATGGAAGTCATGACCTATCGTAAATGGGAACCTGTACTTAATGCCAAGAAAATTGTGGCAGTTGAAAAGCGTGAGGGGTTCTTAGTCAACGAATGTACACCTATTTGCCCAAATGGCGACGTTCAACTTACATCCAATAAGGTTCTAATAAGTCTAGCTGAGAAGTATGGCGATAAGATTTTAATTTCTGACGACTCTCACTTTGCATTACCAGAAGAAAAGGTCATTCAGGACATTCGCTTAAATCAACGCGAGCTAGAAAAGGGTCTATCGGCTTCGTGGAAGTTCCCTAATAGCCACCACAGACTTTCAACTGCTGATGCTAAGGCTTATTTTGACAAACATTTGCCTGTTGAAGACAAGAAATTAGAGCAATGGATTGAAAATTCAACTGAATGGGCAGCAGAATTCAAGAATTTCAAGTTCAAAGACCGTCAAAGTCTACCAACTAGGTTTTATCCACAAGATACATTAAAGCACACCCTCGATTTGATTGATAAACAGGGTCGTATGGACTGGAAAAATCCAGAGATGGTTCAAAGGCTTAAAGAAGAAATCGAATTGTTGCACAAAAACGGCACAATCGACTTGCTACCATACTTCTTCGTAGACGCTGAAGTCTGTCTTGAATATCTAAGACATGGTGAATTAACGGGTCCAGGCAGAGGGTCTGCCGCTGGCTTACAACTTGCTTATGATTTAGGTATTACTCATACCAATCCATTGAAATGGGGCTTGTCAAAAGACCGTTTCATGACAATGGAACGTGTCAAGGCTGGTAAGATACCTGATATTGACCAAGACTTGCCTCATCGTGACATTCTAGTAGACCCTAATGATAGTTCTAAGGGATGGCTAAAGGAACGTTTCGGTGATTGTGTAGCTCAAATCAGTACAGAAACCACTTTGAAGCTTAAAAGCTCTATAAAGGACGTATTTAGAGCAATTCATGGTCAAGTACCATATGAGATAGAAAGATTCACCAAAGAGCTTCCTAGCCCTCCACAAGGGGTGTCTGATAAAGACTTCGTGTTCGGATACGATGCTAATGGAACTTGGGAAGCTGGATTGGTAGAAACCAATACTAGATTAAAAGACTTTACACAAGCGTACCCAAAAGAATGGGAACTTGTTACCCAACTAATGGGCCTTGTCCGTCAACGTGGAAGACACGCTTGTGCGTTCGTTATTTCAAATGAACCTATCAGTAATTTCATACCTTTAACTACAGTAGGTGGTCACAAAGTAACTCAATTCAACCATGCTGGTGTAGAAGCCATGGGTGGGTTGAAGATGGATTTCTTAAATGTTCTTTGTTTAAAGGATATTAGAGACGCTATTCGCTTAATCCAAGACCGTTCTGGTATTGATAACATCGATTGGACCAGTGCACGTAAATATAACGAAGACCCCCCATCAATGACTATTGATGACAAGAAGGTTCCATACGTTAGAGTTGTACCATTTAAGGGACAATTTTTGGATATTTGGGACTTACCACCACACACAGGAGTATTTAATAGCATCTGTGAAGGTGATACTGAAAGCGTATTCCAATTCAATACAGACGGTGCAAAGGGCTGGTTACATTTCTTTAACCACGTAAAGTTCTATGATAAAGGCGTATCCATCAAGGCTCTAGATTCTATTGAAGCTTTATCGGCCTTCACAGCCTTGGATAGACCAGGACCGCTTGACTACAAAGTAAAAGATAAAGACGGCAAAGAAAAGCACAATATGTTAGTGGAATTTGCTAACAGAGCCCGTGGTGCTGAAAGTGTCGGTGGTAACTTTTACCTCAACGAATCTTTACCCGAGACTCACGGTGTAATCGTATACCAAGAACAACTTGAAAAGATGTTCAAAGAACTTGGTAAAACAACGGCTGGTGAAGCTGAAGAATTTAGACGTGCTGTAGCTAAAAAAGACGTAAAGAAGGTTTTAGGATTCAAAGACACATTCGTTAAAGGTGCTGTTCCTGAGCTAGGTGAGAATCTAGCTGAAGAACTATGGTCTATGTTCGTAACGTTCGGTCAATATGGATTCAATAAATCACACAGCATTTGTTATGTTATTATTGGGTACGCTTGCGCATGGCTTAAATATCATTTCCCACTTGAATGGTGGACGGCTGTTCTTAAAAATGCTGATAGAAATGAGATTGATGAGAAGTTCTGGGCACATTGTGGACATTTGATTGAAACACCAGATGTTCAATCTAGCGGTGTAAACTTTGAAATTGTAGGGGACAGAATCAAGGCCCCACTATCGTTGCTACATGGTATTGGCGACAAAGCTCATGCTCAGCTAATGAAGTACGCACCCTACAAAGACATTCAAGATTTCTGTAATAAGATTCAAGAATATAGGGAAGCTGGAGCCACTATAATAGAAGCAAAGCAAAAGTCTAAGACAGGTGTGGTAGTTAATGTCCGTAAAAAGAAGTTCGGGACAAACGCCTTGAATTCTCGCGTAGTCAATACATTAATTATCAGTGGTGCTATGGATGGTTTGTTTCCAAATACAAAAACTGTCCAATTGAGTGATGGTAAGATAGACCTTCCTCTAGACCCACTTGATAAGATTTTTATGTATCAAGAGCACCTACAGACAGTAACCGGCACCAAGCTTACTAAGAAGAAGAAAGAAGACTTGATTACCGAATTTTCCGCATTGTCTGAAATGAAACAGTTTCAGATGAAAAAGAAAGTTCTACCTTCATATAGCCAAGATGTTCTACCAATATTGCTAAAGAACCCATGTTTTAAGAAGGAAAATGGGGACATAGTATTTACCCCTAAAGGCACTAAAAGTAAGATTCAAGTGTTTGGTAAAGTCTTCTTAGATTCGGTTAAAAAGGCACAAAATCTTGATTTGTTTCCTGTGAACGGTCTTGAGGCTGGTGTGATAGCATATGTGGTTACTGAAAGAAGATTTACATATGGTGATGTAAGCAAGAAAACGGCCGTTGAGTTAATTATTGACGTTGAAGGTGACAGAATGAAATTAGTTCAATGGCCAAGCAATGACAACAGCTTACCTAAGTCTTTTGACCAAAATCTAAATGGTGCGGTAGTTGTGGCGTCTTTAAGCAAAAAAGAAAATAAGGAAATTAGGTTGAGAAGTTTACATGTAATTGAACCGGGTATCGATACTAAAAAATTAGAAGAGGCAAGTCCAGAGACAGAGGAATCAAATGAGTGATTTAAAGACATTAATTAAAGAATTAAAAGAGACAACTAATCTAGCTAAAACAGAATTGTTGGGTTCGGACCCACGCACCAGACCAGGGCATGAAATGGCTAGAAATCAAGCTATGGAAAAATTACCAACACTTCGTAAAGCGTATATGGATGCGTTTGGACAAAACGTTTTCGTACTCTTACCAACAGGTAAAAATGCTAATACTTTCGGGGAATTAGCAGTACAAGAAGGTGGAGCAATTGTGGTAGACGGTTCGGAATTTTACAAGAACCTAGCTGGACGTTGCTTACAAACAATGGGGGTCCATCAAACCTTTGGGGTTACTCAATTTGTAACATTACGAGTACAATTACACACTTGGTGTAGAGAAAATAATGTTAGAATGGAAGACCTAAACTTTGAAAACGATACGGTCACTAAAGGCCTATCTGAAATAGTTAAAAAAGTTAGAGAATTAGTTGAAAAAACGAATGGACAACGCCTTCTTAAGACTTATATTGAAGGTCAAGTAGTTGAACAAGCACTAAATCAGGAGGTAGATAGCAAGGTAGTACCAGTAGTTATTTTAAATACATCAGAAGATGAACAAGCAAGCTTAATCGGCACATTATTTAGAGGCAAGGGTCTCATAGTAGAAACAGATAATCAAGAAATTAAAGAAGAATTTATTAACAAAACATTTAAGCAAGTAGCGAAAATTTTAAAAGGTAACTAATATATGTCATTTTTCATCGAAGCCAATTACGAAGGCACAAAACAAAACAGAACCTCATTTAAGGGATATCACACAATCAAAGATATAGGCGAAAACATTTATCGAATCGCCCCACCTTGCAGAAGTCTAATTGCTTTAGCAAACCCTGATTACGCAATTTACAACTCAGTACATTTCGGTTACAGCGTTCCAGACCCATTGAACCCTGACCGCATGTTTAAAAAGCCTTTCTATTGCATTCACAAGGTCAATTACAAGACCAAGAAGGTAGAAGTACAATGCCCAGAATGCGCCAAGATTGCCGAAGTTAAGGCAGAAATGGATAAGTTAAAGGCTGAGCTTACCAAAGAAGGTCATCCAGAGGCTTATATCAAGCAAGCTTTAAGTCCACAATTTGCTTGGCTAGGTGAACATAACCTAGACCGTAAGTGGTATGGGTACGCAAAGAATCTCGCTGGCGAATGGAATATCTTCAAGCTAGGTCACAAGGCTAAGCTAGCTCTTGACGACCGTATGAAGAGAACTTTCAAAGAGGACCAAATTAAGGGTCTTGACCCAGCATCGGGTGTTTGGTTTAAGTTTACCAAGAACGGTCTAAAGGGTCCAAATGCTTTAACTAATGTTGAAGTATTGAAGGAAAAGATTGACATGAACGGTCAGAAAGTGGAAGTTGTCAAAACTGCCCCACTAACTGAAGCCGATGTAAAGGCAATTGAAGGTCTAGGCGATGTAGCGAACGTTTGTGCAAGACTAACGTTTGACCAAATTAACGCCCTAGTAAATTCTGGTGGTAATCCTGAAGTAGCCAAGCAAGTATTTGCTCTAGGCACTAAAGTTACTACAACTTCAGAACCAGCCGCAACAACTGTTACAACAACTCCAGTACCTACAACTACTGGTTCAGTCACAGTCACAACCCCAGCACCTAAGGCGCCTGTTGCTCCTAAGCCAACCTCGCAAGAGATTGCTGATATGGACGCTGACAAGTTTCTTAGAATGTTTGCAAAGAGCTAAACATGGATGAACTAACTCCTGGCACGCTAAGCGTGCCTAGGGGTTTGCCTGGAATCGACCCACTCAAATTAGATGTTGGGTCGATTCTTTCGGTTGAATCCCGAATTCAAGAAATAGCGTTCATTACTCCAGTCAAAGCACCTGAGTTGATTTCAGTATTCAACAAAGCATTCTCAGACCTTACTGAAATGGTAGCCAAGGTTCAGTACGAACTACAAGTAGCTAAGCAGGGCGTAGAAAAGGCCCGTGCTATTTGTTTGATTGACAAAGTACCAGCGATACTATCCGAAAAAGGTCTTACTTCTAGTAAGAGCCCGATGGGCAGCGAAGATTTACGTAACGCTATCCTAGCTCTAGATGTAGACTTCAATAATGCTCTAGAACGTGTGCATCAAATCCAAATGTTGTATACATACCTAGAAGGCAAGAAACAAGCAATCGACAAAGCATACATGGCCGTTAAGGCTGTAAGTCAAGACGGTTCTGGTTACAGGCATAGCCCAGACCTAACCGTTGATTCATATTTTAAGAAAGGATACTAAATGCCTATTGATAAGAAAGCTATGGAAAAGTTCATGGCGTTGGACGGTAAATATGTACGCAAGAACATACACGTAGAAGCACTAGAAACCCATTCGCCATCCCTTAATTTCACCTTCGGTAACGGCTGGGGACTTCCAAAGGGTTATACCATGTTGCTTTTTGGTCGCCCCAAGGGCGGTAAGTCAATCATTTCACGTTCAATGATTGGCAGACTTCACAAAAATGACCCCGATTCAGTTGCAGCAGTTTTCGACACAGAATTTAGATGGGATGCACAAGCTCTATGTACTCCACGTCAACTTGATATTTATAACATAGACGAAAATAGATTAAAGGTATTCCCTACAAATCATCCAGCTAAGATTTTCGACAGAATTGAAAAAGAACTTCCAGCTTTCATTGAAGCTGGGGTTCCAATCAAATTAATCGTAATCGATTCTATTACGGGTATAATGGGCAGGCGTGCTGGGGAACAAGAAACTATCATGACAATGCAACGTGGCGACCATGCTGCAACATTACAAGATGGTTATAAGCAAATACTACCTGTATTACGTAAGTACGGTATAAGCTTGATTTTGACTACTCAAATTCGTGATGAACAAAACCAGCAAGAGCTAATGAAGAAGAAGACTATCAAAGCAGCCGCTGCATGGGCTACTAAGCACTTCGCTGAGTATGCTATGTACGTTGAAGAGATTGATTCTCAAGTAGGACGTAAGACCCTATCTGGTGAAGCACTTCAAGACTTGTCTTTACAAGTGTTTCAAGCCAAAGCTACCGAGGGTGAACAAATAGGTCACAGAATTCGCGCAAGGATGGTTGGAACCTCAATGGGTCCAAAAAATCGTAAGGCGGAATTTACAATCATCTATAAAGACGGTTTTGTTAATCAACATGAAGAAGTGTTCGTTCTTGGTGTTGGTTCTGGTGCAATTGACAAACCTACTCCTAGGACTTA
>Ga0187893_10009922_pt1 | contig 14446 bp, 10 predicted proteins | sample MA1701074metaG_FD_139574 | JGI IMG/M metagenome (GOLD analysis project Ga0187893, IMG submission 139574) | White microbial mat communities from a basaltic lava cave in the Kipuka Kanohina Cave System on the Island of Hawaii, USA - MA170107-4 metaG ...
AAGCTCCATCGTCAGCAGGAAAAAACAAACGGCTGGGGTTCGACGTGCTAGAAGCAGTTCTCGAGGCTTCTCGAGAGGTTGCGGCTTTCTGCGCCTTGCTTTCGCGTGAGGGGGTCCGTATAAGGGCCTCATGGCTCTTTTTCGGCAACAGCGGGTGATCACCTTAGCCGGATGGGCGTTTGTTTTCGGCATTCTCCCTGCCTGGGTTTTGCTCAGCAGCCCCGATTCGGCTGATGGCGCCGGCTGTTCGTTCGAGCCGGCACCCGCTGACCCTCAGGCCCCCCTGACCAGACACCTGCCGAAGTCCTGCACTCAGCAGGAACGGGACCGCCTGGCGGTGTCCGCGGGGGAACTCCTGAGCGCCCTGGTGGAAGGAAGGGGCATAGACCTTTCAAGGGTCGTCGTGACGGGAGATCTGCGGCTGGATGAGTTGCCGCCCAGGCCGGCTGCCGCCGCGGACTTCCCCTCAGCCCGTCTGAAGGAAGCAGCTCAATCCCAACGTGTTACAGAGATACGGGTGCTTGGAGGCCCGCTCTCCATCCGGGATAGCATCATGCGCGGCGAGATCACCACCAATCTAAGGGATGGGTTCCTGGTGGTCCAGGGTCCGGTCACGACGACGGGAACGACATTCGAGCGAAAGGTGGACTTTTCCCATACGGTATTCTCGCGGCCGGCGGACTTCACGGATTCCATTCTGCTCGAACAGGGATTCTTTATTCAGGCGTTCTTCACCGGGCCGGCTCGCTTTGAGCGGACGGCGTTCGGGGTCCATTCGCGTTTTCATCGTGCCGTCTTTGCCGACTCTGTCACCTTCCTCCGCTCGGGATTCAATGGTCTATCCGAGTTTCTGGAAGTCTCCTTCGAAAAAGACGTCAGTTTCTCGAGGACCTACTTTAAGCAAGGTGCCGGGTTCTCGGGGAGCCGCTTCCTGGCCGGCCTCGATTTCACCGAGGCAACCTTCGAGCGGGAAGCGTTTTTTGTGTTCACTCTGTTCGAAGGCGACGCATACTTCCGCCGGGCGACCTTCCGCGCCAGTGCGGACTTCAGCGACGCTGAGTTCAAGGGATTGGCCGATTTCTCCAAGGTGTTCTTCGAAGTTCCGCCGAAGTTCGCGGGGACCAAGGTAAATCCAAACCGGCGCTCCCTGGGGGGTCTCCAGGATCCCAAGGTGCTTTACGCCATCGTCTCCGCGGTCCTGGTGTTCACCCTTGTGTTCATCCTCCTGGCCAGGAAAATGTAGCCCCAAAGGTTCCTGAGCCACAATATATAGGTTTCCTCTTGCCTCTGCCCACAGAAGATGGTATACAGGCTTGCCGGCGGGTGGTCGCAGGGAGGGTCCAAGGTGGAGCAGGTCGAGCTTCCGTACCAAGTTCGCCTGGAGAAGTTCGAAGGGCCCCTGGATCTCCTTCTTCACCTCATTAAAAAGAATGAGGTGAACATCTACGATATCCCGATCGCCTTGATTACCCAGCAGTATTTAGGTTACTTGGGTATGATGAAATCCTTGAACCTCACGGTCGCCGGCGAGTTTCTCGTCATGGCCGCCACCTTGGTGCAAATCAAGTCCAAGATGCTGCTCCCTGTGGATGAACGGGAGGAGGACGAAGAGGACGGGCCGGACCCGCGCGAAGAATTGGTGCGCCGCCTGCTCGAATACAAGACGTACAAAGATGCGGCCGGGCAGTTCGCCAATCGGGAGCGTCTCTGGCGCGAGATCTACCACCGGGACCTGGGGGGGCAGCCCACGGACAAGAGCGACGAGGCGCCGTTAGACGAGGTGTCCCTCTTTGACCTCGTGGATGCGCTCCAGGGTGTCATGGCCCGGACTCCGAACCGACACTTGTTCGAGATCACGCCCGAGCACCTCACGGTCAAGGACCGCATGAACGCAATCCTGGAGGCGCTGGAGGGCAAAGAGGCGCTGCCTTTTCTGAGCCTTTTCGAACACACTTCCCAACGCCTGGTTGTCATCGTTACCTTTCTGGCGCTGCTCGAGTTGATCCGTATCAGCCTGGTACGCGTTTTTCAGGCAGAAACCTTTGGCCCGATCCTTCTCACGCGGGCCTTTGCGTTGGTGAGTCCGGATGCACCGCAAGGGTTGGAGGAACTCTGAATCCTATCGGGCAGAAGGGGGTGGCATGAGCACCACGAGCGACACCCACGAAGAGAAACCGTTTCAACTGACCAGCCCGCCGGACTCTCCTCCGGCATTCCGGTCGGCCGCTGCCTCCGGGGAGCACCGGGTCGGTGGAGTCGAGGACGGTGCGCCTGATCTCATGGAGGAGCAAGAACTGAAGGCTGTTCTGGAAGCGCTTCTGTTCGTGTCCACTGAGCCGGTGTCGGTCGAGCGTCTGGCGGGGGTGCTCAGCGAGGTCCCGAAGGCTGCGATCGGGCAGGCTCTTGCCGAGTTGCAGACGGGGTTTGAGCGAGAACAACGGGGGCTGCACCTCGTCCAGGTTGCCGGCGGGTGGCGCATGATGACCAGGCCCGAGCACGGTTGCTGGATCAAGCGCTTGGATAGGGCCAAGGCCGCACCGAAACTCTCCCGATCGGCCCTTGAATCGCTCGCCATCATCGCCTACAAACAACCGATCGTCCGGGCTGAGATTGAACAAATCCGCGGCGTGGAGACCTCCGGCGTACTCCGCACCTTGCTCGAACGTAAGCTGGTGCGGATCGTCGGTCGTAAAGAGGTGCCCGGCCGCCCGATCATGTACGGCACGACCAAGGTGTTCCTGCAACACTTTGGGCTGAATGATCTCGCCGAACTTCCCCCCCTGCGTGAATTCAAGGAACTGGGGGAATCGGAACAGGCTCTGTTGCCGGTGGAGGAGGATCCGTTGGAGATCGGACCACCGGACGATCCTGCGTTGTCCGACTTCTCCGAAGGGGAGACCAACGAACCCATTTCAGCGTGTACGTCCTCGCGCCCCGTCAACCAAAGCTGATCGCTGCGCCTGGTGCCTTCCATCGTTCCGACTTGCACCGTTCCCACTTCTTGAAGGGTCCTGTCGTTACCTTGCTCTGCCCTGCAACCTCCGTCTAGAATGCCCATGCGATCTGTTTTCTCTGGTCAGACCCTCTGAAACATCATGCAACTGGTCCTTCCCGAGAAGAAGCATCCCATCGCCGCGGACCTCCGTCGCTTGATCTCCCGCGAAAAAGTGAAGGACGATATCGCCACGCTGACCGCGTATGCGGTCGATGCCAGCATTTATCGGATCCAGCCCCAGGCCGTGGTGACGGCGGAGACAGAGGCGGACATCGAGGCCGTGGTGGCGTACGCGTCTCAGAATGGGGTGCCCCTGACGCCGCGGGCGGCAGGGACCAACCTGTCCGGCTCGGCCGTGGGAGCCGGCATTATCCTGGATGTTTCCCGGTTGAACCGCATTCTGGAAGTGAACAAGGAAGAGAAGTGGGTGCGGATACAGCCTGGAATCGTCTACGCGGAGTTGAACAAGCGGCTCGCCCCGCTTGGGCTGCTGTTCGGTCCTGATCCATCCAGCGGGGACATGTGCAAACTCGGCGGCATGCTGGCCAACAATTCGTCCGGCCCCCACACGTTGCGCTACGGGTCCGTCAAAGACAATGTGCACGCTCTCAGAGTGTGCCTGGAATCAACCGGCTGGCTGGATGCTCACTCCTATCCTCTCGGGGATCCCGAGCTTGAACGGGCCCTGAATGCCCATCCGCCTCTCCGGACGGTATTGAAACTGGTCCGGGACCATGTCCAGATCATTCGTGAGAAACGCCCCACCGTCACCAAGAACAGTTCCGGGTACAACGTGTTCGGGCTCGTCGATGGGTTGGATCGGCAAGTCTTCGACCTGCCGCGGCTCTTCGTCGGGAGTGAAGGCACGCTGGGGATCATGAGTGAGGCGACGCTCAAGTTGGTTGACCAGCCCAAAGCGAGTGCCACGCTCCTCATTTACTTCCGGCGGCTGGAAGAGGTGGGCGATGCCGTTGTGGGTCTCTTGGCCCTGTCACCGAGCGCCTTGGAGGTGATGGATGGCAACACGCTGGACTTGATCGGCCGGGACCGATTTCAAATCCCCGCCGATGCGGCTGCCCTGCTCCTGGTCGAGTTGGACGCTCGTGGCGAGGAAGGGGCTTCACAACAGGCAACGCGCGCCGCGGCGGTGTGCCGGAAGTATCACCTCGCCGCAGAACCGGCCGTGGCCATCGAGCAGGAGCATCGTGAAACTTTGTGGAAGGCGCGGAAAGCCCTGTATCCCACCCTCTATCGCTATGATCAGCGGAGGAAGCCGATTAACTTTGTCGATGACGTGGTTGTGCGCGCCGAGCGCCTCAGTGAACTGATCCGGTACCTGGAGCACTTCTTCGGCGAACGACGGATCCCCGTGGCCATCTTCGGGCATATCGGGAACGGGAACGCGCATATCCTGCCGCTCCTCGACGTGAATGACAAGGGCGACTTTGAGCGGATGGTTGAGGGATATGAGGCCATTCACGAGACCGTGCTGAGCCGCTTTGGCGGATCGATCTGCGGGGAGCACGGGGACGGACGGGTACGGGCGGGATTCGTCCGGCGTATGTTCGGGGAGGAGCTGTACGCGCTGTTTGTCCAGGTCAAACAGAACCTCGATCCGGCCGGCGTGCTGAACCCCGGGGTCAAGATCGGAGACGCGCCGTTCACTGCGCATCTGGATTACACCCGGCTCTCGAAGTCCTGTGCGACCTGCGGCAAGTGCAACTCGGTCTGTCCGGTCTACGACGTGTTCCAATCGGAGGACATGAGCTCGCGGGGCTGGTACGAGATCGTGACCGCGAAGGATTATAGCTACCTCGCTTCTAAACGGGTGGTGGAGGCGTGCCTCAACTGCAAGTCCTGCCGTACGATCTGTCCGGCCGATGTGGATGTATCCGATCTGATCCTGAAGCGACGCGCAGAAAATCCGAATCGCGTGGCCGGATGGATCTTTGCGCTCCACGCGAGGCCGTGGATCTTCGAGCCCTTGTTGAAGATCGCGGCCCGGACGCAGCGCCTCTGGGATCGGCCTGCGCCACGGGCATGGATTGAATGGGCGACCCGACCGATCATGCGAGGGATTGCCGAGACCGCGCGCATCCCTCGCGAGATGGTGTTACCGCGTCTGGCGAAACGGACCTTACGGGAGCGTTACCCTGATCTGGCGGGGAGCCCGGAGACCCCTGAGAGAAAGGCGGTCGCCTATTTTCATGGCTGCGCCGCGAACTACTTTGATGACGGAGTCGGGGATGCGGTGATTGCGGTGCTGAAGAAGCTAGGCATCGAACCGACATTGCCACGCCAACGTTGCTCCGGAACGCCGATCGAGACTTACGGGCACACGGGTCTGATGCTCGAGGGGGCACGCGAAAACCTCGCGTCGCTGGAGCCCTATGACACGGTCGTGACAGGGTGCGCTTCCTGCACGTTGATGCTGAAAGACTACCCGAAGTTGTTTGAGGAGGGGGCTGAACGACAGGCGGCAGAGCGGTTGGCGGTCAAGGTCAAGCATATTTCCGAAGTCATCCCTGCCCGGCGGCAAGGGGGACAGGGGACGGACCCGCCCAGGGGAAGCCCGAGGACGCGGAAAGTCACCTATCACTCATCCTGCCATTTGCGGGCGGCTGGGGTAACCAAGGAACCGCGCCAGGTGCTGGCCGGCCTGCCCGGCGTCGAACTGGTTGAAATGCAGGATGCGGATCGCTGCGCCGGCGGCGCTGGTACCTACCTGGTAAAAGACTATGAGACGTCGCAACGGATCTTCGAGCGCAAGCGCCGGGCCATCGAGGAAAGCGGCGCGGAGGTTGTGGTGACCAGTTGCCCCGCCTGCATGATCCAACTCAAGAACGGTGTCCATGGGAAGGTCAAGGTCCAGCACATTGCCGAGACGGTTCTTGAAGGAGAGGGGGGGTGACCGTCGGCGGAGCCGACCCGGTGTTAGTGGTTGCCGCAGGGCTTGTGGTAGCGTGTGCCCGGCGATGCCGAGCATCGCGAGGTAATGGTGGAAGGAACGTGTCTGCGCTGTCATGCGCGAGCGAAGACCAGTCAGAGCTGAGGGCGAGATTATGGTGAAGATTATTTTGTATGGACTGACCTTGCAGCAGAGCCTCGACGAGTCGGAATACGAGTTGGGCGTGACCGGCTCGACAACGGTCAGAACTCTCCTGGAAGCGAATCAGGACCGGGTGGGCGCGCTCTTGGGATTCATGGAAAAGGGCGAACTTATGGTGACGGTCAATAGGAAGGTCGCGACTCTCGACTCCAAGATTCAGGACGGGGACACCATCAAGCTGACCCATCAGTTTAACCCTACCTTCGACGGCGCCCGCTGGCATAACCCCTAGACCCACCACCCCTTTCCGAAGATCTCCCTTCAGGTTTGTCAGCCTTCGACCGATGAGGAAGAAGGCGGTGAATTCTGCCCAAGGGGGGCGGCGCGGCATGGAAAGTCCGGGATCAGTTTTGCCGGGGCAGGGGACATCCGAAACATCCGTCTCCTCCGAGGTGCCTCCAAAACAGACAGGGGACATCGACCTCGAGAATGCGCTGGTCCTTGTGGCAGACGACGATCCCTGCACCCGCCACCTCTTCCGTCGCTACCTCGAGGGTGCCGGGTTTCGAGTCATCGAGGCCTCGGATGGTCAGGAGGCGATGGCCAGGATGACCGAAGCCGTCGGAGCCGCCCTTTTCGATCTCAAGATGCCAAAGGCGACGGGCTTTGATTGTCTTCGTTTCGTCCGCGACCGCCATCCTGACACGTCAGCGCTCATGATCTCGGCATCAGGGCAGGTCCATGACGCGGTGGAAGCGATGAAGCAGGGGGCTTTCGATTACCTGACGAAACCGGTTGACCCGGACGAGCTGATTCCCCGCGTGCAGCAGGCTGTGCGGTCCACCCTCCTTGCCCGCGACAACCGAAGCCTCCGGCAAGCCTTCGGGTACCCGGTTCTCACTAAGTCCATCGTGGAGCGGTCGCCGGTGGCCAAGGCGCTTCGCCGCCAAATTGCCAAGGTCGCGAGCCTGGATACGACGGTGCTCATCACGGGGGAAAGCGGAACCGGAAAGTCCACGTTGGCGCGGATGATCCATCAATTGGGCTCCCGTGCATCCGCCCCGTTCGTGGCGGTGAGTTGTGCCGCCCTCCCTCGTGACTTGATCGAGGCGGAGCTGTTCGGCCATGAACGCGGCGCGTTTACCGGAGCGCTCGCCGCAAGACCGGGGCGTGCAGAAATGGCCGATGGAGGGACGCTGTTTCTTGACGAGATCGGCGACATGCCTCTGGAACTCCAGCCGAAACTCCTGACCTTCCTGGAAGATCGGGTGGTCCAACGTCTCGGCGGGGGCAAAAGCCGACAAGTGAACGTTCGAGTGATCGCGGCCACCCACCAGGATTTGGAGCACCTCTGCGAGCACAAGCGCTTTCGCCAAGATCTGTATTTCCGTCTCAATGTTTTGGCTCTCCACGTGCCCCCACTGCGTGAACGGCCGCAGGACCTGCCTGATTTGGTCAGCGAGGTGCTGGCGCGGATCGCCCGGCAGCGGCGGTGCCCACGCTTCGTGGCGTCCGAACGAGCCTACAAGGCATTGCTCGAATATGACTGGCCCGGCAATCTTCGCGAGCTCGAAAACGTCCTGGAGTCTTCAACGGCCTTCTGCAGCAACTCGACCATCATGCCCGAGGACTTGAAATTCTCCAGTCTCGCGCAACCGGCCGGCGCATCGTCCGCAGCGGGTTCCACCGCACGATCGTTAGCCGGCCTGACACTCAAGGATGTTGAGCGTCTGGCTTTGCAGGACACCCTCCGCCTGTGCAATGGGAACAAGGCCCAGGCTGCCCGTCGACTGGGAATCAGCGAGAAGGGCTTTTACAACAAGATCAAACGCCTTGGCCTGGTACCAACCCTGTGAGGAGGTTATAGAATCACTCAGGAGAGACACGGTAAAACATTCAGCACGACCGGCTTTCCTTCCTGTAGGTTCTTCAGTCCTTCCCCGTTTTGAATCTGCCTCACCGAACACGAACCTGGTTGCATATTCCTTTGGGATCATGTACTTGGGTGCTTGATTGTTGCCGGGGGACACACTGAGCACGTTCCTTGCTCTATACCCCAGTCCAGGCTCAATGGGTTCTTATGTCAGCCGCCTGTAGTGTGCGGGACAGCCGAGACGCTTGGATCTGTGACACTAACAGTTGAATGGTGCTGCGGAGAGACCCGGCGGGGGGGTGGCTTTCTTCACAGCTTCTTCCTCGCGGCCCCCACTCTCCGCAGCGCCGCCAATCTCCTTCAGGCAAGAGGATGCTCCGCATTGGCGCCAGGGAGGGTGCCTCGGCGGAGGGCGGAACGCCGTTTCGCCTGACACCATAGTCCAGCCCACTGTCTTTCGGGTCGTGTTTCCTGCCCTGGCTCACCTTTGTGGGTTCCACCAGAAGGATCCTCTCGGCTTCGAACTTCCCGGATCAATGGGCAGGTCGTCGTCGATGACCTGAATGGGGGTATTCTGATATACTCCGCGAAACCCCTTACCCTTGAAGGAGGGCACCATGAATCGTTTCGTCGCTTCTTCTGCCGTGGTCCTCTTCACCGGATCGATCGCCTTGGCCGGGGTCGCACAGGCCGCGACGGCTCAACAGAACAAGATGAAGGAGTGTAATGCCGAAGCGGGCAAGAAGGACCTTAAGGGTGATGAGCGCAAAGAATTCATGAAGACGTGCCTTTCGGCCAAAGCGCCCGAGGCCCCTGCGGCCAGGTTGACGCCTCAGCAGGAAAAAATGAAGACGTGTAATAAGGAAGCCGGCGAGAAAAAGCTTGCAGGCGATGAACGGAAGAAGTTCATGAAGTCCTGCCTATCGGCTTGAGCGTGAGCGTCGCCGGCGGTGGACTAGGAAGGCGGCGAAGCCGGGAGTCGCACGGCTCCCATCTTGCGGTATTTGGTGTCTCGCGCGACGGGCAGTTCCTCCGGGGACAACCCTTCGAGAAGACTGAGTCGGCTGGAGAGGACTTTCGCGAGACGTTCGGCCATGGCCTGGGGATCCCGGTGCGCGCCGCCGACCGGCTCGGGAATGATTTCATCGATCACGGCCAACTCCAGCAGATCGGTGGCCGTCATCTTCAATGAGGCCGCCGCATCCTGTACCTTCGCCGGGTTATCCCAGAGTATCGCGACACACCCCTCCGGCGAGATGACCGAATAGATCGCATGCTCGAGCATCAGTACCTGATCCGCTACCCCCAGCGCGAGCGCGCCGCCGCTCCCTCCTTCCCCGATCACGACCGAAACGATCGGGACCGTCAAGCGTGACATCTCCCGGAGATTTCTGGCGATCGCTTCAGCCTGCCCGCGCTCCTCAGCGCCGATACCTGGATAGGCGCCGGGGGTATCTATGAAGGTCACGATCGGGCGCTTGAACTTCTCGGCCAACTTCATCAGCCGCAAGGCTTTGCGGTAGCCTTCGGGATTCGGCATGCCGAAGTTGCGCTGCATCCGTTCTTTCAACGTCTTGCCCTTCTGATGGCCTATCACCATGACGGACCGGCCGGTGAAGCGGGCGACCCCGCCCACGATGGCCCGGTCATCTCCGAAGGCCCGATCGCCGTGCAGCTCGATGAAGTCCTGGCAGAAGGCGCCGACGTAATCCAGAAATGAGGGACGTTGGGGGTGGCGGGCGATCTGTGTTCGCTGCCAGGGGGTAAGGTTGCTATAGAGCTCGCTCTCGGCCTGCGCAAGGCGCGACTTAAGCTTGCGGACTTCCTCCTGCACAGATGTGCGGGAGGTCCCTGTACCTGCGAGCTTTTCGATCCGTTCCTCGATCTCTCGGAGCGGCTTCTCGAATTCCAGGTAATCGCGCATGCTCACCTCACCTCCGGTGCCTGCGGCGCGCTCACATGAGGGCGACAGCACCCTTGCCCAGCACCTCTTCCACATCTAAAACGAACTGTTCAGAGGGCAGGACCGCGACGTTCGGGAAGGGCGCGGTTTCGGCTTCGAGGTCGGGCGGCAGGCAGAAGGTCATGGAAAGCGGGGTCTGGCCGGGATGGCGCTGGAGGACTTGCCGGAGTCGATCCAAACGCGCGAGGCCGTCGCCGCCGCTGTTCAGCCGGATGTTGACCTTGGCTACCGCACGTGTCTGGAGGGCCGCGAGCGATTCGATTTTCGTCCCCTTGATCTTCGTGCCCTTATCCTGACGGTCTACGGTGCCGGTTACCTGAATGATGCTCTCCGGGGCGATCAAGGTTTCCGCGGCTCGGAAAAGATCAGGAAATGCGATCACTTCCACAATTCCATGGAGGTCTTCCAGTTGGAAATACGCCATCCGGTCGCCTTTCTTGGTGACCATGGATTTGACCGTAGTAATGATGCCACAAAGTTTGACCTCTTTGCCATCGTTTACTTCGGCCAGCCCTTCAGTCGTAGCCGTTGCAAACTTGTTCGCGGCTGTGGCGTACCGTGCGAGTGGATGGGCGGTGATGTAGAAGCCCGTCAATTCCCGCTCGTATTTCAGCATCTGGCCCAGGTCCCATTCCGGCAGATCAGGGGAAAGGGGATCACTTGCCTCTCCCCCGTCGCGTCCGTTCCCGGTTGCTCCACCGAAGATGCTCATCTGGCCTTGGTCGCGTTCACGTTGGGCCGCAGCGGCGTCATCGAGGGCCCGATCCAGCACGGCCATAAGCTGTGCGCGACGGGCACTTGTTGAGTCGAACGTTCCGACCTTGATCAGCCCTTCCAGTACCCGTTTGTTGACTTTGTGCAGATCAATGCGCCGGCAGTAGTCGAAGAACGACCGGAACCGCCCGCCCTCGTTGCGAGTGGCGATGATCGATTCGACCGCGCCCTCGCCGACGTTCTTGATGGCCGCAAGGCCGAAGCGGATGCCGCCGTCTACCACGGAAAAGTCCTTCTGGCTCTCGTTGAAGTCCGGAGGCAGGACACGGATGCCCAGGTCACGACATTCCCCGAAGTAGCCGACCATCTTATCGGCGTTCCCCATTTCGCTGGTCAGCAGCGCGGCCATAAACTCGGTCGGGTAGTGAGCTTTCAGATAGGCCGTCTGGTAAGTGACCAGCGCGTAGGCCGCCGAGTGGGACTTGTTGAAGCCGTATCCGGCGAAGTAGGCCATCAAGTCGAAGAGTTTCTCGGCCTTCTTTTCGGGGAGGTGGCTCTTCTTGGCCCCTTGGATGAACAGGACTTTTTGCTTCTCCATCTCCTCAGGTTTTTTCTTCCCCATCGCGCGGCGCAGCAGGTCGGCCTGGCCGAGGGTAAAGCCGGCCAGCTTGTTGGCGATGGCCATGACCTGTTCCTGATAGACGATGACTCCGTAGGTGTCTTTGAGGAGCGGTTCCAGCGCCGGCGGGTCGTAGATAACCTTCGAGGGATCGCGCTTCCACTTGATGAAGTCCTCCACCATCCCGCTCTCCAGGGGACCCGGGCGGTAAAGGGCCAGGATGGCGATGAGGTCTTCGAAGGATTCGGGCTTGATTCGGACCAGCAGATTGCGCATCCCGGTGCTTTCCAATTGAAAGATGCCGGTGGTGCGGCCGGAGGAGAGCAGGGTGTAGGTGGCCGGGTCATCCAGCGGCAGCCGGGCTATGTCGAGCAGTTCGGCCCTGCGTTCCTCGATCAGACCGACTGCCCGATGGATCATCGTCAGGGTTTTCAGACCCAGGAAGTCGAACTTCACGAGCCCGATCTTCTCCACGTCCCCCATCGAGTATTGGGTCACAACTTCGTCGTTGGCCCCTTTATAGAGAGGAACATGGTCGGTGAGGGGTTCCTGAGAGATGACGACCCCCGCCGCGTGGGTTGAGGCATGGCGGGCCAAGCCTTCGAGGGACCGGGCGACTCGCATCAGCTCGCCGATTTTCGCATCCGTGTCGGTCAGTTCGCGGAGCCGGGGTTCGATCCTCAGCGCCTCTTCCAACGTCATGTTGAGCTGGTTGGGCACGAGCTTCGCCACCCGGTCCACCTCGGCGTAAGGAATCTCCATGACCCGGCCTACGTCACGGATTACGGCCTTGGCTCCAAGCGTTCCGAAGGTAATGATCTGGCAGACGTGGTCGGCGCCGTACTTGTCGATCACATAGTTGATGACCTCCCCTCGCCGGTCCATGCAGAAGTCCATGTCGATGTCCGGCATGGTCACGCGCTCGGGATTCAGGAAGCGCTCGAAAATCAGGTTGTAGACCAAGGGGTCGAGGTCGGTGATGCGGAGCGCATAGGCGATGAGGCTGCCGGCTGCCGACCCCCTGCCCGGGCCGACGGGGATCCCACGCGAGCGGGCGAAGTTGATGATGTCCCATACGATCAGGAAGTATCCGGCGTACCCCATCGTCAGAATGACCGTCAATTCCTCGCGAAGTCGCAGCTCGTAGACCTCTGATGGAATCCGACTCGGGCGCTCCCGCAGGCGCTCGATCAACCCTTTGGTCGCCAAAGTCTCCAGATAGGTCTCGCGGGTATAGCCCTCCGGGACTTTGTATTGTGGCAAGAATGACTTCCCGAAGGTGAGGTCGAGCTGACACTGTTCGGCGATGCGGCAGGTGTTCAAAATCGCTTCCGGGATTTCTGCAAACTCGGCGCTGATTTCCTCGGTGGATTTAACGTAGAGCTGGTCCGTGTCGAACCTCAGGCGGTTCCGGTCGTTCAGCGTCTTGCCGGTCTGCAGACAAAGCATGACATCATGCGGTTTGTGGTCTTCTTTCTTGAGATAGTGGCAGTCGTTCGTGCCGGCGAGGGGGATGCCAAGCTTCTTGTGGATGTCGACCAGTCCTCGGTTGGCGACCAACTGGTGATCCAGCCCATTCGCTTGCACCTCGAGGTAGTAATGGTCCCTTCCGAAGATCTCGCGGTACTCGCCGGCCGTGCGGATGGCCCCCTCCATGTCCTGCTGTCCGATGAGGTAGGGCACCTCTCCGCTCAGGCAGCCGGAGAGGGCAATGAGTCCTTCGTGGTGTAGCTCCAGCAATTCCTTGTCCATCCGAGGCTTGTAATAGAAACCCTCGAGGTAGGCTTTGCTGACAAGCTTGATCAGGTTTTGGTACCCGGTCCGGTTCGCCGCGAGGAGGATGAGGTGATAATAGTCGTTATGCGCGAGGGCGCTATCCTTGCTGAACCGGCTGCCTGGGGCCAGGTAGGCTTCGCAGCCGATGATCGGTTTGACGCCGGCCGCTCTGGCCTTTTGGTAGAAATCGACGGCGCCGAACATATTGCCGTGATCGGTGATCGCGACGGCAGGTTGGCGGAATCCTTTGATTTGTTCAACCAATGGCCCGATCTGGTTCGCGCCGTCGAGCAGACTGTACTGTGTGTGAAGATGAAGATGAACGAATTGGGCAGGCACTCTGGGGCCCTCGGGGAACCTGAACGGATGAATTCTAGTCGCCACCCACCTTGTTAGTCAATGAATGAACGGAATCCACACCAGGCCATGCGCGGCAGGCGCATGCCGAGGCAACGTGCGAATCCTTCCCACTTCTCCTCTCGTTATGTGCCTTGCACTCGAAGTGGCCATTTGCTATCCTGCCCGCGGTTCTCACCATATCGTTCACGTGCGAATTCACGCAGGCAGGAGGAGTTCCCATGGCGGGTCTTCAGCGCGCGCTCCTCAGCGTATCCGATAAAACCGGTATCGTGGAAATGGCCAAGGGGCTGGCCGGGCTGGGCGCTGAGATCCTCTCCACCGGGGGCACGGCGAAAGCTCTGCGCGAGGCCGGCGTAACAGTGACGGATGTTGCCGCGTATACCGGTTCACCCGAAATCCTCGACGGCCGCGTCAAGACGCTGCATCCGAAGATTCACGGCGGGCTCCTCGGACGCCGTGCCGTTCCTACGCACGTGGAGCAGATGAAGCAACATGGCATCGGCCCAATTGATGTGGTGATCGTCAATCTATATCCGTTTGAGGCCACCATTGCCAAGCCGGATTGCGGGTTCGAAGAAGCGATCGAGAACATTGATATCGGCGGCCCCTCGATGCTGCGTTCCGCGGCGAAGAATCAGGAGGATGTAATCGTCGCGGTGGACCCAGCCGATTACCTCCGGGTCCTCCAGGCATTGAAGTCCGGTGGCGTGACGCCCGCGTTGCGGCGAGAACTGGCCGCGAAGGTGTTCCAGCATACGGCGCGGTACGACAGCCTGATCGCCGGGTATCTGGAGCGTCAGGCGGCCGATCCAAAGGCTTCGCAATTTCCCGCCGTCCTCTCGCTGCAGTTCGAGCGGGTGGAGCAACTCCGCTATGGGGAGAATCCGCATCAGCAGGGGGCCTTCTACCGGGAGATCGGGTCTCAGGAGCCCTCGGTTTCCCGTGCCCAGATCTTGCACGGGAAGGCCATGTCTTACAACAACTACTTGGATGCCAATTCGGCGCTGGAGTTGGCCAAGGAGTTTGATGAGTGCGCCGCCGTCATCATCAAGCACAACAATCCTTGCGGAGTGGCGCTGGGAGCGACCGCGGTGGAG
>Ga0187893_10009923_pt1 | contig 14445 bp, 12 predicted proteins | sample MA1701074metaG_FD_139574 | JGI IMG/M metagenome (GOLD analysis project Ga0187893, IMG submission 139574) | White microbial mat communities from a basaltic lava cave in the Kipuka Kanohina Cave System on the Island of Hawaii, USA - MA170107-4 metaG ...
ATTGTTCTAAATTTATCCCATGTTTCTCTCATTCGTTAATTCAAGAATCTTTACTGTCAAAGTTGCTCCACATTCTTTTGAGTGGTTCTACTCCACCGTCACACTCTTTGCCAAATTTCTTGGTTGGTCAACGTCGCAACCGCGACGGACTGCTATGTGATAAGCCAAAAGTTGCAATGGAATAATCGCCAAGATTGGCGAGAGCAAATCGCTCGAAGGCGGAATTTCGATAACATGGTCTGAAACGTGACGCGACATTTCGTCCCCTTCGGTTAAGACGGATAGGACGATTCCTTCGCGTGCTTTTACTTCGACAATGTTCGAGTGCGTTTTTTCATAACGGAGTTCCGAAGCGTGGTTTCCTTCTTCTTTTGTGTTGACCACAACGACGGGAAGACGTTCATCAATCAGCGCGTTCGGACCGTGTTTCATTTCGCCCGCAGGGTAACCTTCGGCGTGAATGTATGAAATCTCTTTGAGTTTTAACGCGCCTTCCAGTGCGACTGTGAAATTGATGCCGCGACCGAGATAAAGAAAGTCCTGTGCGCGGAAAAACTCTTTCGAGAGTTCTTCAAAAATATCATCGTCGTTCAGAAGGTGTTCGATTTTAACGGGAAGTTCCGCGAGCTGTTGCGCGTGTCCCTGCGCTTGTTCGGGTGTCAGCTTTTCGCGCAGTTGTCCCAAGTAAAGTGCAAACAAATAGAGCGCAATCATCTGCGCCGTAAAAGCTTTTGTTGAGGCTACACCAATTTCCGGTCCGGCGTGTGTGAGAATTGTTCCGTCCGCTTCGCGCGTAATCATTGAACCCTGCACGTTGCAGATTGAAAGAACTTTACAGCCCTGTTGTTTTGCCTCACGCAAAGCCGCGATTGTGTCTGCCGTCTCGCCGGATTGTGAGATAACAAGTAGCAAGTCCGTTTCGCACAAAACGGGGTCGCGGTAGCGAAATTCCGAAGCGTAATCAACTTCGACCGGAATGCGGGCAAGCTGTTCAAGCATGTATTTGCCCGCAAGTCCTGCGTGCCAGCTTGTTCCGCACGCGGCAATTTTTATTGATGTGATATTTTTGAAATCGGTTTCGGTGATATTCATGTCATCGAGATAAACCTTGCCTGTATCGAGCGAAACGCGCCCCTGAACGGTGTCACGGATTGCGCGGGGCTGTTCGTAAATCTCTTTGAGCATGAAGTGTTTGAACCCGCCTTTTTCAGCCATTATCGGGTCCCAAGTGATACGCTGAACATGAGGCTCAACAATGTTCCCTTCAAAATCTGTCACGCGCACAGAATCTTTTGTAAGAACTGCCAGTTCATTATCGCCGAGAAAGAAGATATCGCGTGTGTGTTGAAGGATTGGCGGAATGTCAGAAGCTACGAAATACTCGCCATCGCCAAGGCCTATGACAACAGGCGGACCTTGGCGAACGGCAATCACAGTGTCGGGTTCGTCTGCGCTGATAATCGAAAGCGCGAAGATGCCGCGAAGGTCTTGCACCGCGCTACGAACGGCTTTTTCAAAACTCTCTTCTGATTTCAGATAATCTTCGATTAAATGCGCGATGACTTCCGTGTCCGTTTCAGTAACGAATTGATGGTCGCCGCCACGCAGACGATTTTTCAAATGAAGATAGTTTTCAATGATGCCGTTATGAACGACTACTACCCGTCCCGAACAATCACGATGCGGGTGAGCATTTTCTTCCGTTGGTCGTCCGTGCGTTGCCCAGCGTGTGTGACCTATGCCGTAAGTCCCATCAAGCGGTTTCAAACGAATCGCTTCTTCAAGGTTTCTTAATTTGCCTTCGGCGCGGCGAATCTCAAGAAGATTGCCTTCGTCAACAACAGCAATTCCCGCAGAGTCATATCCGCGATATTCCAATTTGCGAAGTCCGTCAATAATGACAGGCACTACCTGTTTATTTCCAACGTATCCGACAATTCCACACATAATTTTTCTCAAAAGTAACGAATCCTTTATTCGTCGTAATTAAATTCTACTTTGCTCTGTTTAATTATCTCATCCAAGATATTTGCCAAGTTACCTTCTTTTTTGCTTCTTGAAAACGCGATTTAAGGATAGGAATGTTTATAATTTCCTCTATGCAAGCCATGTATTTTTTGACGATGACTTCTACCGAATAAAGTTTTCTTGCTCCTGTTTCCAATAATTGTAAGAGGTCAGACAGGGATTGTTCGGATTTTATTACAAAAGAGATTGGGTATCGCTCAAGTTTATCAATATCCAGAAAATACTTCTTTACGTCTAAGGTTTCGGTAACTTGAAAAAAACGTCCAAGCGGTTTCATCACAAAATCAATACCACCATCGTTGGCGTTTGTCCTTCCTGTTTTATACAACTTCAGATTAAGTTCCTCAATTGTTTCTTTACTGAACCCGAAGTAAATGGTTTGGTCGTGATAGAAGTATTTCAAAATAGCGAAACTGACAACCTCGAAAAGTCTTGCGTCAACATTTGGAGCAAGTAAGTCCGTGATATTGGTCGTCAGGCGGCATTTGTTGGGACATGTTGTTTTCCTTTCTTATTGTTTTGTCCACGCATATAAACAAGGTGATTAAAATTATTCTTCACCAATTTTAGGTTTCTTTTCTTTCGCAGGCACGCCGACGACTGTTGTGTCAGGCGGGACATCTTTTATAACGACTGCACCTGCGCCTGTGACTGCGCCGCTTCCTACGCGAACGGGGGCAACCAGCATTGTGTCCGAACCGATTTTTACATTGTCTTCAATCACAGTCGGGTGCTTCTGTTTTCCGTCGTAATTGCAGGTGATTGTTCCCGCGCCGATATTTGTTCTTTCGCCAATTGTGGCGTCGCCCAGATAGGTCAGGTGCATTGATTTTGATTTATAACCGAGCGTTGAGTTTTTCATTTCGACAAAGTTTCCGATGACCGATTCTTCTTTCATCTTCGCGTTCATGCGTAGATGTGCGAATGGTCCGACAGAACAACCATCCGCGATTTCAGCATCAACAATTACGCAATGGTCTTTTATACGGACGCCCGTGCCGATTGTAGAATTTGAAATGCGCGCGCCCGAATAGATTTCGCAACCGTCTCCAACGATGGTTTTGCCTTCGATGGTTACGTTCGGATGAATTACACAATCACGCCCGATTTCAACTTCCGTGCTGATGTAAGTGTTTGTCGGATCAATGAATGTAACGCCGCTGTCCAACATCAGCCGCCGCAAAGTTCTGAGGCGCAAAATTCTTTCAAATTCGGAAAGCTCGACGCGGTTATTTATGCCCGAAACTTCGCGCGCATCGCCGTGTTGATAAATCGCAACATCTGCGCCGTCTGTGCGAAGAATCGCTGGAACATCTGTCAGGTAATACTCGCTTTGTGCGTTTGTCGGTTGAACTTTTTCAAGGGCAGGGAAGAGACGCTTGGTGTCAAAACAATAAATTCCGGCGTTGATTTCGTGAATCTGTTTCTCTTCAGACGAAGCGTCTTTTTGCTCGACTATCTTTTGAAACATTCCTTCTTCGTCACGCGCGATTCTTCCGTAGCCCGTCGGGTCATCGAGTCTGACGGTCAAAATCGTACAAGATGCGCCTACGCCGCGATGTGTGCGGTGACGGTGGATAAGCGCCGCTAAAGTTTCGGCTCGAACCAGCGGAACATCGCCCGAAAGAACCAGAAGAGTTGAATTAGCATTAGCGAGAAGGTCTTTCGCAGACATTACCGCGTCACCTGTTCCGCGCTGTTCGGTTTGATTTGCGAAAGCAAATTTCTCTTCGCCAAATTCATCTGTTATTGCTTTTGAAACTGTGTCCGCCTGATGTCCTACCACAACATAGACGCAGTGCGGGTCAAGCGCTAGAGCCGTTTGGCAAACATGATTGACAAGCGGGCGTCCGCTGAGTTTATGTAAGACTTTAGCCGTCTGCGAACGCATTCGTGTACCGAGTCCTGCGGCTAAAATCAAAACATCAAGTGGCGCGTGCGATTCCGTAGAACTAACTTGCGTCTGCTTTTCCATTTTTAATTCGTTTATGTCGAGTTAATTAGCGATTCCCTTTTGCATCTGCGCAAAAAGCGAGCAAGCTATAACGACTCGCGCTAATTTGTCTGAATTGTGCCGTACTTTTTCGCCTTCGTCTAGCAAGTCTGCGCGAATGAGTTCAGTGTGTGCGTTGAGTGATTCGTTCAAACTGTCTCCCAAACCGATTTGGGCGGCGCCTTCGGCGGCGTATCTTTTGGTTTGTTCTTCGCTGATTGGGTGATTGTTGACAACGACATAATCGAAATTTATTTCAGGTGCATACCGCTTTACGGTTTCGAGATGTTGGCTTGCGGTGTACCCGTCAGTCTCGCCCGGTTGTGTCATCAAGTTACAGATGAAAATTTTCGTCGCATTGGAATTTTCAATTTCATTAGCTACGCGGGAAACAAGAAGCGGCGGCAAAAGACTTGTATATAGAGAACCGGGTCCGACCGTGATAACGTCCGCCGCGCGGATTGCGGATAAAGCTTCGGGAAGCGGCAAACAGTGTTCGGGTTCAAGACGAAGATTGCGAATCTGTTTTTTCGCGGCTGTGATGCTCGATTCGCCGCGAACGACAGAGCCATCATCGTATTCGGCTACGAGGCGAACATCAGTGAGCGTTGCGGGAAAAATTCTGCCTTTACTAGCTAAGACTTCTGACGAAAGACGGACAGCTTCAACAAAATCGCCCGTTACTTCCGTTAAAGCGGCTAAGAATAAGTTACCAAAACTGTGACCGCCGAGTTCGCCGTTCCCGCGAAAACGATAACGAAAGAGTTTTGCTAAAAGGCTGGAGTCTTCTGAAAGGGCAACCATACAGTTTCTAATATCGCCGGGCGGGAGCATTTGAAGTTCGTCGCGTAATCTTCCAGAACTTCCGCCATCATCGGAAACAGCCACTATTGCAGAAAGATTTTCGAGCCATTCATTTTCCACATCATGTTTTCCCACAAGCTTTTTTAAGCCTGAAAGGAGAGTCGAAAGCCCGTTCCCGCCGCCAATTGCGACAAAGTTTAAGCCTTTTGTTGTTTCAGTTGAAAACACTTCCTGCGTTTTCCTTTGCGCTTGTATATATTGCTCTATTTGTTGGCTTGAAATCATACAGAATTGGAGAAAGCTTTCAAAATCGAAAAGCGTTCAAACTTCGGACTAACTTATTGATTGAAAGAACTTGATTAAGGGCATTTGATTAGGGGCAGAAAATTAAGAGCGGTTAATCGGAGAAAACCAATGATTCAAATTCAGGTATATTGTGCAATGCCGTGAAGTCTTGATCTTGTGCGGCACGGAAACGTAAAACTCCCTGTAACGAAAAGGCTGTTTCCAGAGATTTCAGTGCAGACTCAAACTGACCTAACTGTGACTGTGTTGCGGCGAGTCCGTAATGAATATGTGCCGCGTTTGAGTCTTGTTTAAGAGCCATCTCAAAAAAATGTTGGGCAGTTTCGTAAGCCCCGCGATTCAGTTCAACAACTCCTCTGTCATAAAGTGAATCGGCATCTTTCGGAAGAGAAGTTTCGGATTTCAAGCGTGTTTCCGTAATCGCAAGATATGTTCTCGCTCTTGCAGCGACCTCAACGACAGACGAATGTTTTTCCAAAAGCTGTTGAAACAATGAACGGGCTTCGGCAAAACGTCCGCGCGCGAAATCTTTATGAGCTTTTTCAAACAGGTGCAATGCCGCAGATACATTTGGGCTTGGCTGTTTAGGAACATTATGATTTGCCGGAACGGATTTATACGCAGGTGGCGGTAAAGCTGGCTTTAACGCGGTTTTTTTCGGCTTGGTTTTTGGTGTTACGGCAACAGACTGAGGTTTTGTTTTAACAGGTTGAGCTTTAGAAACCGACTTACGAGCGATATCCGATTTGGCTTTAGCGACGGCCGCAACAGGCTTTTTGCTGGTTTTTGTACTAACTTTTTTGGTCGCTGGTTTTAGAGTCTTTGCTTTAGCCTGAACAAGTTTGGTTTTTGCTTTAGGAGATTTTGCCGAAACCGTTACTTTCTTTTTTATAGCCTTAACTTTTTCAACTTTGGATTTTGAAAGTTTTTTCGTTGAAACTTTGGGTGAAGACTTAACAATTGCCTTGGCCTTGGTTTTTGCATTAGTAACAGTTTTGGCTTTTGTAGCTTTTTTAGCGGGAGCTTTCTCGGCTTTTGCCCGTTTAGCAATGGGTTTTAGACGAGCAGACTTGTTCGCCAACGCGCGGCTTTTTGCCGCAGTGTTGGCAATTCTACGAGAGGCAGGGGTGGACGCCGTTCTTTTTACACCCTTGACTAAGGTATCGCTCATGCGAAACTCCTAACTTTCAAGAACTACTCAAGGAAATGAGTAGCTTAAAAAAGCACGGGCAATGTAACACAGCTTGTGCGCGTAAATCAAGCAATAACGAGGTTTTGCGGGTATTTCAGAGGCGCATTTGGACCAACTTTTATGTGCTTAACAGTCTGTTATTAAAGGCGAAATACAAGTTTCGGAATATGATTAACAATTTTGGTGATCTCGACAAATTTCGTGCAATTTAAGTGCATTAAAAGAATTCTTTGGGACTCTGTGAAGGCAATAAAGGGGAAAAACAAATTAAAACACTTGCTGAAAAAAGTTTCGCTATGCTACATTGCCAAACGTGGTTGCGGTCGTATGACCTACCTTGAGTTGACCGCTAGTGAGGTGTCGCGCGGATAGTGCGGACGGGCGAAACCCTTGACACTCAAAGGATTAAAGCTCCAGCAATTGGTTTTTTGTTTGTAGGCGCGCTTGTCGCCTTCCCGCCCCGCTCTACCTTCTGTTACTGAGGAAAGCGAGTTCTAATGGCAGAGACTCCTATAGTAATTCAAGAACAGCAGTATCAAAAAATTAAGTTTGTTTTAGGCAAACTTCATCAAGAATCCACTGCCCGTGTTGTCTTTTTGGTGGACAAAGACGGTCAGCCAATAGCCGTCCATGGTGACGTGGGCGATATTGACACCACTAGTCTGGCTTCCTTGGCGGCTGGAAATGTGGCAGCTACAGGCGGAATGGCTAAACTGATTGGTGAACGTGAGTTTCCTACTCTTTCACATGAAGGCGAGAAGGAACACATACACATTTGCATTATCGGGCGGGTCTTGCTTGTTGTGGTTTTCGATGAACGTTCGAGCCTTGGTTTGGTGAAACTTCGTGTCAAACAGGTTTCCGCCGAAGTTGCCACGATTTTTGAGGAAGTAATGCGCGAAACAATGAAGCGCAAGCAGGATAGGAATGAATTTTTCTCCGAAATCACAGACGAAGATATTGATAGCCTGTTCAACTGAAACGGGCAAAACTTTACCGAGACCTTTCGTACAAGTGTCTCTTATTCTTAGGTTTAGCGGCATAAAAATATGACTTTTATAAACTACGCTTCTCGTGAGATTAACTGCAAGATTGTTTATTACGGACCGGGGCTTTGCGGTAAGACGACAAACTTGCAATACATCTACGATTCAACCGCCCCGCAAGCAAAAGGCAAACTTATCAGCCTTGCGACCGAAACAGACAGAACCCTGTTTTTTGACTTCATGCCGCTTGAACTCGGCACGGTTCGAGGGTTCAAAACGCGCTTTCATCTTTACACCGTTCCCGGACAAGTTTTTTACGATGCTTCGCGCAAACTTATTTTGAAAGGCGTTGACGGCGTTGTGTTTGTCGCAGATTCACAAGAAGAGCGTATGGACGCAAATGTCGAATCCCTCTACAACCTTGAAGAAAATCTCAAGGCACAAGGGTATGACCTGATGGCGATTCCATATGTGCTTCAGCTGAACAAACGCGATTTGCCGAACATCACCCCCGTTGATGACTTGGTCACAGAACTGCAACGTAAGGGTGAACCTGTTTTAGAAGCCGTTGCCTCAAAAGGCACAGGCGTTTTCGATACTCTCAAAGCCGTAGCAAAGCAGGTTTTAACAGAACTCCGTAAATCGTAAGCAAGAACAGGTTGTGAATGAAATACGGATGTAAAACAAGCGACGAAAATCATACCCGACAAATCTCGTCAAGTAACCAGCACACAAAAGGAGAAACGAGATAAATGTTTGTAGAAAAGGGAACGCTTGCCTTTTGGCTGGCGTGTTTGCTTTTTGCGTCCTCCTGTCAGACAAACAAAACCAAAGAGTCCAATAAAAGGTCAGGTTCAACGAACAATAAAACGGAAAAAGTCAGACCCGCACCCGGAACCAGCAACCTGCAGGGAAGAGTTCTTTTCAAAGGACAACCCGTGCCGAACAATGAAGTCAAACTCTGTGAGAAGCATGACAGAGGAAGCGACGACGGTTGCGGCGCGGGTTTTTTTACGACTCAAACCGACGAAAACGGCGGGTTTTTGTTTACAGATGTGCCGCCCAAAACATATCAGGTTTTATTGGTTCGCATCTTCAACGAAAACGACTATATCTTTCCAACTTCTTCAACACAATCTTCTTCGCCTCAAAGTTTTTATCTGAGAGCGAACGAGACCGAATTTGTTGACTCTATAAATCTTTTCAAAGCGGACTTGAAAATATCGAGACCCGAAGAAGACGCCGAAGTTGATGTCAGCTTTTTTGCATTACAATTATCATGGAACGCCTATCCCGAGGCGGCTTATTACAAGCTGAGCCTCGGCAAAGACTTCTCCAACTCTCCTGTTAAAATTAGGGTGCTGGATACGTTTTCGATTTACAAAGCACACCGTGTTAGCGGGACTTCTTTCGCTGTGGATAAAACTTTATCGGGTGCTTATTTGTGGAAGGTGGAAGCCTTCGACAGCGAAGACCACAAGATAGCCGAAAGCGACATTTGTAGATTTATAGCGAAGAATTCAGGCAAGTAATAGGCATCTACAACTCAACAGACGCGATTTGCGGAAAATCGTTTCAGTTGAAGAAATGAAAGCAGAATTGCTGAGAAAAGGTGAGCCGACTTTTGCGAAACATATTTTGAACGACTTGCGAAAGGCTAAAAGTCAAAAACCAAAACCGTTTGTTGGAGAAAAAGTCAGCGTTCAAAAATAAAGTTCAAGTTAATAAAGTGACGGCCACTGAATATTGACAACTAACTCATTCTGCGATGTTCAACCATTATGCAGTGGTCTTGTACAACTTTGATTCCGGCTTTTGCGAGTGTTTCCGCTACTGAATCGTTACGAATACCCAATTGAAGCCAAACCGCTTTGGGCTTTTTTGCGAGCACATCGTCGAGATGTCCCGCTACATCTTCGGAACGGCGAAAGACATTTACAAGGTCAACCTCTTGCGGCACATCAACGAGTTTTCTGTAAACTTCGCGTCCCAAAATTTCCCTTGCCTCCGGGTAATAAACCGGAACGGGAATAACATCAAAGCCGACATTTGCCAGATACCTGGGAACGTAATACGCAGGTTGATTTGATTGCTGTTCGGTTTTAATTCCTAGCACAGCTATGCTTTTAGTTTCAGCCAAAAGGTCTCTGATTTTCGCTCTGTCTTTAATTAAATTATTTTGCCAATGGTTTTCTTTCATGATTTCTTATTCGGGAATAACAGCTATATTTGTTTTAGTGTGTATTTGATTGGAGTGAGAAATTCTGTACGTTTAAGTACGAAGGGTTATTCCAAAGACTTAACCATCAACAATCCATCGCCTCCGTTTGAATAGTATTTCGGCAAGCGTTGTGTGACTGTGTAACCAGCCTTTCGGTAAAGCTGTTGGGCGGATGTATTAACAGAGCGGACTTCTAAGCGGATGATGCGAACGTCGCGTTTGCGAAAACCGTCCTCCATTTTTGATAAAAGCATTTGAGCCATTCCGCGACGGCGGCATTCGGGCGCGACTCCGATTGTTGTGATGTGTCCTGTGTGGTCGGGTTCGAGCATCCCCAAAATAAACCCTACCATCGTTCCATTTGGCAAAACCGAACGATAAGCAATTCCTTCGGGGGCAGTCAGAAGATATTCAAATGTATCCCGCGTGTAAGCTTCGCCTTCCAAGAAACAACGCAGGTCTAATTTCCAGACCTCTTCAAGTTGTGAAAGCGTGAGCGGACGAATGTCGAAACCTGAATCATATTCAAAAGGCGGAATAAAAACGGGCTGAGACAAAATTCGCGCATCGTTTTTTTCAAACAACCACGAACCCAGCCAACGCTCACGAAGTTTTTTAAGGACAGCCATAAAGACAGTGGTCAGTAGTCAGTGGTCAGTAGTCAGTTGTTTGCTTCTTTGGCTTGAGCATTATTTTCAATGCTCAACTTTATCAGGCGTGCAACTGACAACTGACGACTGACAACTGACAATTCAAATTATTAACATGCAGTCGCCGTAACTGTAAAAGCGATAATGTTGTGCGACGGCATGACGATACGCAGACAGAACAACCTCGCGTCCGGCAAATACGGAAACAAGAACAAGCAAAGATGAACGCGGAAGATGAAAGTTTGTAACAAGAGTGTCAACGATTTTGAATTTGTAGCCGGGCGTGATTGTCAAACTTGTTTCGCCTGCGCCTGCGTTTACTTTGCCCTTTTCATCTGCTCTTGATTCCAAAGCCCGCGTCGTAGTTGTACCGATGACTATCTTGCGTCCTTTTGTTTCGTTGATTTTTTTTGCGGCTTCTTCGCTGATTTCAAATCGTTCGGGAGAGACTTTGTGTTCACTTAAATCCGTAACGCGCACAGGCTCGAATGTTCCGTAACCGACGTGCAAAGTTATCTCTGCGATATTTGCCCCTTTGGCTTTAACCTCGTCCAGAATTTTTGGCGTGAAGTGAAGCCCTGCTGTTGGGGCGGCAATCGCGCCCCGTTTATTCGCATAAACGGTTTGATAGCGGTCACGGTCTTCGTCTAACAAACTGTTTTCACGTTTTATGTAAGGCGGCAAAGGTGTTTGTCCAAAAGCATCAATCCTTTCGTTTAATGCGCCTTCGCACTCAAAACGAACGACGCGATGCCCTTCGCTTTGCTCTTCCACGATTTCGCCTTTTAAACTTTCATCGCCAAAAGAAATGCGCTGACCCGCTTTCAATCTTCGTGCGGGACGCGCCAAGGTTTCCCAAACATTTTGCTCAATTTCACGAACAAGAAAAAGCTCAACCTGTCCGCCTGAAGGCTGACGTTTCCCTATCAAACGCGCGGGGAAAACTTTTGTGTTGTTGACGATTATGCAATCGTTTTCATTGACAAAGTTCGGAAAGTCTTTGAAGTGAAAATCGCCAAAAGCCTGTCTCGCGCGGTCAAGCACAAGCATTCTTGATTCGTCGCGTTTTGCAAGCGGGTGTTGCGCTATCAATTCATCGGGCAGATGGTAATCAAAATCTGAAATCAACATGAAAAACGACTAGGTGATAATGTGACTACGAGACTGCACGATTAAATCAAATTTGTTACCTCGCCGTCTGGAAGTCTGGCAATCTCTTGGTCTGCCCTTTTTTATCTTCCGCCAATTTTGTTTTTTCGTTTTACGTCAATCGGAGTGACATTTGACGGAAGCGTTTCTGTTTCAATCTCTTCTTTTTCTTTTTTCATAAAATCGAATGGGTGTTCGCGGTGACAGACCGCAGTTAGCTGTGCTCCGAAAAGAAGAATCAGACTCGAAACATAACACCAAGTAAGAACGGCAACCACAGCGCCGACAGAACCATAAAGCTGGTCGTAGTGGAAATACTGAAGTGTTACAGCGAAGATGTATTTCGCAACCTCCCATGCTATGCCTGCGACGATTGCGCCGGGCAGTGCGTCAAGAAATGTCACGGGCGCGTTTGGCATAAAACGATAGACAAGCATGAAAAGAATCGCAGAAAAAAAGATGCTCGCCGCTGTCAGTACAACTTGCCAGAACGCGCTTCCGATTAAAGCGATGAGAGGCATATGCGCGAGTTGTTTTGGCGAAAGATTTTGAACTAATTGCTCTGCACCTACCAAAACAGATGTCACAATAACCGAGCAGAACAAGAAACAGCCGATGATGCCCAGCATTCCAATGGTCAAGGCTCTGCCGTGTAAAAACGTGCGCGATGTTGTATCCCAGATTCTATTCAACGCCCTTTCGACAACCGCGAAAATCCAAGAACCAGCCCACAGCACAACGACAACACAAGAAATGATTATCCCTTTTTCGACCTTTGTTAAAGAGCGAACCGTGGTACTTAGAAAATCCGATGAACCCGGAAAAGTCTTTACAAGTTGCAGCATCATTTCAGTTCCGGCAGTAATTTTGTTTCCAACTGCAAGAAGAAGAATCAATGCGGGAAAGAGTGTCAACAAAGTGAAATAGCTCATCGCCGCCGCAGACGTGAATAAATCGTTCTCGTGGAATTGATGGAAAGTATGACTGAATATCTGTCGCCAAGGTGCGCGGTTGCGGACTCCGAAATGATGGCGAGAGAAAGATAAAAGACTACGCATATAAACTAGAGTGCAATAACTATAACAAAATAGAATTGCGAATTGTGTTCTCATTTTGCGGATTCAAATTCAATTGGTCAAACGCGAAAACTTCTTTGAAGATAACTTGCTTCGATTCAATAGCAGTTGTAACATCCGCACTCGAACATTGAAACAAAGCAGGTCAAAAATCATCTGTGCTTCGGTGCGTTTGTATTCATACCTTTTAATTTGTTCTAAATAATTTCATCACTTCTTGGGCTTTAAGTTCGGAAGACAATTTCAAAGAAGTTTTATATCCGAATTAAACAAAGTCTTTATCTCGGTGTGACCCTACTCGGCTTAGTCGCCTGAAGCATTGCTTAGTTGAGTAGAGATATTTCAAACGCAAAGGAACATTTACTACCACCGGTAGTTAGGAGGACAAAAATGAAAAAGCTATTAGCCAGTGCGTTCATTCTGGTATTTGCGATTGTTGCGCTTTTTACAGGAAGCCGCATATCAAGCGCAAATGCCGGAAATAACGAAACGGCAACAACTGAAACCCGACTCGCAGAATACGAACAAGTGATAACTGAATGGCCCAGTTTAGAACAACAACTTAACCGAACTTATAAAGGTTTCAGAGTTGGGAAAGGCACGGCACTCGAAAATCTTATTAAGGAAAATCAAGACTTTTCCATGTTAAGAGAAAATGAGATGAATGACAGGCGCAATCTTCCGCCTTGGTTGCGTGTGTGGTGGCGTAAGCAGCATCCCGAAGGCATTTACACGGCAGATGACCCGACGGGCGGCTATCCGCTTATTGTAAAAGAAATCCTCGAATGGATGATGACACACCAAGACCTTCAACCGGGTCCGGGTATGTCAGGCGGATTAGATGGAGCGAAACTTGACAACCCTGTTTTGAACGAAGCCGTTGGAAATAATCTTCGCATTTCAGGAGCGCAGACGGTACCGCGTAGCGAATCAACCATTTGCGTAAGCTATTATGACCCGCAAAAAATCCTGGCCGGTTCAAATAACATTGCATCGGGCGGACGACAGGGAATGTACTATTCAACTGATGGCGGCAGTACTTGGAGTCAAACGCTTTTGCCGTTAGCAACCGGCGACAGTTTTCATTCAGACCCGACAGTTGATTGGACATCCGACGGAAAAGCTTGGTCTTCGGCGATGGGAATTGTCGGCGGAACACTTAGACTTCGTAACTATTTTTCAACAGACAACGGTGCAACGTGGACACTCGACGCCACGTATTCGGGAATTCAAACTAATGTTGACAAACAGATGGTTTGGATAGACAAGAGCCCTACATCGCCGTTCAAAGACAGGCAATACGGAATATGGCACAACGGCGCGCCGGGTTTCGTAAACCGCCGCACTGCCGGTGATGCGGGAACTTGGAAGGCGACGCCCGACCAGATTACGGGCGCTGAAAGCACAGGCACAGCTATCGGTGCGGATGTTAAAACAAACAGAGATGGTGAAGTATTTTACTTTTGGCCCACGACAGGCAACCGTAAAATTTTCGTTCGCAAATCCACAGACGGCGGTGAAACATTTACAGGACCACCTATTGAAATCGCAACCACATTTGACGGTTTCGACATCGGCATTCCTTCGTTCAACAACCGCCGCGCGTTTATTTACGCTTCAGCAGGCGCGTTCAAGAGCGCCACAAAAAACAACGTCCATGTTGCATGGACTGATTTGTCAGGCGAAACGGGTTGCACCGCCGCGGCAAATGAACCCGGAAGCAATGTAAATTCAACTTGCAAGATGCGTGTTTGGTTTTCGCGTTCGACAAATGGCGGAACGACTTGGTCAACGCCCGTCAAAATCAATAATCCGTCAAACCTGAACGACCAATTTAACCAATGGCTTTATGTTGACGAACAAACGGGCAACATAGCAATCGCTTACAACGACACTATTGGCGACACGGGGCGCAGAAAGTCAGACATCTGGATACAAAGGTCTTCAGACGACGGCGCAACGTGGTCTGCTCCTGTAAAAGTTACAACAGCACAAACTGACGAAACGCAGGGTGGTCAGGATAGCGGTAACCAATACGGA
>Ga0187893_10009924_pt1 | contig 14444 bp, 15 predicted proteins | sample MA1701074metaG_FD_139574 | JGI IMG/M metagenome (GOLD analysis project Ga0187893, IMG submission 139574) | White microbial mat communities from a basaltic lava cave in the Kipuka Kanohina Cave System on the Island of Hawaii, USA - MA170107-4 metaG ...
AGCGCGCCCGCGGGCGAGAAGGTGAAGCCGATCTTGCGGATACCGGTGTTCTGCACCGCGACGACGTCCACGGGGAGATTCCTGCCCGTCGACGCGACCGCGCCAGTCACCGGCGCGAGGAGGAAGACCTGGAGCGCCTGGACGTTGGCGAGGAAGATGACGAGCGTATCCTCGGCGAAGTTGCCCGCGCCGTCCGTGGCGCGGCCCACGATGAGGATGTTGCCGCCCGCACCGGAGCCCGGCGGGAAGGTGACGGTCCTCGTGAGCGACACGTTCGTCACCGTGCCGGTGAAGTTCGTATCGGCCAGACCGATGAAGCCGCCGCTGAACGTCACGCGGATCTGCTTCAGCGCGAGATTGTCGGTGGCGGTGACGTTGAAGCTCAGGCCGTCGGAGATGTCCTGCGTGTCGCCGACCGTGTTCGTCAACGTGATGAAGGGCCGGGTGATGTCCGGCTGGACGCCCCCCGGATTCCGCGTGGTTTCACAGGCCCAGATGGCGGCGGCGAGGACGCCGAGTCCCACCCAGGCACGCCCGTTCCCTGCGTGCCTCATAACGCGACTCCCGTATTACCTACCGGCGCCCGGTGCGGCCAGGTCGTCGATGATGTGCGGCGTGACCAGAATCAGGAGGTCGCGCCGGTTCTCCGTCTGCGAGGAGAACCCGAACAGTTTCCCGACAATCGGTAGGTCTACAAGGAACGGGATTCCGGACTTCGCTACCGTGACCTCGGTCACAGTGAGGCCCGCGATGACGGCCGTTTCGCCGTCCCCGACCAGGATCTGGTTGTCGGCCTGCTGGGTCTGGAAGGTGAATCCGATGTCGACGGGCGCGGCGCGCACGTTGGACCGCTCCGCGTGGATCTCCATCAGGACCTGGCGATTCGCGGTCACGTGCGGCGTGACCCGCAGGTTGATACCCGTCTGCTCGAAGCTGACGGTCGCGCGCGCGGCGGCCTGCGGGTCGGTCGTGGGGGAGCTCGCGTCGATCACGCGGATCGGGACGCGGTCGCCCACGAGGATCTCGGCCTGACGGTTGTCCACCGTGGTGATCACGGGCTCCGCCTGGACGTCCGCGAGCTCGACGCGCTGCAGCGCTTCCACGAACGCCGTGAGATCGAAGTTGCCGATCGCCGTGGAGAAGATCAGCTCCAGCGCCGGATTGACCACCTGCTGGTTGGCGTTGCCGAGCGCCGAGAGGGCGTTGCCGCCGAGATCGACGATGGTCTCCTCGGGGTCGAAGTTCTCCGTGGGTACGAGCGCGTCCGGCACGCCGTCGAGATCGGTGTCGACCGGCTCCGCCGTCCGCGGGTCGGGACGCTGCACGAGCTGGTTGAAGAACTGCGTGCGGGAACCGAGGTCGTACTTGACGCCGATCTCCTCGATGTCGGTCCGGTCGACGAAGATGATCTTCGCCTGGATCGACACCTGCGGGGTGCGCACGTCGAGACCGCGGACGAACTGCTCGACCTCCCGGATCCGCGTGCTCACGTCGGTGACGACGAGCGAGTTGGTGACCGAATCGGCGACGACCTGCCCGCGCGGCTGGCTGACGATGGCCCGCACCGCCGGGACGAGCGACGACGCCCGCGCGTAGTTGATGCGCACCAGCCGGGTCTCGAGGGCCACGAGCGAGTCGGTGCGCGCGAGGTCGGCCTTGTTGGCGACGTTGATGATCCCGCCCTCGAGCACCTGGAAATCGAGTCCCTGCGATTCGAGCACCGCCTTGAAGGCGAGGTCCCACGGCTGGTTCTTGACCTCGGCGGTCACCGTGCCCGTCACGTTCTTGCTCACGACGATCGTCCGGCCGCTGAAGGCCGCGAACCCGGCGACGACGTCCTCGATCGTCGCGCCTTCCCACTGGACGGTGATGCGGGGCGCCTGCGACTGCGCCACCTCGGCGGCGTGCGCAGCAAAGAAGGCCGCCACGGGCTCGGGGCGCGCGGCCGCGGGCGGGGCCACGCGGGCGGGCGCCGCCGGGTCAGGGGCGGGCGCCGGGGCCACCCCCCGGGGCGCGCTGGACCAGGCCAGGAACGCGGTCCGGTCGGTGCCGATGCGCACCCGCACCTGCCCGTCGGCGTGGCGCACCTGATAGTCCCCCAGCGCGTCGAGCTCCAGCACGACCCGGACCACGTCGGGCCGGAACTGGGCGGTGCGCAGGTTGCGCACGCCGCCCCGGTTCGTCCCGTCGTACGGCGCGGCCGGCGCCCGCAGCCGCGCGCCGATCACATCGATGACCAGGCGATCGGGCCCGCGCAACGTGAAGTCACGCACTTCCACCGCGCCGTTGAGCTCGATGATCACCTCGACGCTGCCGGCCGCCGGAACCACGCTGACGGTCCGGACCTCACCGTCCGGTCCGGCCCCCGCACGGGCGACCGGGGGCGGGGCGGGTGCGGCGGCGACCAGCAGGGCCGCCGCCAGGGGGGCGATGCGCGTCATGGGGTTGCCTCCTGCTTCCGGAGCGCGAGCGTTTCCTGCCGCTCGAACCCGAATTCCTGGACGGTGAACACGACCTCGCGCGGGCGGATCTGGGTGATCTTGAGCCGCCCCACGATCTCGCCGGACCGGACGCGGTAGCGTCGGCCGTTGGTAATGTCGCGCAGCACGGCGACGCTGCGCGCGGGGTAGCGGGTGTCGTAGATGACCGACACGAGCTTGAGGTCGGCGAGCAACGGCCGCATGTCGCTGTCCGCCCGCATCAGGGAGCGGAACGGGTCGCGGCCCCCTCCCTCGTAGCTGTACTGCTCGCGCAGGAGCGGCCCGCCGCCGGTGGTCGTATCGGGGGCCCGCGCCGTGTCGGCCTGGGCGCCCGCCGCCGCCGTGCCCGCGAGCATCGCGGCGCAGACCAGGAGCGCACACGCGACGCGCACTGCGCCCTACCCTCCCGCCTGCCCCGTCGCCGGGGCGGGCGCCTTGACGAACGTCCGGATCGTGAACGACGCCTCGAGCAGCGAGCCGAGCGTGTCGCCGACGAAGCGCTGCGTGGTGGAGGTCGCGGGCTTGAGGGTCACCTGATACGGCACGACGATGCGCGGCAAACTCGCGATGTCGGTGAAGAACTCACCGATCTGGTCATAGTGGCCGTAGACGTCGAGCCGGTAGCGGTGCGTATCGAACGGCGAGCCGGCCTCGATCGCGAGCGGCGTCATCGTGCCGATCGTGATGCCGCGGACCTTGGCCCGGTTCGAGATGTCGTCGATCAGCGCCGCCACCTCGTTGCGCTCCGGCACCAGCCGGCGCAGCAGCGCCACCATGGCCCGGTACTCGTCCACCTTGCGCCGCAGGCCCTCCACGGTCCCCGCTGCCAGCTCGGCCTTGGCCTCCCGCACGATGCTGTCGGTCGTGCGGATCTGGTCCCGCACCTCCGCCATGCGCTCGCGCACCGGGGCGTGCACGTAGGTCCAGAAGAAGTACCCGCCCGCCACGGCCATCACGACGAGGATGAACATCGTCTGGCTGCGTTGATCCGAGGGAAGCCCGAACGCCATCGCTTACCTCACCGACTGGAGCAGCGGCACCGTGCGGATGTACACGGAGTCCGCCACCCGGTACGTGACCGACACGCTGAACTCGGTCACCGGCCGATCCTGCTCGATCTGCGTATTGGTCGCCGCCGGCGTCACGTCGATGAGCCACGGCGAGGCCGTGAGCTGTCGCAGGAACGTGGTGTACGCCTGGATATCCACCGTGCGGCCCGTGATCACCGCCCGGGTCCGCGCCTGGGTCGTGTCCGCCGAGTCCGCCGGGGTCGGCGTGGACACCGCCGCGGCGATGTTCGTCAGCCACGTATAGGGCGGCAGCGCCTTGGTCACCTGATCCAGCACGTGCGGCCACACGTAGCGGTCGCCGTCGATCCCGCGGATGGCGCCGATCTCGACCACCAGAGAGTCGCGGATCCGCTCCTGCTGCCGCTTCTGCACGATCACGGCCTCGAAGCGCCGCCGCTCGGCGCGCGCCTCTTCCAGACGGTTCTCCAGGCCCCGCAGCAGGCCCCGCTCCACCACCGAGATCGCCACCGCCCCGCCCCCCACCGCCGCCCAGGCCAGCACCGCCGCGATGAGCCACGGGTCGCGCACCTGGCTGATGAGCGCACCAAGCCCCGGAATCGCCAGCTTGAGCTTGGCTTTCGGGGCCTTCCGGGTGGGCAGTAGGTTGATTTCGATCATGCAGCGCGCCTCAGCGCCAAACCGACCGACAGCATGAGCAGCGGCGCCAGCTCGTCCACGGCGACCGACTCGAACACCGAGCTGCGCACGCTCAAGCGCTGCAGCGGGTTCGCCGGCTCGACCGGCACCCGCAGACGGCCGCCCAGCGCCTCGTTCAGTCCGGGAATGCGGGCCCCGCCCCCGCTCGTGAACACGTGCGTCAGCCCGCCCGCCGAGCGCGACGCCGTCTGCAGGAACGCCGCCGCCCGCTCCACCCCCACCGCGATCTCCTCCCCACGGGCGTCCACGTAGGACGCCAGGTCGGCGCTCGACGCCTGCCCCTGAATCACCTGCTCGGACTCCTCGGCCGAGAGCCCCTTCTCGCGCTGCAGGTCCTCTCGGAAGCGGCGGGTCCCGACCGACAGATCACGCGTCAGCACGGGCACCCCGTCCTCGAGGATGTTCACGTTGGTCACTTCGTGCCCGATGTTCACCAGCCCCACGACGCCGCGCATGCCGTCCGGGTGATTCACCTCGAAGGCGTTGTGGATCGCGAACGCATCCACGTCGATGATCGCCGCCTTCAACCCCGCCTCGGCCAGCAGGCTCACGCGACTCTCCACCAGCTCCCGCTTGGCCGCCACCAGGAGCACGTTCATCTGAATCCCCTCGTCCAGGGGATCGAGGATCTGGAAGTCGAGCTCCACGTTGGCCATGTCGAACGGCACGTGCTGCTCGGCCTCCCAGCGGATCACCTCCCGCGCCTCGGACTCCTTCATGCGGTCCATCTGGATCTTCTTGATGATCACGTCGCGGCCGCCCACCGCCGTCACCACCGTCTTCTGCTTGACCCCCGCCGTGCTGAACAGCCAACGGATCGCCTCGGCCACCATGCCGGGGTCCATGACCTCCCCCTCGACGATCGCGTCGGCCGCCACCTCGGTGGTCGCGACCTTGACGAGCTCCGGCTCGCGGCCCCCGTGGTCCACGACCGCCAGCTTGAGGATCCCGGAGCCGATATCGAGCCCGACCGTCGTTTTCTTGCCGCCCAGAAAGCCGAAAAGCGCCATGGTCCCTTGGGGTTAAGTGACAAGAGGGGGCGAGGGCAAACTACAGTATGCCCCGCCCCTTATCCTGTCAAGCCTCGAAGCTACTTGAGGCCTGACGAACAAGTATCTCTGGGAAAATGACTTAGATCACCTAGAACAGCTGTATCCAGCTCCTCGAGCGCAGGGGTGCCGTAGCCGACGCAGCCTGTAATGCGTTGATAATAGCGCACTTAGAGTAGTTCAACGTCGCGTGGCCGGTCAGGCTGACGAGGTCGAGGTCCACGTTGGCCGCCAGGGCGCCGCCCCAGAAATGGGCTAGCGCCGCTCCGCCACCAGCAGTCTTCAGCCTGCCGCGGATGATGGCGATGCCATAGAACTCGTAGCCGCCCTGCACCTCCAGGTCCCCGTCCACCAGCAGAATGCCCTGTCCCTGCACGCCGTTCAGCGTGGCGTCGCCCATAATGTGGATGACCGGGAAATAGCCGCCGCACGCGCTGTAGCGGCTCAGGCCATCCCCCCAGTTGGTCGCCACTGTCGTGTCACAGCGCGCGGCAGTGATGACAGGCTCGGTTCGGTAGTTGCCCGGCGGAAGTGTGATGTTCGCCCGGCTGGCGAGGTCGGCGTAGCTGACGTCGCCCCACTGCAAAAAAGTCTCCGCCGTGAGCGAGGGGTCACGCCAGACGGGCGGACTGCCCGTAACGGTAGCGGCCCCCTGCACGTCGATGTCGGCGCCCGGTGTCGCGCGGATGCCGGCCTTCGCCGGTTCGGGCGGCGCGCAGTCGGTCCACGTCGCGTTGGGCAAATGGTCATTGCCGTCGGCCTCGGACGTTCCCGAGAGCTTGATGTCACCCTGGGCGGTCAGCGCCGCTCCGATCCCGATGTCGATGGGCCGCACGCGCACGATCAGGCCGATCCGTTGCCGCGCCCCCCTGCCGGGGAGCTGGCCGGACCCGCTGAGCGAGTCCATGCCCGTCACATCGACGAGATACAGGTTGTCGTTCAGCCGGTAGACGTGGCCGCCGAACGCCCCGGTCCCGCCCGATGTCCCGGTCTCGGCGACGGCGGCGGACTCGGCGGGATAGAGGTCCGCGCGGTTGTAGACGCGCGGGTCCCAGCCTCGGACGACCTCGTAGGCCCCCGCTTCGGCGACACCGAACGACTGTTGCAGGTAGCGTGTATTCTCGGCGACGCGCTGCTCCTGCGTGCCGGTGAACACCGTGCCGGCGACCAGCGCGCTGATCACCACGAGCGAGAACATCGCGATGCCGAGCGCCATGCCGCGCTCATCGCTCGCGCGGGGAAGCACACCAGGATGCATCATAAGGGCCTCTCGATCCTTCAGAAACGCCGGTTGTTGCGCAGGGCGACGCGCGTCACCAGGCTGTCCCCGGTCGTCCCGAGGGCGCCGTCGTGGTGGATGGGCTCGGCGGTCATGCCGCGGATCGCGATCTCGATCTCGGCGACGTTCGCGGGCACGGCGGTCACGGCGCCGGTCGTGTCGTAGTACTTGAAGGTGAGCCCGGCGCCTCCGGTCAGCGGCCCGACGAGCGGCTGCGTATCGCCGCCGCCCTGCAGGCCCAGATACCACCGGCCGTCGGCCGCCTGATACACGCGGTAGGTGAGCCACTCGAAACCACGCACCGGCGCCCCGTTGGGAACCGTGCCGGGCAGGTTCCACTGCGGCGGCGGCATGATCAGGTTCGCCGTCAGCCGCCGGCCCGGTGTGCCGTCGGGGCAGTTCTGGACGGCGATCGCCGTCAGCCGGCCCAGCACCCACCCGTCGTCCGCCCGGGTGCCCTCGTCGCCCTCGTAATAGATCAGCAGCGAATCGGTCGCGGGAGCGAAGTCGCGCGAGCCAAAGAACGGCGTCGCCCGGACGACGAGCTGGACGCCTGTCAGGGTCCCGCCGAGCGCCGGCGCCGCGCACAGCAGCACGAGCTGGCGCATCGCCCGGACGGTCAGGGACGTCGCCGACATGGCGGCGATGTCGCCGTCGCTGGCGTCCAGCTCTCGCAGCTCGGCGGGCAGGAGCGACGCCGCGGCCCGAAGGTTCTGCTGCAGGTCGATCCGCTGTGCCTGGGCATGCGACGTCCGCTGGCTGGTCATCAGGACGCTGTAGATGCCGGTGGAGACGACCCCCAGCAGCACCATGGCGACGACGAGCTCCACCAGGGTCAGGCCGCGACGCCCGAGGGCTAGAGCAGGCATGAGACCGCCGTCTCGAGCGTGTCGGTGCGCTGCCGGTTGCCGGCCGTGATGTAGGTCGTCGTCAGCATGACCCTGTACGTCTGACGCCCGGCGTCGGTGAAGCCCCACTGGCTCCAGGCGACCCGGGTGCCGCCGCGATAGAGGTCCTCGGACCCCGGCAGGCGCGACGCACAGGCCGAGCGCCGGAGCTGCTCCAGGCGCTGGGCCGCGAAGGTGGCCGCGACCGCCGAGCGCTGGCCGCGCGCGACCATGCGGGTGACCGACCCCGCCGTGCTGGCGAGTCCCAGCAGCGCCACGGTGAAGACCATGATCGCCACTACGACCTCCACGACGGTGAATCCGCTCTCGCTTCGCATCAGCGCACCACCTTCCCCAGCTCGTTGATCACGAGCGAGTCGCGGGCGGCCCTGCGGGACACGCCGATCGTGGCGGCTGCGCGCTGCAGGGTCAGACCGCGAGGATCGTATTGGATCGAGTCGCGACTCGGGCTCAGCACGACACCGAACCGGGCCGCGACCGGATCGAACGCCACCAGCGTGTCGTGGCCGGCCCCGCGCAGCGCGCACGTCGTGACCCACACGTGCCCGTTGGGGCCGGGAGAGACGTGCACCACGGCGCGACAGCCGCGCTGCGTCGCGACGGTGCGCGCCGCGACGGTGAGTGTGGCGAGCGCCGTTCGTCCCGAGCGCACGGCGCTCTGGTCCAGCGCGTTGCGCACCAGGGGAAAGCCGAGCGCCCCGAGGACGCCAAGCAACGTCACCGCGACGGTGGTTTCGGCCATGGTGAATCCGGATGGGCGCATGGGGACGACTCCTTCGCGCCACTGTTGCTCCAGGATGCGTGCCTGAGCGTAAGCCATTGTAAGGAAATGAGATAACGTGATGCGAGGCAGCGCGAAAGGGCGCAAGATTCTGCGCTAGTGCAAAACAGCGCGCCCTGAGCGCGGGGCTACCGGGTCGCGGACCCGGCCACAACCAGCAGCGAGCTGCCGAACGGGATCCCGTTGAGGAAGCTCAGGCCGCCCGTGTAGATCTCGTCGAAATCGCGATGGGGGAGCTGGCCAGCGAGGACCCGTTCGGCCGAGTGGCCCAGGGCGCCCTCATCGTGGGGCACCCAGCCGCGGTTGAGCCGGGCGCCCACGTAGAGCGCCGAGCCGATCCAGACGACAATGAGGACGGCTGCCGGTCGAGCGGCGAAGGGCGGGCGCATGGCGCGCGCAATCTCGCACGCCGCCCGGCGTTCTCCACGCGGGGCCGCCGCGACCCGGACGTGGGGGACGACGCCGGCCTACCGCGCGATGAGCTGGTTCCAGTACGACGCCACGTCGAACCCCGCCGGGTCCACGTCGTAGTAGTGCCCGCGCACGAAGTGTCCGGTCGTGGGGAAGTAGGGCGGCGGATTCGAGTAGGCGCACTGGTCGTAGGAATAACGCTTCAGGTACCCGGTGCCTCCCGTCGTGCCCACGGCGCCACGCGTCTTCTGAATGATGCCGCCGGTCAGGTAGAGGCACCCGCGCCCCCACGCCGTGCCCTCGCACGATTGCGCGTTGTTGGACCCGCTGCTGTGGCGCACGGCGCCGAACGTGTTGAGGGCGAGCACGACGGCGTGGACGAACTCGTCCTTGGTCTCGTCCCACGTCGTATAGCTCTGGGTGCCGTAGGGCCGGAACGGGTCGTTGAGGGTGTTGTCGGCAACCAGAATGTTGTTGCCGCTGAACAGGCCCATGATGTCCTGGCAGGTGCCGGCCGCGGGGTTGGTCACGTAGGTCATGTCGTCGGCGATGACGATATCGTCGGTGGCGGCCACGGTCACCTGCCCGCGCAGGCGGCCGCTGATCGCCACGCGCCCGTCCACGTAGATCACGCCCTTGAACGAGGGGTTGAGCTCGCGACTGATGGGCCAGAGATAGGCCGCATCGGGGCGGCCGGTGGCGGTGACGAGCGGGCTCACCGCTCCGGGCCAGGGGAGCCAGCGGCCCAGCGAATCGACCGGCAGGAAGGCGCTGTCGGGATTGAGGATCTCGGCGCCACCGAGGTAGCAGCGGCGGGTGCCGGTCGTCGTCGCGGTGCTCTTCGCATCCGTGCCGAAATTGCCGTGCCGCGCGAACGTGTCGAACTCGTTGTCGTGGTACCCGTTGCGCACGTGGCCGCAGTTGAACGAGCCGCGCAGACCCTGGCCGCTCGAGCCGCCGTACTGGAACGTGTCGGCGACCACCCACCAGGCATTGCCCGACGCGAGGGCCTGGTAAACCCTGATGAAGCCCTCGTTCGATCCGCTGACCTGCCCGTCGCCGTTCAGGTCCACGGCGACGAACTCGACGCGCGTCGTGGCCTGGCCCGTGGCGCCGGCCGTGGTGCTCACGATCGCCGTGAGCCCGGTCTGGCCCTGGAGCTGGAGCTTGGTGAGGTCCGCCGTCTTGGGCATCGGGACGTAGGCGACCTGCTCCTGATAGCCCTGCTTGAACGTCCCGTACTGCGGGTCCTGCACGGTCGCGGCGGTGGTGACGGAGCCGTGGAAGATCGCGCCGGTCGAATGGATCTTCATGACGTCGTTGGAATGCGCCGGCCCGAAAATCTGGTCGCCGCCGCCGAAGAAGATCATTCCCTCGATATCCGTGAAGTACGCGTACTTGGCGAAGCTTTCCTGATAGACCTCGGCGCGACGCACCACCCGGTTGCCTTGCCCGTCCTGCACGACCGTGACGATGCTGCCGAACACGCCGTACTGCCCGCTCGTCACGCCGCTGGGCCCGAGGTAGAGCGAGCGTCGCACGCCCGCGATCACAACCCCGCCGGCCGTGTACACCGGCATGTTCTCTTCGAGCGCGACGTAGCCGCTCTCGGGATAGACGGTGGCGTCGCCGTTGATGCGGGACCGCGCCTCCTCGAGACCAGCATCCGCCACGCTCTCGAGCGTCGTGTGGCGGTCGTGATAATTGCCGATCACCGTGGCGCCCGACCCGACCATCGTCGCCGCGCCGAGCAGCGCGGTGACGGACAACAGGACGAGCAGCGTCACGACGATCGCGATACCTCGCTCGCCGCGGCACAGGTTCGGACAGGTCATGGCAGGCTCCCGGTCGGTCATGGGATGTCGACGCGCGCACTCAGGGACAGCGACGAGAGGCTCGGCGTGCAGTCCTGCGCCCCGAGTGCGTAGAAGTACGATTCGCCGTTCTCCACCCCGACGTCGGAGAACAGGTAGTTGGGACTCCCGGCGGGCACGCTCTGATACGGCTCGCCCCATTCCGGCTCGCTGCTGAGCCGGCGGTACATGACATAGCGCACCACGTCCCGCTCGCCGCTGATTTCGTCGATCGCCGGCGTCCAGGACACGTTGACCGAGGGCACGCCGCCGGGCAGCGTGACGTAGGCGACGCCGATCGGCACGCCCAGAATCGGCTCGTCACCGCAGGTGCGCTTGTTGCGCAGCCCGGCATTCGGCAGGCGGATCATGCGGCTGAAGGCTCGCTGGCGCTCGGCCGTGCCCGTCCGACCGTTCGAAGCCGTGAAGCTGACGAGGACGGCGCGGACGCTGTCGATCCGGGCGGCGGCAGCGGTGTCGCCGAGCGAGTGATGCAGCGGAACACTGTGCGCGAGCGGGAGGCTCGGGGCCGGCACGGGGGCGAGTGTGGCCGCGCCCCCGAGCGCGACCTGGAGCCGATGGTACTCGAAGAACGGCAGCCCGGGCGTCGCCCGCAGGTTTCTGGCCACCAGCTCGGGCGGCAGGGTGTTGACCCGGCGGTACAGGACGTAGTCGTCGGCTCGGGCCGTGGTCGTGTCCGGCGCGAAGAAGAACACGATCGTCTCCGCCGCGCCGTTCACGGTGTGCTGCGGATCCAGGAAGTACGACGTGTCGGGGTAGGCGAACGCCGTCCCCGGAATCGTGCTGCGCTGGGCCCAGGTCAGCGCCCCGACCGCGGCCGCGGGCGCGTCGGGATTGACGTACACGGCCGCGATGTCGTTGGCGACGTTGCTGGCGTAGTTGCCGTTGAAGGCCGCGACGGCCGCGCCCGCGTAGACCAGGAACGGTTGATCGTTGGTCGTTCCGGTCCCCGCCGTGCGCAGGTCCTGCTCCAGCTGACCCAGGGCATAGCGCGCATTCTGCAGGAGCCCCATCCGCTCGTTGCCGAGCGCGAAGCTCTTGCTCTCGGCCCGGATGAACCCGAGCGTGCCCGCCAGGACGGCCGAGAACACGGCGAGCGCCACGAGCATCTCGACGAGCGTCATACCGCGCTCGTCACGAGCGCAGCAGGCCGGGAGCGTCATGGCGCGGCCACCGTGGTCGTCCGGACGACCGCCGCCGGCAGGCCCGCCGCCGTCACCGTCACGGTGACCTTCTTGTAGTCGTCGGGCAGGCCGGTCCCACCCACCCGCACGATCTGGGTGGTCCGCGTGTAACCCGGGTGGCCCGGAATTGAGGATTCGGTCCCCGCGTAGGAGCCCTCGAGACCCGCGTAGTCCGGCGTCACACGCACCTGCTCGAGGCGGTGGCCGGCCAGCTCGATCGCCACAGCCTGGCGGTCGCGGATGGCGACGCTGTGAACGCTGCTCGCCGTCGTTCCGGCGAGCCCGGTCACGACGACCAGGAGGATCGCGAGCGCGACCATGACCTCGACGAGAGTGAAGCCCCGGGCGCTCATATGACGCCCCCGCGCCACAGCGGCGGTCCGTAGCGGAACCAGGAGAGACGGCCCGTGGACGGCTCGATCGTCACGTAGCGCGCATCCTCGACATGGGCGCTGCCGTTCGCGGCCCGCTGCGACGTGAGATAGAAGCCGCCGAACTGGCTGGCGCTGCCGTTGCGGCGAAAGACGACCGCCGGCAGACCCCCGACCATCTTGGTGAACGTCACGGGACCGGCGCCGATCGCGCCCGCCGGCGCGGCGCCGCGGCCAAAGACCACGTGCTCGCCGAGCGGGATCGCGCGCACGCGCTCGCCCGCGTCGACGTTCCCGTCGTTGTCCCGGTCTTCGTGAACGCGCAGCGCTTGACCGGCCAGGTCGAATTGCACGATCACGTCGTGCTGGGCCGTCACCGCGTGGCGCTGCGCCGTGAGGAGCGTGACCCCCGCGCCCCGCATCGCCGACTCGACCTGGTGGCGGCCGACGTCGATCCGCGGCGCCACGATGGACGACACGATCCCGATGATGATCAGGACGATCAGCAGCTCGAGCACCGTGAATCCCGATTGCCGCATGGACGTATCCTCCCGCCACACCCTCTGTCAGGATGCGTGCCGTCATGCAACCTGCGATATCTCAACGAGATGGCTCTGACGGGAACGCTGCAAGAGCCTGCACCAGCGCAAGGCGCTGCAGCTACTCGAGGCGGTAGCGCTCCATCTTGTAAAACAGCGTGCGCACGCTGACGCCAAGGCGGCGAGCGGCTTCGCGGCGGTTGCCGCTGGAGGCCTGGAGCGCCGCGGCGATGGTCTGGCGCTCGCTCGCCTCGACGGCGTCGCGGAGGTTGGGGACCGGCCCGAAGGGCGCATCGGCCGCCGCCGCCGGAGCCGCCGCGGGGAGGGACGGGGTGAAGGGGTGCTGCTCGAAGTCGGCGGCATCGAGGAGCTGGTGACCGGACAGCACGGCCGCGCGCTCGATGGCGTGCTCGAGCTCGCGCACGTTCCCGCGCCATGGTTGCCGCTCCAGCCAGGCCAGGGCCGCAGGACTGAGAGTGAGGGGCCGGAGGATGCGGCGCGACAGCTGATCGAGGGAGTGCCGGGCGAGGGGGGCGATGTCCTCGGGCCGATCGCGCAGCGGCGGCAGGTGGATGCAGACGACATTGAGGCGGTAGAACAGGTCCTCGCGAAACCGCGCCGCCGCCACTTCCGCCTCGAGGTGCTTGGCCGTGGCGGCCAGCACCCGGACGTCAACCTTGCGCGCCGTCCGGTCGCCCACACGGCGGATCTCGCGCTCCTCCAGGACACGCAGGAGCTTGGCCTGGAGCCCGAGGGGAAGCTCCCCGATCTCGTCGAGCAGGAGCGTGCCGCCGTGCGCCTGCTCGAACAGGCCCATCTTGTCGCCGGTCGCCCCGGTGAACGCCCCGCGCACGGACCCGAACAGCTCGGACTCGAGGAGCGTCTCGGGGATGGCGGCGCAGTTGATGCCGACGAACGCCCCGGCGGCCCGCGGGCTCGCGCGGTGGATCGCCCGGGCGACTACCTCTTTTCCGGTGCCGCTCTCCCCGGTGATCAGCACCGTGGTATTGAGCTCGGCGACGCGTCCGATCACCTCCAGCGCCTTGCGCATGGGCGCGCTCTCCGCCACGAGCGCTCGCGTGACCTGCCCGCTGTCGAGCTGCGCCTTGAGCCGGGCCACCGTGTGCCGCAGGCCCTCGCGCTCCTCGGCCTTGCGCAGCGACAGCACGACCTCGTCGGCCCGGAACGGCTTGCGGATGTAGTCGTACGCGCCTTCCTTCATCGCCGCGATGGCGTCGTCCTCGCCGCCGAAGGCGCTCATCATCAGGACCAGCGCCGCCCCCCCGCGGCCGCGGTAGGCGCGCAGAAACGCGAGGCCGTCGAGCTCGGGCATCCGGATGTCGCAGAGGATCAGGTCGAACGGCTCGGCGAGGGCACGCTCCAGGCCGGCCCGTCCGTCGCCCTCGGCGGCCACTTCATAGCCCGCCTCTTGCAGCAGGCGCCCCAGGGAGCGGCGCAGGCTCGGCTCGTCGTCGATCACCAGGACGCGATGCACGGCGCTCAATAAGCACAAAACACGAGCGGCGGGGAAGTCCCCGCCGCTCGCGTCGTTGTCGAAGGCTCCGGCATCAACCGCAGGCCGGCGCGCCCTCCGACTTCGCCCACTTGACGCTACCGGCGTTCGTCGCGCCGACATAGATGTCGCACGTCTTCGTGGTGGCGTTGTGCGTGACCGACGCCCAGAAGCCGTCCGTCGAGGACTTGCCGCCGCCCAGCGACACGCCGGTCGTGAGCGTGGTGCCCGGAGGCAGCGGATCGACGTACTTGACCGAGTCGGCGAAATACGCCTCTTCGGCCGTCACCAGGTTCCGCAGGTCCGACTTCATCGACGCCAAGTACGC
>Ga0187893_10009925_pt1 | contig 14441 bp, 14 predicted proteins | sample MA1701074metaG_FD_139574 | JGI IMG/M metagenome (GOLD analysis project Ga0187893, IMG submission 139574) | White microbial mat communities from a basaltic lava cave in the Kipuka Kanohina Cave System on the Island of Hawaii, USA - MA170107-4 metaG ...
TGGCTTTGAAAGCCCCACTGTATTGTTTGCGTTTTCGTTTCATCGATCTGCTCTCTCTCACATCGAGCAGACCTCGAAAAGACAAGCTTAACTACTGGTCCGAAATTTGGGGTCCACCGCTGGCGGTCCAGGTTGACGAATCGTGCAGGCATGCGGATCCGATCCCTTCGGCCGCCGTTTTGTTCAAAAGATTTTCAAAATATTCTCGCCCCCAAAGTCCGACAGGCTGCTAGGACGTGCATTTCTGCTGCACCGGCCAAGTCCTAAATCGTTGTATGATCTCGAAAAGTTCCCATCCGACGATTCGTTTCTCAGGCATCTGCTTACGAACGGCTCCGCTGCCACAAAAAAACTTGCTCAAAAGATATTGGAGCGCCGCATCTACAAGCCGCTCTTTATCATAGACGAAGAAACTTGCAGGAAGGACGCGGTTCAACTCAAGAAAAAGGACCTCGTCAAAAAGTTCCGTCCAGGACCTGTCAATTCCCCTGCCGGAAAAAAGGGATGGGAAAGCGTAAAGAGCGACGAAGAAAAACTGGCATTGGCGTTTAGTGGAGGAGCCGACAAGGACAACGCTCCAGAACTCGAAGAGTATCCGTTCATCGTCTTCTGCATGGAAGAAAATGTCGCCTACAAAGATCCATGCGTGCTGGTTGAAGTCCCTTCCCACGCCAAGGACAGCAAGAAGCAAGTACGAACGAAGATTGAGCAGATACCGGACATCAAAGGGGTTTTGCAGTTGCTCCGCGATTTCACCAGCGATCATGGAGCTCAGACGCAAATCTCGTCGATGCTGACGAACTACAATACGCTTTGGAAACTGTACGTTTTTGCCGACGAGGAGTTGGTGAAGACGAGACCCGAAGCCGTTCCTTCGGTGTATGTCGCCTTGGTAAAAGCGATGGGCACTAAGTACCCCGTTGAAGGCTTTTGGCATGATTTGGAATTAACGCAAGACGACCTCGACCGAGCTTTTGTGAACGACGAGGCCCTCGACGAAGGCATTGTGCCTTCATTTGGGCGAATCTTTAAGGAGTCTTCGCAGAGGTGGGAGGATAAACTGAACGCCCTCGGGTTGACTGCTGACGAACAGAATGTGCTTTGGAGCGCTCTGAGACCACAACTGGGTATTCAACTGACAAGAAGAAAGACGGGCGCGTTAATCTGGAATCAAGACCCTGCGCTGAAGCGATGGGTCAATGAGCAACTCGACAAGATCTCTGCTCAAATTATCGCCAGACGTTCACCGCCGAAATAGAGCTCTGGAAGAAGTGAGGACGCAAACAGCAATCGATTCTTGGCTGGCACAAAAAACTGGTCAGCGTTTTAGCGGCGACGCAGTCGATTGCATCGTGGAACAAAAACTAGGTCGTAGACTTGACCGCGTTCCGGTTGATCCAGTCCGGCTAGCTGAGTTCTTCGGATGTTCGGTAAGGTTTGAAGGTGTCCCTGCCGCGTGCATCGAGATATCAAAGCGCGAGCGAATCATCCGCATCCCCCAAAATGACAATCCAGTTAAACAGCGTTTTTCTGTAGCTCATGAACTCGCTCACCTCTTTTTCATTGTAGAAGATGAGGAAGGCGTTCGCTCCGTGTTCGTCGAGAATAGCAGTGCGGGAAATTCAAGTGGCGGTCACCGAACTAAAGAGCGCTTGGAGACCATTTGTGACGCCATCGCACGTCAGATTCTCGTCCCAACGTCGAAAGTGAGCGAGTATACCAAAGCTCGCCCCATTCTGAATTTGGATTTTCTATTTGAACTCGCTGCTAAGTTCGAAGTGACACCCGATGTGGTTTTCGTTCGCCTTATCGAAACCAAATCATTGCCGCGCTATCCCGGCCGCATCTTGCTTCGGTTTGGCCCGAATCAGTTCACGGGACGAGATGAGAAATGGCGTGTAGCTGCGCGTGTGATGCCACACTCTATACCTTCGGGTCTGTTCTGGCCAAACCGAGGCACTGGCTTGGAAGACCTTGGCATTTCCATTCCAGCACCACATCAGATAGAGGATACTGCAAGGTCTCTTACTTTCCATTTCAAGGTCCGCGCGCAACAGTGGGACTTGAACTTGGAGACTAGCCGAGATGAACAACCTTGGGCACTAGCCTATGCTACACTCGCGAAAGACGAAGAAGCTCTTTTGTGAGGCGCAGAGCGGCCGATTGTCGAAGTCACTTAAGCGCCGCAGGAGTATGAACGAAGCAGGTAGGAAGCGGACAAGCGTTTAGGTTGAGCGACACATTAGAGGTCACCGTTCAACGAAGCCGCCGATTCGGCTGACTGGCCGTGCTGTCCGAAAACTCGAACGAAGCTGAATGATTTGAGACTCGGGCGCTTGCGAGGCGGACGCGGGGTGTTTTCTGACGAAATGCTCGCGGTGCAAGGATGCTGACGGGATGATTTTCGCCATGAATCCCCTGCCCTTTCTCCTGATGTGTAGAGCGAATTCGATTGTAGGGTTGTTTCGTGGCGCTCACGGTAGCGCTGTTTTATTGAAGTCGATGGGACGGAGAACTAAGTGCTTCCAACGCTCGAACGGTGGCGGCACCTCGGGTTTCAACCCCGAGTTTTTCGAATATTTCCTGGACGTGTTTTTTGACGGTGGATTCGGTGATGCCGAGGATGGTCGCGATGTCGGGGTTGGTCTTGCCTTGAGCGAGCCAAGGTAGTGTTTCCGTTGCGCGCGCCGTTAGACCGAATTTGAGCAGGGGCTCGGTGGAAGAGAAATCGGGTTTGAATTCGAGCTAGGCTTGTTGTTGGGAACGGCGGAGCCGCGCTTCGATTGCCCGGACCAGTTCCGCGTTGGCTACAGGCTTCGTCAGGTAATCGTCCGCGCCGAGGTCCATGCCGCTCCGAAGATCGTCCTTCTCTCCCTTGGCGGTGAGAAAGATGAATGGAATGGTTGCCAGTTCAACATTCTGTTGCAGTGCCTGCAATACGCCGTGGCCATCCAACTCCGGCATCATGACATCGCAGAGCACCAGGTCCGGCTTTTCCCGCTGTGCCAGTGCCAACCCGACACGCCCGTTCTCAGCCTCAATCGGCTGGTAATCGTGATAGCGCAGCAACGTCGTGATGTTCCGGCGCATCTCGGGCTCATCTTCAATGACCAATATTTTTTTTCATGGATTTTTCTAAAAAGCTGAAAACCTCACCGTCACGGTCGTGCCTTCGCCGAATTTGCTTTCGATCTGCACCTTGCCGCCGTGCAAGCCCGCCGCGGTGAGAGGCCGCGCTCCAGCCTGCACCATCCGTTGCACGGCGCGTTCGTGACCTTCGTTACTGCCGCCCGAGGCGTCTGTGACGATGTAAACCTCGTGCCCCGCCGCCAGCGCAGACAGCACCGCCATGCACAGGCAGACTTCCGTCCACAAACCGGCCATTACGAGTTTCCGTTTTCCAGTCTCCTTCACCCAGTCCCGAACACGCTGGTCATCCCAAGAGTTCAGACCTGTGCGGTCGATTGGCTTCTGTTCCGGAAAAACGGCCTGCACCTCTTCGAAGAGTGCCTCTTTTTCGTGATGGTGTAAGATATCGACAACCTTCACCAGCGCAGTCGAGCATACGGAAAGCAACTCAAAGTGAATAGCGAAGACCGGTCCCCGCATACGGACCTCCAGTAAAAGCTCCAGTATTTACCTACTGAGTGCCTACCGGAGTACTTGTGGGTAACTTCTGGTTGCTTAGTGTCACTGTTTTGCGTACAAGGATTGCGAAATCTGAGGATACGAGGGCCAAATCCGACAACTGGCTCCAGTCTAAACTTTCTTAATAATGGAAATTGGCCAAGCTGTTTCATCTTGATTCTGGACGCTGGTTTCACTTCGGCAACGGCACTTGTACCGGATGCATCAGGTAACCGATCAAATCGCGCACCTGCTCCGATGGCAACGCCAACAACAGGCCCTCCGGCATCATCGACAGCGTTGACATGTCTTCCTTCACCACTTCGCTGAGTTCCACGGTCTGCTCTTCGGTCAAGGTGCGCAGCGTCAACGTGCGTCCGGTGCGCGCCTTCACGATTCCGGCCAACTCGCGGCCGTCCTTCATTGTCACCTCGCTCAGGCGATACTCGGCGCTTACCACCGCGCTCGGCTCGACAAGGTTCTCGAGCAAGTAATCCAAGTTCGCGCGGCCTGAGCCGGTGAGGTCAGGGCCGATCTTCGCGCCGTCGCCGTAAAGCGTGTGGCAGTTCGCGCAAAGGCTTTGGTAGAGCAGACGGCCTTTGCTGAGATTGGCTTTCGCGACTTCATCGCGAGTGAGTCTGCCTTTAAGATCATGGATCAACTTTGCCTTGTCCGCCGGCGTTTCGCGCAAGTCGCCCCAGGCTGCGCTCAGTTGCTTCGACAGAGCCGCATCGTTGAAACCCTGGATGCGTCGGGCTTGAAACGCGGTAAGGTCGGTGCGTGCGATCTTGCCCGCAGCGATCGCCTTTAGCAGCAGCGAGGCAAACGCGGGTCGTGAGGCCAGCGTGTCGATGGCGACTGGACGCGCTGGCACAGACAAGGCGCGGTAATGCTTCAGAATTCTCTCGGCGATGGGGGCGTCGCCGAAGAGTGCGAGGCCGCGGACGGCGGTGACGTCAAGTCCGCGCGTCTCCAGCGCCGTTTCGCAGATCGTTTGGAGATCGGCGGGCCGGTTGTCGATGAGGGTCCTGAGTGCGGACTGCCGCATCTGGAGGTCGGCTTTGGCATCCAACACCACACGCTTAATGTCATCGAGCGCCCGGCCATCGCCGAAGACCGCGCGCAGTTCGTTGACCAGCGCGCTGTGCTCGTTGCCGAAGCTCTTCGCGAACAACTCCCAGCCCGGCGGTGCGTCTGCTTTGCGCACACCTTTGAGGCCTTCCGACAAACCGCGCAGGACCGCGAGGCGACACGCGGGAGGGATCCTGGGAACGCGACTCTTCGACAGCAACGCCTCGCGCGCCGCGACGATCTCGCGATCCGTCGACGTGATTTCAATCAACCGTCGCGCCGTCCACCGATACAGCTCGGGCCACTCGCTGGCCGTCGCGATGCGCACGAGCGCCTTCGCGTGTTGATTAGCGAGCGGATTGACCCCGAACCAAATCATCGCAGGCATCTGCCGGTCGTTCGCATCCTCACGATGCGACACGAGCGCGATGGCGAGTGCTTCACGTTCAGACACGGGCAAACGCTGCAACGTCGAGGCCAGGGTGAGTCGCACCAGGCCGGAGGGATCTTTGCGAGCCATGCGTTCGAAGGCCGCGAGCGACTCCGCATGGTCGGGATAAACCACGCTCGTTCGCGGCCCAACGATGGTGTCCAAAGGCCAGAAGTCCGTGAGCAAACGGATGGCCCAGACGCGAACGTGTTCATCTTTGTCAGTGAGCAATCCGCGCAGCATCGCCGGAGTTGTTTTGCCCTCTTGATACTGTTTCCACAGCGTCGGCAGCCGACCCGCGCCCATCAGGCAAGCCGGCTTGAACATCGGCTTCGGTGGCCGCGGATCGCCGTAGCTGATCTTGAACACGCGTCCGCTCGTGCGATGCACGCCGGTGTATTCGTGGCATTCGCCGATGTCGCTCCAGTCGAGAATGAATACATTGCCATCCGGCCCGGTGCTGATTTCGAGGCCGCGAAAGTAAGGGTCAACCGACTTGAACAGGTCCGGCTCATGACGGCCTACATACCCGCAACCCATCCGTTCCAGCCGATCCATGTTGGTTCGCCTCCCATGCTGGTTGAGAGTGAAGAGCCGGCCGCGATACGATTCGGGCCACGCATCGCCCTGGTAGATCATCATGCCGATGTGCGAGTGTCCGCCACCATACGCATCCGGGTTCAGCTCCTTCGACTTCGGCCCGCCCGCCACGTCGAAGTGATAGTGGTCCGCGATGGTATCGAGCCGGTCATAAATCGCAGGATTCGGCGACGGGTTCGAGTCCTTTAGATGCGAACCCGTGAGCAGATGCCACAGATGCCCGGTGACGGTGTTGATGAAAAAGCATTCGCCGTTCGCATCCCAATCATGCCCCCAGGGGTTCGTAGTGCCATAGGTGAGCACTTCCACGATTTTATGCTCGGGATGATACCGCCAGAGCCCGCCTTTGACCGGCACACGCAACTCATCGGGCGTGCCCGGCACACCGAGCCGTCCAGGGCACGAATGACCGCAGCGACCGTAAAGCCAGCCGTCGGGTCCCCAGCGCAAACCATTGGCGAAGTTGTGATAGTTGGCCTCTGCCACGGTGAAGCCGTCGAGCACTACCTCAGCCGGGCCATCGGGCACATCGTCGGCGTTCTTGTCTGGAATGAAGAGCAACTGTGGCGGGCACATCAACCACACTCCACCGCGTCCGAGTTCCACACTGGTGAGCATTTGCACGGCATCGGTGAACACCTTGCGCGACTCCGCCTTGCCATCGTTGTCCTTGTCTTCAAGGATGATGACGCGGTCGCGCAGTCCGAGGTCGAAGCGTTGCGAGGTCCCGGCATACGTGTAATTCTCGGCCACCCACATGTGGCCTTTGGAATCCCACGCCATCGCGATGGGGTTCTGCACGTCCGGCTCGCTGGCGAACACCGTGCATCTGAAACCGGGCGGCATGGCCATGCCACGCGCGGCTTGCTCAGCGGGCATCAGCGGTTCCGTCAACCGTTCGGAGTTGTAGGGCGCTGGGAAATCTGCAGCGCACACATCGAGTGAAATGAACGGCACCAGAAGCAGTGTTTTCATCGCTTGCATTGAACTCGTCGTTCTTCGGTTCCCGAAAATGATCGCCTGTCCTTTATGGCAAGCCGAGGCTGGCGCCGGCAAGGAGGATCGAATGTCCTCTGGCTCCTGGTCCTATCTCGCGCTCCGCGAACAGGAGCGCAAAGCGAGCCTCCCGGCGCCTGGAGCGGCGGACTCCTACCTGCCGAGTTTCCTAAAGTAAGGGCCTGTCCCACGAGTGTGCTCTAGAAAACTTTGTCGGGAACTTTGTCGAAAACTCACTCTTCATGCCGATTCACTCGACAAAGTTTCCGACAAAGACGCCCTTGGGCGTTTCTGAGATAAGCTCTGGTTAGAGTTGCGGGGTCGAGCGACATCCTGGATCGTGAAGGGCCTGTTGGACACCAACAGCACGGGTCATTGGAAACCGGGGGTCGGGCGTGATTGTCTGGCTCACGGTCGGCCTATCCGCAACTTTCGTGGGACCCACATCGCGGTGTGACGCACGTTTCCCTCCTGCATGGCCCATTCGACCCACTCGGGGCGAATTTCCAATCCGGTCTGATAGACGAACAGCCGGCCGTCGGTGGTGCCGAAGAGGATGTCGGCTCTGCCGTCGCCGTCGAGGTCGGCGATGGTGGGGGTGACGGTGCATTGGGGATGCCCAGGGGTCATGTCGATGGCGCGGGATTTTCCATCGCGGGTAAGTTGGAACCAGGTGGTTCCGACGAAGACATCCATCACGCCGTCGTTGCTGAGATCGGCGACGGAAATGCCGCCGGCCGCGCCGTAACCGGAGTTTCGCTGCGGTGGAAGGGTGACCAGGTGCCCGTCGGGCAGGGATGGATCGCCGGGCGGGAAGGCGGGTTTGCCATCGGATCTCCAGGCCCTGACCGAGCGGGTTTCCCAATCCAGAATCAGGATTTCGGCCGCGCCGTCGCCGTCCAGATCGGCCATGGCGGGATGGGTGAAGCCCGAAGCAAGGTCGGTTTTGAAGATGCTGTCGTCATCGCCGATCTTCTTGCAGGCGGCCAGCGGCCGGCCATCGTGATGCCAGGCATGAAGCAGGCCGAGGAGGCTCCTCGTGCTAAAATCCACGCCGAGGATTTCTGCCTTGCCATCGCCGTCCATGTCGCCCATGACGGGATAGATGATGGGATCGGCGATGGGCTGCGGCCAGCCGGACAGTGGTTGTTTCAGATGGTCGTAGCCGCCAAAGATTTTCTCGGGTCCGTAATGCGGATGGAAGATTTCGATCAACCCATCGCCATCGGCATCGCCAACGGCCGGAGAATAGCCGGGGAAGAACTTGCGGTCGGGTGGCCAGCCACGGATCGGCGGGCCGCGCACCGAGTGGGCCGTCCATCCGGCAAGCATGTCGAGGTCACCATCGTCATCCACATCGGCCAGCGCCACGCTTCCGTAAGGTTCCTGATTGTCGCTGAGGGTCTCATGCATTCCATCGCCAAAGAGCACATGCCCGCCGACGATCAGGTCATCGGTGCCGTTTTTGTCAGTGTCGGCGACGGAGGGGCTGAAGTTCCAGTGCCAGTCGAGCCGCTCCCATCTCTTCCTGAACGCCGCAGCGCGGATGACCATCGGAAAGTCGGGATAGGTTGAGCCATCGGCCCGGAAGGCGAAGATCTGGCCGGCCAGGCTTGGCGAGGGGTGAAGCTCGCGATCGTAGCGGTTGTAATGCTGCGGGAGGCGGCCGACGCAGGGCACGGCGATTTCAAGTTTGCCGTCGCCGTCGAGGTCGAGCAGGACCGCCGAGCCGGTGATCGAACCGGGCAGGACCAGTGGAAATCCTTTGGCATAGGGAAACGCGGCATACTCGGGGGATTTGTGTTGATAGGGCGCACTGCCGACGGGCGTGGGAGCGAGGGTGGTTGTGGGGGGCGGTTTGAGCCTATCATGGACAATCAGCGTGAGGGTTGTGCCGACCGTGAGAACCAGCACGCCGGCGAGGCCGACTAAAGCTTTTTGCATCGTAGTCATAGCAACGGCTTTCCCGACGGTAGCAGTCGTAGTGGTTAAAATGGTTGTTCCAGCGAGAGCGGCGGCAGCGGACGAAATCGTAGCGACCATCCCGACGGGCGCGGCCTGAACCGCGTTGGCAGAGATGACAACAACGAGTCCGCTCGCGCCGACGGTGACGCCGCGTTTGGCGAAGAATTCGCGCAGGCGTTCGACGGCACGGCTGACCCGCTTTTCTGCGGCGGCCTCACTGGCACCGAGGACCGCGCCGACTTCGCGCAAGCTCCTGCCTTCGTAAAACCGCAGGACAATGGCATCGCGGTCGTTTTCGTTCAGCCCCGCCACCGCGTCGTCCAGCAACGGAGCGATTCTCGGCCAGATGTCGCTCCCCGGATCATTCAACACGGATTGCATGTGTGCCTCCTGTTCGCGGCGGTGACGCCGGGTTTCGCCTCTGACAAAATTGCTGGCGGTCAACCGCGTGGTCTGAAACAGCCAACTGGAAAGAGCCTTGTCATGGCGCAATTGCGCTGCCTTTTTCGCGAGCAAAATAAAGACGGCCTGGGCCACCTCCTCGGCCTGATGCGAATCGCCGACGCACCGCAGCGCGACGGAATAAACCAGATTGATGTGCCGCGTGACCAGCGCGGCAAACGCCTCGTCGGAATGGTTTTCCGCATACTGTCGCAACAGCACGCCGTCATCCGTTGGTTGCATTCAACGGTAAGTGTGCGCAGATCGGCCAAACCCGACAATTAATTTGCGCTCGCCGACCGCATCAGAGACTTCGTCGCGACGGCTGCTGTCGCGTCGAGCCGCTTGCAGTCCAATCATCGCTGTCCCGTCCAATGCCGTTTGTACAACAAAACGGTGCCATCATCTCCAATCGTCAGAGTGACCGCCCGCTGCACACTGCCGTCCGGTGTGCCCGCCATCGCCATGACGACCCAAATCTTGTCCTTGTGCTCCACCGGGACATAGCCAGCGTTGTCGGGCCAACCCAACAGCTTTTCTCGCTGTTCTACTTCAGCCCTCGCTATCTGTTGAATGCGCGGCCAGGAGGGATGCCGCGTCAACCGCTCAACACGTGCTTGATTACTTGAAGTGGTGCAGCCGCCCAGAAGCGAAGCGATTGAGACGGCAAGAACGAATACGCGTCGAGTCTTCATACCCATGTCGATCGCCTAACGTTCCTCCGGCGGAGGCAAGACTGGCGCGGAGCGTCGGGATCGATAATAGACTCTGCCGAGATGGCCGACGAGCATGCCGGCAACTCCAACCGTCAACAAGACCAGCGGGCCGGAGGTTCTGCCGAGCAACGACAAAACGACGCACCCACCGAACACCACGGTATTCAAGAGGAGAAGCGCCAAGTCCAAACGAGTGAATTGGAATTTCGTTTTCATAAAGAACGTCACGGCCTAACGGGCCAGTTAGCCATCATGTCGAAACCATCTTGGCGTAATAGGTAATCACGTAAAGCAACAGCCACGGCTCGATGATAACGTTGATGAGGCAATGGCCGGCTATCGGCGCAATCAGACTCCGGCCGCTCCAGAGATATGTGAAGGCCAGCAGCATACCCATCAGCATGACCGCGGTGATACCTCACCGCACACTTACTTAGGTTGCTGAAACTTCGGCGGCCTGTCCAGCGCCGCGCGCAGGCTGCCTCCGTCTTGCAGCCAGACGTGCAGAATGGGAAACCATTGGCCGCGGTCGCGGAGCAGCCGCAGCGTATGCGATTCAGATTTCCCATCTTTGGTTACCAATTCGAGATCGATGCGTAACTCGTCTTCCGCTTGCTTGTGTTTTGAAGTGACGCGAAAGCCTTGCAGCGAGGCGGCCAATTGCGCCGTGCCTGCGACCATCTCTAAGGCAAGCTTCTGGTCGAGTTCCTGCGTAGATGGCATTTCAGCGTCCCGTTGCACACGGAGCAGATTGGCGATCAGGTTCGTCTCCCCGTGCTTGCCCGCCCAAAAGAGCGTCTGGATGGCGGCTTCAGGAGTGTCCTGCCCGACATTGGCCCAGGCTGCGGCAGTCATCAAATTGGGCGCCGTGCCGGACGGAGCGGCCGCGGGTATTGCGGCCGGTTTTGCCTCAAGGCTTGTCCGGAGTTGGGCCAAGTCCTGGCTGTCGAGCGGCAAGCGGATGAGATCCGCCGTGCGCCGAGGTCTGAAGTTCCCGACTGCTCTGGCTTGGTTCGGATCGGTGGCAGAGAGGGTGAACTCGATCCTGGATCCCACCCAGAGCGTGTCATCCACCAAAGTGTTCGTCTCCGCCGAATAAAGTCTCTGCTTCAGCGGCCGGCCCAAGGTTTCCTGCCAATCGTACACCACCGTGAACCCGCCAGTCTGTGCGTCGTGAGAAATGGTGAAGTAAACCGGCCATGCCCTGTCCCAACGGCCTGACCAGGTGCCTACAAAGTCCTGCGGCTGCACTTTCCGCCCAACCAGCGCCACTGGCACGCCCGACTGGCCGGATGGCGGCGAGGCCGGCCACATGAAGATGACCAGCAAGGTCAACAGGCCGGTCACGCAAGCCGCCAGGCCGAGCTTCAATTTGATCGAGGCCAAGAGCTTTGCCAGAATGGGGGTTGAGGAGATGGTGACGGCGTTGGCCGCTGCGACCGAGACAGCGGTGACAGCGATTGCCAGTCCGGCAGGCGCGGCCTGAACCGCGTTGGCAGAGATAACAACGACGAGTCCGCTCGCGCCGACGGTAACGCCGCGTTTGGCGAAGAATTCGCGCAGGTGTTCGACGGCCCGGCTGACCCGCCGTTGCGCGGCCTCGTCGCTGATGCCGAGGGTTTGCGCCATCTCGCGGGCGGACTTGCGCCCGAAGTAACGGAGCAACAGAGCGTCGCGGTCCGCCTCGCTCAACTCGCCGAGTGCGGCGTCGAGATGCGGGGCGACCTGCTCCCAGGTCCCGTCGGGTTCGGCGGAAAGCAATTCGTTCATGGCGGCGGCCTCCTGTTCGCGGGCGCGGCGGCGCACGTCGGTGCGGACGGCTTTGACCGCGAGGTTCTGAGCCGTGCGATGCAACCAGCCGGACAGCACGGGACGATCCGCGAGTTGCGGGGCGCTTTGCGCGAGCGCCAGAAACGCGCCCTGCGTCACGTCTTCGGCCTGATGCGCGTCGCGAACCATGCGCAGCGCGGCGGAATAGACCAGGTCAACGTGACGCCGCACCAGCTCGGCAAAGGCTTCCTCCGACCGTTTTCCGGCGTAGTCCCGCAAGAGCTGCTGATCGCTCAGACTGTTCACTCACCAGACAGTACCCGCTGCGGCTCAAACCGGACAGGGAACAAGCAACATCTGCCGTCTTAGACGCGACACTCTGTATGTGCCTGAAAACGCGATGCTACGATCATCGTTGAAGCTCCGCTGGTGCGCGCACCCACACGACGCCATTCGCCCAGTGGATCGCATCATTTTGCACCTCGCCCCGAAGTCCGCGTCCACGTCGCCAGTCGGTGGCGATGACAAAGCCGGCCGGATCATAAACAAGTCTGGAAAAAGCCCCATCTTCGTCCGTCACCAGCAGTCCGATGGCCGTGGACCAGATTGAGCAGGTATTATTCTGATTCCTTTCATTGTACCACGTTCCCTCCACCGGACTCTTTGGGGCGGCCTGCAGGTTCTGACCCTCGCCTCGAGTCGCAGCGAACTGGCGCGCGGCCTCATCGCGCTCGCGGCTTATCTGTTGGAGTTGCTCGCCGAGGGACGCTTGCTCTGCCTGGAGCGTTCGAACCTGGCTCCGCAAGGCTGAAGCTTGGCGGGCTTCGTATATTGCAGTTCCCGCGGCCGCGACCAGCGCGGCAGCGATAAGCGTCTTTTGCAGTGTAGTCATAGCGATGGCTGTGGTTGAGGTGGTGGTTGCAGCAGTAGTGAGCGTTGCTCCCGTCAGAATGGCGGCGGTTGAAATCGTGACAGCGAGTCCAACGGGTGCGGCGTGAACGGCGCTGGTCGAGAGAATCACTGAGAGCGCGGCGGAGGAAGTCGTGATGCCGTGCCGCGACAGGAGACCGCGCAGCTTGTCGAGCGCGCGCGAAACCCGCTTTTGCGCGACATCGTCGCTCACGCCGAGCGCCAGGCCCACGGAGCGCAAATCATGGTTGTTGAAGAACCGCATCACCAGCGCGTCGTAATCCGGCTCGCTGAGTCCGGACATGGCCTCGTCCAGCACGGGACGCAGGCGCTCCCAGTCCGGGGCGGAATCGGCTGTCGAGTCGAGGTGTTGCATGGCCTGCCTTTCGCGGGAATGGCGGCGAAATTCATCGCGCCGGAGGTTGAGGGAAAGGTTGCGCCCGCAGCGGCACAACCAGCCCGCCAGCGAGGCGTCCGCGGCGAGTTTGCCCGACATGGCCGTCGCGCCGCGTGCCAGCGCGATGAACACGCTTTGCGTCACCTCGGCTGCCTGGTCGGGCGAATCCACCTGCCGCAAGGCGGCGGAATACACCAGATTCGTGTGCCGGGTGACGATCTCCGCGAAGGCCGATTCTTCGCCGCACTTGGCATACTCGCGAAGAAGTTGGGCATCGGACTTCGGCGGCATCTTACCCATTGAATAACCGCCGGATGGAGAATCCGACAGAATTTTACCGTCCGCAGGGCGAGTTCGCCGCCTTTCATGGACAGAGTGACTTCCTGCGCGCCCTCATGGTTTGTTCATGAGCTTCTCAATCTCCACTTCCAACGCTTGCGGCGAGACATCGGCGCGAAGAATTCCTTCCCGGTCGAGCAACAGCAGACGCGGAAGCGACGCGGTGCCGGTCGCCGTCATCCAGTGCTCACGCAGTTCGGCGTCCACGGGAGCCAGCACGTTCGGCCAGGGAAGGCCCTGCTGCGCAATCGTTCGTTGGGCGACTTCGAGTGTCCAATCATGATTGAGGCCAACGATTTCAAAACTACGACCGTTCAATTTTTGATAAGTCTCTTTGAGCTTCGGCATCTTGGCCATGCAAGGCCCGCACCACTTCGCCCAAAAATCCAGCAGCACCACTTTGCCACGGAGCTCCTGCGAACTGATTTTCTTTCCGTCGATGGTCGTCAGCTCGAAGTCGTAGCGCTCGCCGATGCGGGGAAATGACAAGGCCTGGACGCCACTCTCCTTCAGCTTCCGCAGGGCCGCGGGCGCGAGTACGTTTCGAAGATTCTCTCTGGTCAACTTTTCGATACCGATGAACTTGATTTGGTTGCGCGGGAGATTCTTGAGGTCAAACAGATAGGCTTTGAGGGCTGCGTCGCCTGAGGAGCCGCCAGAGTCTGACTTGAACTCGAATCGCCGTCGGGCAGCGTCGAAAGCGACTGGTCTGAACTTTACCGCCTCCCGATTCGCCTCCACGGAATGAGCGAGGGTGAAAAGCAGCCTTTCGTCCTTGAGTTCGTCGAGTCGCATCGACAGTCCGTCGCCGGACATCGATTCCCAACCGGCCGGCTGGGGTTTCAGGTGCCACGTCCACCCCACCTCATTTTCGAACTTTGGCCTTTGCTCCTTCTCCTGTGCGTCAAGAACGCCATGGCCTGCCGTCAGCAGAACGAGAGCACCAACCCAGACTTGTTTCATCGTTTTCATTTTTATTTTTGTTCGGATTCGCGCATCGGGGGCGCAGTGTTTATTTCTCGGCGGCTTTTTTCTGAATCATCTTTTGCAGCGCGGTTTGTTGTTCGGGCGTGACAGCGTAGGGCAGCAGTTGAGAAAGGTCGTCCGGAAGCTTTCCGTTATTGGCCGCGGCAAATGCCTGGCTGACCGTGGCCAGGATGGCTCTGGTTGACGCTAAGAA
>Ga0187893_10009926_pt1 | contig 14440 bp, 17 predicted proteins | sample MA1701074metaG_FD_139574 | JGI IMG/M metagenome (GOLD analysis project Ga0187893, IMG submission 139574) | White microbial mat communities from a basaltic lava cave in the Kipuka Kanohina Cave System on the Island of Hawaii, USA - MA170107-4 metaG ...
AGCGCTCGGGGGCCATGACCTCGCGTCTGGTGAGTTGTGCCACCGCCCCCAGCTTGCCATGGATACCCACGACGGATCCCTGCCGGCCGCTGCCCGCGAGGATCTCCTCTCGCTTGACAACACGCGATCCGATCCTCACGATATCCTCGAGTCCGCTCTGGAGGTACTTCCATGACGATCCGTCTCGACCACCTTATTGTTCCGTCCCGTAACCCCATCGAAGGCGCGAAGTCCCTCGCCTGCCTCCTCGACGTGCCGTGGGAGGAGCGCCTCGACCCGTTCGCGCCGGTCCACGTCAACGACACCCTCACCCTCGACTTCGCCGCCCGCGACACGTTCGAGAGTCACCACTACTGCTTCGGTGTCAGCGATGCCGAGTTCGACGCAATCTTCGGCCGCCTCCGATCGGCGGGGATCAAGTACCGCAGCCGGCCGCGCGGCGAGAACGACATGAAGATCAACACGCGCCTCGGTGGAAGGGGCGTCTACTGGGAAGATGCGGACGGGCACCTCTGGGAGATTCTCACCGCCAGCTATGCCCACGCCGGGGCGCCGGCGTTGACTTCGTCCCCCTAGCTGGGCAGGGAGGCGCCTGGCCCGGAGTGCCTGACCCCTGCGGTAGGCCCCGATGCCGAATGCGCCGTCGCTCGCTGACATCGAGGCCATCGGAGCCTGGCCCCCTCGCGAGCCGACAGGCACGCTAGAATACATCCGACGGACTAACCGGGAGGAGGTCACCGGGTATGCTCTCCCACATCGGCGAGATTCTGGAGGATCTACGGCACGGGCGCCCCATTATCCTCGTCGACGACGAGGATCGGGAGAACGAGGGGGATCTCGTGTGTGCGGCCGAGAAAGTCACGCCGGAGATCATCAACTTCATGACGCGCCACACCCCCGGCTATCTCTGCGTGGCCTTGACGGCGGCCGAGTGCGATCGCCTGGAGCTCCACCCGCAGGCGGCGTCGAACACCTCGCTGCGGGAGACGGCCATGGCCGTCTCGGTGGACGGACACCCACGGCATGGCGTGGGAACCGGGATCTCGGCGTCCGATCGGGCGCGCACGGCTCGCTTGCTCGCCGATCCTGCGAGCCGTCCGTACGACCTGGTGCGGCCGGGGCACATGGTGCCCCTCCGCGCCAAGGACGGCGGGGTGCTCGTGCGCACGGGGCAGACTGAAGGCTCCGTGGATCTCATGCGGTTGGCGGGGCTCCACCCGGCGGCGGTCATCAGCGAGGTGTGCCGCGAGGACGGTGAGATGGCCCGCATGCCCGATCTCGAGGTCTTCAGCCAGCAGCACGAGCTGCGTATCTGCTCCGTCGAGCAGATCATCCACTATCGGTTTGGTCGGGAGCGCTTGGTTCACCGACTGCCCCCCACCGAAGGCCTTCCGGTGGACACAGACCACGGCCGCTTCAACGTCATCGCCTACCGCAGCGTGGTCGATCGACTGCCGCATCTGGCCTTCTGCATGGGGGACGTGGGGCGGCTCGACCCGTCGGGCTACCCGCTGGAGAGCGAAGAAGCCACCCTCGTCCGCATGCATCGACGCGATCTGCTCGGCGACGTCTTCGGCGACAAATCACACCCGTCCAACCGGGTACTGGCGGTGTCCCTTGCGCGCATCCAGGCCGAAGGCCACGGGGTCGTTGTCTACCTGCGGCCGGATGGCTCAGGCGAGGGACTCACCGAGCGCTTGCAGAACTGGATCTATCCATCGACGAGCCTCGTTGACGACCCGGACGTGCCGGACCTCACGAGCCTGGAGGGGACCGGCGTGCGAGGGCTGCCCATGAACCGGCGCGACTTCGGCATCGGGGGGCAGATCCTGCGCGATCTTGGTCTGCGGCGGCTCCGGGTCCTGTCCAACAACCCTCAGCGCTTGCACCATCTGCAAGCGTTCGGTCTGGAGGTCGTCGAGTCGGTGCCGATCGGGCTCTAGCACGGGCGGGCCGTGGCCTCCCTCGCGCGCTTCGGCGTCGTGCTATTGCCCGAATCCCTGGCTGGGTTCGGCGACCTCTGCCGGGAAGCTGAAGAATCCGGCTTCGATGTGCTCGGCGTGGCCGACTCGCAGTCGGTATTCCGGGAGCTCTACGTGGCCCTCACCGTGGCCGCCCTCAACACGTCCCGCGTACGGCTCGGCCCTCTCGTCACCAACCCGCTCACGCGTCACCTCGTGGTCACCGCCAGCGCCGTGTCCAGCATCGATGAGGTGTCGGGTGGGCGGGCCATCCTCGGGATCGGATCGGGCGACAGCGCCATCTTCACGATCGGCGCCCCGCCGGCCACCCTGGCGGGACTGGAAGATGCCGTGGTCACCCTCGGGCGGCTCACCAGCGGTGCACGGGTCGACCGTGAGGGGCGAAGGTGGCAGGTGCACCGGTCGGCACGCCGGGTGCCGCTTTACCTGGCGGCCGAGGGGCCCCGCACGCTCGAACTGGCCGGGCGCACCGCCGATGGGGTGATCGTGGGCCTGGGGCTGACACCCGAGGTCATCCGCCTATCGCGGGCGGCCATCGAGCGTGGCGCGCGGGCCGCGGGCCGGACGCTCGAGGATCTCGACATCTGGTGGTTTGCCAAGACGAACGTGGCCACCACCCGAGAGGAAGCGATCCGCCCCATTACGATGGCGCTCGCGGCCAGCGCGAATCACGCATTCCGCTTCACCCTGGCGGGCAAGGGCGTGCCGGCGGCGCTGCACGACCGGATCAAGGGACTGCAGCGCGACTACGACGCGCACCATCATGAGATCGCCGGCGCGGGAAACGCCGAGCTCACCGATCGCTGGGGGTTGACGGAGTTCCTCGCCGACCGCTTCGCCATCGCTGGCACCGCCGACGACTGTGTCCGGCAGATCCAGCGCGCCATGGAGGCGGGCGCGCACCAGTTCGTCATCACCAGCTTCGTGCCGGAGCCGCGCGCCTTCATGCGCCAATGGATGCACGAGGTCGCCCCGGCCGTCGGCTAGGATTCCACTTCACCAGGAGCCAGTCATGACCGAGCCTGTCCGTGTTCATTTGCGAGTGCCGGGGACCGCCCCCATGTCCGAGTTGATGACCTTCATCCGGGGCGTCGAGGGGGCGGGCTTCGATGGCGTCGGAATTCTCGACAGCCAGATGCTGTGCCGCGATACCTTTGTCACCCTGGGCCAGGCGGCCACTCATACCTCCCGGCTGACCCTGTTTCCGGCCGTCACCAATCCCTTCACCCGCCACGCCTCGGTACTGGCGGGCGCCATGCAAACGGTGGAGGAACTGGCTCCTGGCAGGGTGAAGTTTGTGATCGGTACCGGTTACACCTCGGCCAGCACGATCGGGCGCAAGCCGGCCACCCTGGCCGAGATGCGCGCCTGCATCGCCACCGTGAAGGCGTTGCTCGGGGGGCAGCAGGTCGATTTCGATGGGACCCGGGGGCGGCTGGCCTTTGCCGCCGGACGTCGGATTCCCGTGCTGATGGCCGCCTCGGGACCGAAGGCGATCGAGGTGGCCGCCGAGATCGCCGATGGGGTGCTACTCCTGGTCGGATTCAACCGGGGCATTGTCGAGAAGGCTCTCGGTCATCTCGAGCGAGGCGCGCGCCGGGCCGGACGCCGCCTGGAGGATCTCGAGATCATCTGGGCGGTACGGACGGGAACGGCCACCACGACCGCCGAGGCACGCCGTCTGGCCAGGCCCACCGCGGTCCACTGGGGGATCCTGCGCTGGGGCGGCCATTGGGTGGAGCCTGCCGGCCTCCGCCTGCCGACGCTCGAGATTCCGGACGCGGTGTGGAAAGTCTATCCTGATCTCTCGCACGCGGAGGACTGGGAGGCAGCGATCGCCGCGACCGCGTTCGTTCCCGACGAGGTGGTGGCCCAGCTCTCGGACGCGCTGGGGCTGATCGGCACCCCCGAGCACTGCGCCGACCGCATGGTCGAGATGACCAAGCTCGGCGTGCAGAACCTCTATCTCATGCCGCTGCAAACGTTCACGCCGCCCGCCAGTGAGGTGCGCGCCTTCGGAAGCGTCGTCTTCCCGCGCCTGCGCGCCCTCGGTCTTCGGTAGGCCCCCTTCCTCTCCGAGAGGATACCCGATCGAGGGCCGCGCCGAGTGCGGTAGGATCGGACAATCTGACAGCTCACTGCACGGGGAGGTCAACATGCTCGCCATCTGGGTGAAGGTGCGCGTCAAGCCGACGGAGCGGGAGCGGTTCCTGAAGGCCATCGAGGTCGATGCCCTCGGCTCGGAAGGTGATGAGCCCGGCTGTCTGCGCTTCAACGTGCTGCAGGACGCGCAGGACCAGAATGTCTACTATTTCTACGAAGTGTACAAAGACGAGGCCGCCCTCGAGGCCCATCGCGCCGCGCCGCACTACGCCGTCTGGCGGGCGGCGGCCGATAGCCTTGACGGGCCCACGCAGGCGATCCGGTGCCAGCCCGTCTTCCCGGCTGCCCGCGCGTACTGGGGAAAGCAGTAGAGAGCTCGAGGAGACCCAGCCCATGACCCTCGCTGACCACGTTGCCATCGTCACCGGGGCTGGGCAGGGTATCGGGAAGGCGACCGCCGTGGCCTTGGCCCAGGCCGGCGCCCACGTGGCCGTGGTGGACCTCGACCAGAAGGCGGTCGAGGCCACGGCCGCCATCGTAGCCGCGCTCGGGCGCAGGAGCCTGGTCCTCGACGCCGACGTGGGCGATCTGGCCCGCATCGATCAGATGACGCGCCGGGTTGCCGACACGTTCGGCCACATCGACATTCTCGTGAACAACGCCGGCGTCACCCGCCGCGCCTACATCATGGATCTGACCGAAGGCGACTGGGACCGCATCATGCGCGTCAACGGCAAGGGGGTGTTCTTTTGCCTGCAGCGCGTGGCGCGGGAAATGATTCCCCGTCGCCGCGGAGTGATCATCAACATCGCCTCCATCGCCGGCAAGGGCTACGCGGGGACCTCCAACGCCATCTACGCAGCCAGCAAGGGGGCGGTCATCAGCCTCACCCGGATCGCCGCCCTGCAGCTGGCCAAGCACAACATCAACGTCAACGCCATCTGCCCCGGGACTACGGTCACCGCCCTCTCCGAGGACAATCTACGCTCGCGGGCACGGGAAGAGGGCCTGAGCGTCGAGGCGATGGCCCAGCGGCGTAACGCCGGCATTCCCCTCGGACGGCCCAACACCCCGGAGGACGTCGCCGCCCTGGCCGTGTTTCTGGCCTCGTCGGGGGCCCGCAACATCACCGGGCAATCGTTCAACGTCGACGGTGGCATCATCTTCGACTGATTCCATGCCGGCGAGGGTGGAGGTTCCCGTGATGAGCTGGCCGGCGGCGCCGCGCCGCCTCCTTCGGGTGTCGGCGCAACTCTACAACGGCCCGGAGCACTACTCGCGCCTCGCCGAGGCGCTCGACAAGGAACTCAACGCCGAGCGCCTCGCCCGCTGACGGACGTCGCCCGGAGGTGGATCGCCCCCCGCTCAGCCGCGACCGACGAACGGCATCTTGGTGGCCATGATCGTCATGAACTGGATATTGGTGTCCAACGGCAATCGGGCCATGGACAGCACGGCGTTGGCGACGTGGGCCACGTCGAAGAGAGGCTCCACCGCGACCGTCCCGTTCGCCTGGGGGACGCCCTTCGCCATGCGGGCGGCCAAGTCGGTCAAGGCATTGCCGATGTCAATCTGACCGCAGGCGATGTCGTACTTGCGACCGTCCAGCGAGGTGGCCTTGGTGAGTCCGGTGATGGCGTGCTTGGTGGAGGTGTAGGGGGCCGAATTCGGTCGTGGAGCGTGGGCGGAGATGGAGCCATTGTTGATGATGCGTCCCCCGCGCGGCTCCTGGCTCTTCATGATCTTGAACGCTTCCTGCGTGCACAGGAAGGAGCCGGTGAGGTTGATGTCCACCACCGACTTCCATTGCTCGTAGGTCAGATCCTCGAGCGGGACGCCTGGGGCACCCACACCGGCATTGTTGAACAGCAGGTCGAGGCGGCCGAAGGCCTCCTTGGTCCGCGCAAAGAGTGTCCGCACCGACTCCGGATCGGCCACGTCGGTAGGAACGATCAAGGCCCTGGCGCCAGCCGGCCCCGCCTCCGACACCGCCTGCTCCAGGCGATCCTTGCGGCGTCCGGCGAGGGCAACCTGATACCCGTCTTGGAGCAGCGCGAGGGCGGCCGCCTTGCCGATGCCGGATCCCGCACCCGTCACGATGGCAACTTTGGGAAGCGCACTCATGATTCACTCTCCCTGGACTGCACTGGTGAAGAATCCCGATTGACCGCGCCCGTATGGTACCCCAGGTCAAGCCAGGACGAACGGCACGCCGGCGCGGCCTACCACGGCAGCTGCTCCATGAGGTCGTCCTGGATGGGCACTCCGTTCTCCATCCGTTCGCGTCGCGTGAGCAGCTCCGGGTCCCCGGCCACCAGGACCGGTTGCGCCGGATCGGCGCGCTTGGTGCCGTGCAACACGTCGATCACCTGAGGGGCACCGACTCGCATGGCTCGACTCCCGGGCGGAAGATAGGTGGCCGTCGCCAGCACGATGCGGGCGCCGCTGCGGCTGACCGTATCATGCCTGGCCTGCGCGTGACTACGGAGACGGCGCCCGTGTTGGTCCCTCCTGCCCCTTGACCGCAGGCGGTCACGGCGTCACGATCGAGTGTGCTCGCCCTCGCGCAGTTCGTGGCCACCCTGAGTAGCACCCTGTTTACGGGCGCCGCCGTCTACATCAACCTGGTCGAGCATCCTGCCCGGATGGGCTGCGGCACCGAGATCGCGGTGACCGTCTTTGCCCCCAGCTACCGGCGGGCCGCCGTCGTTCAGGCCTCACTCGCGCTGGCGAGCTTTCTGACCGGGGTACTGGCATGGTGGCTCGGGGGTGGTGTCATGTGGGCCGTCGGCGCGCTGGTGATGGTGGCCGTGGTGCCGTTCACCTTGATCGTGATCGCCCCCGTCAACCACGCGCTCCTCACCCCAGGCCGCGATCCGGTCTCCACGGAAACCCGGGTGCTGCTGGAGCGGTGGGGCCGGCTTCACGCGGTGCGCAGCGCGCTTGGTTTGATCGCCTCGACCATCTTCGTCTCTCTGCTGCTTCAGCGCTAGCCGGGCCCCACCTCCGGGGCCTGCCGCTCAGGTCAGTACCATCTGGGTCTGGATCGTCAGCGATAGCAGGCGCCCCCCCTCGTCGGTCAGCCGCGTCTGCCACACCATGGTTCGCTTGCCGCGGTGCAGAGGCGTGGCTTCCGCGCGGATCGTGCCCGCGCGCCCGGCCGCAAAGAAGTTGGTCTTGGACTCGAGAGTGGTCGTTCCGGTTCCAGGCGGCAGGTTCAACACAGTGGCGGCTGCCCCCACCGTGTCGGCGAAGGCCATCAGGGTGCCGCCGTGAAGGCTGCCCCCCACCGTGGTCAGCTCGGACCGGTATGTCAGCTCCGCCACCAGCCGGTCCAGGCTGGCCTCGACGAACCGGATACCGAGGAGGTCGCCAAGAGTACCCTTGAGTTGCTCGGCAATGAGCCTCGGATCGATGGTCATCGACTCGTCTCCATGACGCGCTGTCACGGCATCGGGATCAGCTCACCTGTTGACTGTCTCGCGCTCTCCTGCCCGAACCCCCACCTAGCGCGTGCGATTGTATTCATAGTCTTCGCGTTCACCATCACCGGCCCGAAGCTCCGGTCGCAGCGGGGGACGAGTTCGGTTCAATTGCGCGTGCGTATCCAGGGCGGCCTGATCGGCCCAGCGTTCGAGCAAGGTTAGCCGATCGGGGTTTACCACGCTCTGAAAGGCTTCGAACTGCTGACAGCCCGGCTCCCTCATGACGTCCGCGCAGCGAGCCCGCAGTACCTGGGCGAGCTCGGCGCCCTTGCCGGAAGCGGCGGTGATGGTGATGACCAGTCGAATCGCCATGTCCTCTCCTCCGTGCGTCATGCTGTTTACCGCGGGAACCCTAGCCCCCGCCTGCTCCTCCGTCAAGCGAGCCAGTTCTCATGCGAGACTTGACGCGGGAGCCGCCTCGGGAGGAGCATAGCGCGGGGGGGAGAGGGCCAGCGGCCGTGCGCGCTGTCGGCCGGCGACGCGCCCTGCCCCGAAGGAGACGATCGATGCTCCTCACGCGTGACCAGCTTCGTCGAGACAAATCGGTCGACACACTCACCGAAGCCATACTGGAGCGGGATCAGCCACGCACGGCCGATCTGTTCTTCCAGATGGTACGGCGCCAGGGCCGGTCCCTGGGCGACGCGCTCGGAGTGGTGACGGAAGCCGAAGCGCCCTTCGTGCAGGTGCCGAGCCACATCAACGTCCGCGACGGCAACATCACCCTCATCAACAACGACCACACCATCCTCGGTCTGCGCACGGCGGCGAGCCTGGCTCCCTTCCTGCCCGAGCCCTATCGCCTGCTTCCGCTGCTGCAGGGTGTCTGGTACATCCCGGCTGGTCTCGACATCTGGAACCAGCTGCTCGCTCGCTACCCGGGTCGCTACGCCACCATGAAAGGCTTCGAGGTGACTCCGCCGCGCGAGGGTCCGGTGATCTGGAATCAGGACCAACTGCCCCTGGCTGAAGACGGCACCGTTGCCGAGCGTCTGCACGCCCACCTGATCGCCACCATGAGCGGTGACGCCCGGAGGGCCTATGGCCTCTTCCTCGGTCTGGCGGCCGAGGAGCAACTCCGCCCGCTCCTCCGCGACCAGTTGCTGTTCCTGGGCCTCATCGACCTGCAGGACACGGTGGCCGGTCGCAAAGCTCGCAACACGGGGCACAAGGCGTTACGCGCCCGGGCCGTGGCCGACCTTGCCGACGTCATCGGCTGGGACGGGGCCCACGGCGTCTATTACATGGGCGTCCCCGACATGGCCGTCGGCCCCCTGTACTACTCTCTCTACGATGCAGCCTGCGTGACGATGACCAACGAGTTCCCCGATGCCGGGAAGAGCCTCAAGCAGACGAACCAGACCCCGCTCACGTCCCGCGAGGTGGAGGAGCTGGTCGGCCTGCTCATGGAGGCGGAGGCGCCGGCGGTGTGGGACCACGTGACCGGCCACCTGAAGAACGGGAAGTCCCTGCGCAGCCTGGGCGACACCATCCAGGTGGGGGCAGCCGAGCTGATCCTGCGTACTACCGTGCCGCGGCAGTTCACTGACGGCCAGCACCCCTTCGACTACTGCAACACGGCCAACCACTGGCTGCGGACGAGCGACAATCCCTATCAGCCGCGGCTCCTCTACCTCATGGCGCACTTCGTCAACGACGTGGCGCGCTCCAACAAGCTCGGCACCGAGGTGCTCCAGAAGGAGCTCGCCGGCTTCGAGCCGTCGAGCCAAATGGGCCCGGCGTTGCTGGGGGAGCTCGATGAGGCCATTCTGGCCTTCGACGTGCCGCGGGCCACGGCTCTTGCCCACGCCTACTTGCTTTCGGGCGCCGATCGCGACGCCTACTTGGCCGCCGTCGCGGTGACCGCGTGCAAGTTTCAGGACGACCCGCACAACCAGAAGATCACCCACTCTGCCTTCGAGGAATACGCTCACCACTCGACCCACCTGCGCGATCGTCTGCTCCTGGCCCCGGTGCGATTGCTGGCGGGCTGGCCCAAGATGCCGGGCGAGCGCGATTGTTATGCGCGGTTCGAGAAGGAGTGGATCGATAGCTGACCGAGCAGAGCCACGGCAGGAGGAGGCATCATGGTCACCGTGAGGTTCGACGAGAATGTCGGCCATCTCCTGCTGCGCTACGCGCGCATGCTAGTCGCGCGCGGCTACGTCCACAACTCGCTCGGCAATCTTGCCATCCGCGTGCCGCACCCCGACTTCGCGCACGGGGTGGCCTATACGAAGCATGCCGAAGTCTCGCTGGAGGAGATGGGTATCGACAACGTGGTCATCACCGACATTCCGACGGGCGCGCTCCTGCACGGTACCGTCCCCACCAGCGTCGGCCACAACCTGAATCGTGAGATCCTGCGCCTTCGTCCCGACATCCACGCCGTCATCCACGTTCATCACGACGAGACCATCGCCCTCCTGGCCTCGGGAGCCCTCAAGGAGCTGCGGATCTTGTCGCTGGAGTTTCCCTACGTGATGGCCAAGCCGCCTCACGTCGTCCCCTCGCATCTGGACGTGGAACAGGACGTCGGTCCGGTGGGCGATTTCATTCAGGACACGAACGCGGTGCTCATGAACAACCACGGGGTCACCACGCTCGGGCGGACCGTGTCCGAGGCGTACCACCGGCTGAACACGCTGACGTCGGAGGTTCGCCGCAACGTGATGAGCACGCTGCTGGCGGCGGCCGCCGGCTCCGAAATCCACGCCATCGCCCCCGACGCCGTCGCCTGGATGTACCGTCACGCGGAGAGTGTGATCTACCCCACGCGCGACGAGACTCGACGTCCTTCGGGAGGTGAGCGCCAGGCGTGAGGACGGGCCGGGCCCTCCGCTCGTGATCCAGGCCCTCACTCCCCGGGGGCACGTCGAGCTGACAGACCGGGCCGTCCGAGGGTTGGCCAAGACCCTATCGGGCCCGCTGCTCCTTTCCGCCGACGCGGGTTACGACGACGCCCGCGCCGTCTGGAACCGCATGATCGATCGGAGGCCAGCCCTGATCGCGCGGTGCGCATCGGTCGCGGACGTGATCACCGCCGTCCGCTTCGCGCGCGAGCATAACTTATTGATCTCCGTGAAGGGCGGTGGCCACAACGTGACGGGTCACGCCGTCTCGGACGGCGGTCTCATGGTCGACCTGTCCCTCATGAACAACGTCCGCGTCGATCCCGGTCGGCGGCAAGCGACCGTCGGGCCTGGTGCCACCTGGAAGGACCTCGATACGGCGACCCAGCGGCACGGGCTGGTCACCACGGGCGGCATCGTCTCCTCGACCGGAGTGGCCGGGCTCACCCTGGGGGGCGGCCACGGCTGGCTCATGCGCAAGCACGGCTTGGCCTGTGACAACCTGGCCGCCGTGGAGCTGGTCACCGCCGCAGGGGCGCAGCTGCGCGCCAGTGCCGACGAGAACCCGGAGCTCTTCTGGGGCCTGCGCGGCGGCGGTGGAAACTTCGGTATCGTGACCTCGTTCGAGTTCCGTCTGCACCCGTTGCAGGCCGTCCTGGCCGGACTGCTCCTGCATCCCTTCAGCCGGGGGCGGGACGTCCTCGAGCGCTACCGCGACGTGACCGCGACCGCCCCCGATGAGTTCGTGGTCGGCGCGCTGGCGACCACCTGGTTTGACGGTACCCCGGTGATCGCCCTTGCCCTCTGTTACAGCGGGGCGGTGGAAGCGGGGGAGGGTGTCGTGGAGCCGCTCCGGCGACTGGGGCGGCCCTTGCTCGACACCGTACGCCCCATGTCCTACGCGGAGCTGCAGACCGCGTTCGATGCCACCAACCCGCCGGGTGCCTGGTACTACAAGACCGGCTATCTCGACGGAGCGCAGTTCGGGAGGGCCCCCTTCCTCGAGACGTTCCTGGACCATTGCGACTTCCCGTCGCCGTCGCCGCTGTCGAGGGTGTACCTCGAGCACCTGGGGGGCGCCATGGCCCGCGTCCCCGCTGACCAGACGGCGTTCGTCCATCGAGGGGCTCCCTTTGATCTCATCGTGATCGCTGGCGGTTTCCGGCCGGAAGACGCCGAGACGAACGTCCAGTGGGCTCGCCGCACGTCGGAGGCCATGCACCCGTACATGTCCGGTGGAACGTATGTCAACTATCTCGGGGCTGATGCGAGCCCGGACGCGGTGCGCTCGGCCTACGGCTCCGCCTACCCGAGGCTGGTGACCCTGAAGGACCGGTACGATCCCGAGAACGTCTTCCGCCTCAACCAGAACATCCGGCCGACCGCGACCCGCCAAGGTTCTTGACAGCCACAGGGTTCTTGGATCACCCCCATTTCAACTCGGAGGCGTGCCGGCATTGAAAACGAATTCTCGGTTCGACGTCGCGGGGCGGATCGCGCTGGTGCTGCTCGTCTCGGCGGTCGGGACCGCTCCGGCGTCAACGCAGCTCGAGACCGCCACCCCGATCAAGTACCTGGTGGTCATCTTCCAAGAGAATCACTCGTTCGATGCGTATTTTGCCACCTACCCCGTGGCCGCCAACCCAGCCGGGCAACCCGCGTTCCACGCGCGGCCGGGCACCCCGTCGGTCAACGGGCTCACCGCCACCTTGCTCGAGCGGAATCCGAACTCATCGAATCCATTCCGCATCGATCGGCTGCAGTCGTTCACCTGCGACCAGGACCACGAGTACACCGCCGAGCAGCGCGCGCGCAACGGCGGTCTCATGGACCAGTTTCCCCGCTTCGACGCTCAGGGTCCGACCGACCCCCGTCAGTTCTGTCACAAAGGCAGCGATGGACAGTGGGACACGGTGATGGGGTACTTCGACGGCAACACCGTCACCGCGCTCTGGAACTATGCGCAGCACTTCGCCCTTGCCGACAATAGTTTCGCCACCATGTCGGGCCAGTCGACGCGTGGCGCCCTGAACCTGACCGCCGGCGATACCTACGGCGTCCTTTGTGGGCCGCCGGACGCCATCTTCGGGGATGTCCCCCTGTGCGGCCCTCCGGTATCGTCCACGAGCACGCCCGCCCCGACCAACGGGAAGCTCGGCACCTTCGTCGACGACACCGACCCCTACTGGGACACCTGCTCGCAGGGCAGCACAGCCGCGATGACGGGCCGGAACATCGGTGATCTGCTCACCGCGGCGGGGGTGGCCTGGGGCTGGTTCCAGGGAGGATTCACGCGCACGGACGATGGCGGCTGCTCGCGCGGCCACCCGCTCGAGGCCTTTGACCGCGCGGTCGGGGTCGACCCCGCCACTGACCCGTTGCGGTTCGCCGACTACGTGCCGCATCACAACCCCTTCCAGTACTTTGCCTCCACCGCCAACCCGCTCCACTTGCCGCCGACGTCGGTGGCCATGGTGGGCAAGACCGATCGCGCGAATCACCTCTACGATCTCACCTGGTTCTGGAGAGCCGCGCGCGCCGGGCATCTCCCGGCGGTCTCGTTCCTCAAGGCACCGGCCTACCAGAATGGACACCCGGGCAACTCTGATCCTCTCGACGAGCAGGTCTTCCTCGTCACCACGCTGAACTTCCTCCAGCGACTCCCCGAGTGGCGCCACATGGCGGTGATCATCGCCTGGGACGACTCGGACGGCTGGTACGACCACGTGATGCCGCCCATCGTCAACCAGTCGAACACCCCGCTCGACTTCCTGTGCGGGAGCCGGACTGATGGGCCGGGCGCCCGCTGCGGTTATGGACCGCGACTGCCGCTGCTCGTGATCTCGCCCTACGCCAAGGAGAACTACGTGAGCCACGCGCTCACCGACCAGACGTCGATTCTGCGCTTCATCGAGGACAACTGGCTTGGGGGGAAACGCATCAGTCCGATCTCGTTCGACAACATCGCCGGCTCGCTGCACGACATGTTCGACTTCACCCGGCCCCACCTGCGCCGGCTCCGGCTCGATCCCGCGACGGGCCTGCCCCAGCGCTGAGCCAGGCGACGCCTGGGGTCGACGTGTTCTTGCGCGCTATCGCTGTCGCTACACCAGCTCGAACTCCAGGAGGCCCACCTCGGCCTGGAACCAGGCGCGGCGGAAGTCCTCGACGTCCTCGAAGGTCGCCCGGGGGACGGTCCGGTAGGTGAGCTGGACCCGGCAGGGACGGACATCGAACGGATACGGGTCGAAGGCGACGCGCCCCTGACCGACCGGCTTCAAGGTGACCCGCACGCCCTCGTTGTCGGCGCCGGCATAGCTGACAGGGACGGGCTCGATGTAGTCGTCGTAGGGCTCCTGGCAGCAGAAGTAGAGGCCGAGCAGATCCCACACCTGCATGAGCCGGTAGTTCGTCCACACCCCCTTTGTGTCGAGGGTGGCCCGCTGCTGCTTCTGCCAGGCCTCGTTGTGGGTGATGAGAGCCTGAACCTCGGGACTGAGCGTGGTGAGGTTGTAGCGGCCGGCCGGGTACTTGATGGTTCCGTACCGGCCCTGCCAGAGGCCGGTGCGGTGCATGCTGACGATGAGCCCGGAGTAGGGATCGATGTCCGCCATCCAGTCGAGCGACCACTGATAGGCGCCGAGCTGCTGGGTGGTCATCGGCACCTGGAGAAACGGGTAGGGCTCCCCGGTCCGGGGGTCGATCAAGGGGCCGGTCTCGTACCTCAGCCAGCCATAGTCGTGGAAGGTCGCCGCGCGCACGACGGAGTCGTACGGTTTCGGCGCCTCGAAATCCCCGTTTCCCCAGTGGGCAGCCAGCTGCCCCACGAAGCGCGAATGATCGGTCTGGCCAATCAAGATCAGCGAACCGCTCGGCTCTTTCCGGATGATCATGTGCATTCCTCCGTGCGCCGGGTTAAACCGGCGAGGTGTAGTGAATGAAAGAGTCATACGGTGAAGGAGTAGCGACCCACACCGGCCCCGAGTCATGCGCGGGCGTCCGCGAGGGCGAGCGCGAA
>Ga0187893_10009927_pt1 | contig 14439 bp, 13 predicted proteins | sample MA1701074metaG_FD_139574 | JGI IMG/M metagenome (GOLD analysis project Ga0187893, IMG submission 139574) | White microbial mat communities from a basaltic lava cave in the Kipuka Kanohina Cave System on the Island of Hawaii, USA - MA170107-4 metaG ...
AACCCGGAGCTCACTTTTATGATTCGTTTTCAACTGTCACGGAGGCGATGCCCTTTCGTCGTCACCTTATCAGCCAGCAGGGACGCCCTTTTTCAGGCGTTTCGCGACAGAAACTAGCTAGACATGACGACAAAGCTAAGGGCTGCACGCAAAAAATGTCGGCTGCAGCCACCTTAACCCGTTTTGCCGGCCGTCTTCAGCCGGTCCACAAGCGGCTTCTCTGGATGGATCTCTATTGTTTGACCTATTGACGTATGGATCAGCGCCACAAGTGTCTTAAGCGACTTGTCCGATAAGTCTTTCACGAACCCAGTGGCGAACTCCACGGGCCAAGTCGGTGTGGCAAGGAATGACACCATAAAGTCCGCGCTCTTTCCATGCGCCAGTTCGACTGGATATTGCTTCGTATAAGGACCTGAAACGGTTTGGATGCAGAAGCTTCGGTGTCTTCGCTTACCCACAGCCCAGCCAACGCTGTTGATTATGACGGGACGCTCACCCACGTTTGTGACACTTATGACGACATGTTCTTGGGGTGGACTTCCATCACCGAGGATGATGACCCGCAGACCGGCATGAACCTTCAGGCGCACCTTCTCAGTTCTACGAGCCAGATAAAGTGCGACGATCACGGCCGCCAAAGTTGCGAACGCCGCCAGCCATGTTCCTATCACCATCCAAATTTGAATCCTTTGATCGAGAGTCATCGGCCGATATTATCTGCCTGCTGGGGCACGAAACTGTCAAGTGACCACTCTGTCAGGAATCATGTAGGACTCACCGAATAGCAGTCATGAAGAATTGACTCACCAGCTTGCCATTCTCTGAGGGTTTTCCGAGAGGAGACCGGACCGAAGGGGGCCTCTGGCTGCCCTGCCTCGGAGCCTGTCCCAGGCGAAAGTGATTGCGTTCGCCTCCATCGAGTCATCTAACCCCTTTCTGGCAAGATCAGCCACCGTCGTCCTGAAGAAAGTCGGTCGAGAGAATTTGACTGTCACTTCTAGCTTTGGGAGCGCATCGCAAGAAGCAAGATCGTGATAACTCCTATTCTGTGCGCAACTGCTGTTTCGCCTAAACTTGCCACCCAAGCTAGAACAGTGATCAGAACTTCCTCCCCTCTAATACTTCCAAGGTCCTGGAGCTTTCCATGCGCTGGGAGTCGTTTCGCGTTCCGCGACGGCGGTGGCGATGGGCAGAAGGAAATCCCTCAACAGTTCGATGACCGCCTGAAACTCTGATGGGGCGTGATCCAAACGCGCAGTACGAATGAATGCCGTCCACTGGGCAGCCTTTTCCCGGTCGTTCGCAAACTCGTCGGAGAGGGCCAAAGGGCCAGCGGTCAGAACTGTTCCTCGGTTAGCAAAAGTCTCTTCTATGGCTTTCTTCAAGGTCTTCCCATCGAAATCAAACTGTTGGGCCAAGAGCCAGATATCGTAAAAGTCCTTCATGCGGCTGTTCAGCATCCCAAGCTGAACCATCGCTTCAAATTTCTCGGCCACCACAGTTTCGCGCGGGTAACCCTTCAATTGCGCGTGAGGCATGCCCAATAGAGTTGGGTAGTCGATGCCGACCGGCTTGGGGAATAGCGTATCCCCAAAGGCGATGTCAATTTGCATGTACACTCGGGCTTGGCCGACATTGCCCGTGAAACGGAGGCGAGCGCCCTCATAGTCGGCGTCTTCCTTGATGCGCTCACCAGTCACGGTGGCAATGTTGAACACAATCCCGTCCGGTTCTACCTCTACTTGGCAAATCTGTTTGGCCATCGTCACAAGGCCGTCTACGTCATTAGGCATTCGACCTAGCAGGTCGATATCTCTTGTCGCGCGAGAATGAGGCGCTTGCCAGACAACAAACATTAGAGCGCCCTTGAGCACAACTCGGCTTTTATAGGAAGATCGGCTCAACCGGTAAAGAAAGCGCTCCATGGCAAAGTATTGGAGCAATTCGTCGAAGGGACGATTCGTTTCTTTGGCGCGGTTGAGAAGACGCTGCCGGACAGAGGCAGCCAAGTTTGTGTTCTCTTTATTCACAGGATGGCTTGAAGGTAAGGTTTCATCACGCGGTCGACACGACAGATCTTCGCATATTTAAGAAGCAGGTCCGGCCGGGAGCGTTTTTTCTCGCGGCAGAGCTTGAGCGCTTCAATCGCGACGTCCAGCCCAATGCGGTTGCGGAACTTGAAGCAGTCAGCTACGGTTTTCTCGGGAGCATAAACCCGAATAGGTACGCCGTCTGCTTTATGCGTTTCGATTCCCTCGCTGAAAGCCGGCTCAGAGATCCAGACAAAACGGGTCGGAGGATGGTCCAGCTTGGGTTTTTCCGAGCCTTGGGGCAGCGCCACATAGACCTCGTGAGGGACTTGGGTGGTTATTTCATGGAAAGCAAGGGCGGAAATCAGACAGATAACTCCTTGCGAAATCTTGAGCCCGACCGTGGAAAGGTCCGGATTGGCTGCGGGTGGGAGCCTATACAGTCGGTATAGTCCGCGGCTGACCGGCTCAAGAATCCCTGCGTCTCTCATCGCATAGAGATCTCTGGGATGAATGCCAAGCTGCAGGGCAACGGATGTCCGGAGAAGTCCTCCGTGTTCTTTGAACATCGCGGCCTGTTTTTTAAATCTTTTGGAGGGGTGAGCCATGGATAAACATACCTACAGTTATCAACATCTATAGGTAATTCTATCCATAAAACTCCTTCTGTCAAGGGCCTATGAAGACGAACCGGAGCGAAATCTATGTGAGCACCGATGTGGAAGCCGATGGACCTATCCCTGGTCCACACTCGATGTTGAGCTTTGGATCTGCCGCGTACTTGGCCGACAAGAACCTCATCGGAACCTTTTCTGCAAATTTGGAACTGCTGCCGGGAGCGAACGGCGATCCAAAAACCATGGCATGGTGGCAGACCAAACCCGATGCTTGGGAGGCTTGCAGGCGGGACTTGGAAGACCCGGAACTCGTGATGAGGCGATATCTGACCTGGTTGAAAGCTCTTCCCGGCAAGCCGGTCTTAGTTGGTTACCCGGCAGCTTTCGATTTCATGTTCGTCTACTGGTACCTAATTCGCTTTACGGGAGAAAGCCCGTTCTCGCACTCCGCACTCGACATCAAGACCTATGCGATGGCCTTGCTCCAAAAAGGCTATCGTGAGTCCGTCAAGAAGCAGATGCCTCGCGAATGGTTTGACCCCATCCGTCACACTCATGTCGCTTTGGACGACGCGATTGAGCAAGGAGCACTTTTCTGCAACATGCTCGCCTATCGCAGCAATTGGAAGAGCGGGTAGGCCGAATGATGATGGGCGTGACATGGTCGGCAGCATAAGGTCGATTGAATGGCCTTGGCTGCGACCGCGGCGTTGCCGACGATGATCGCTCCAGCCGTGACTCTTGTTCCGCATTTGCGCGCGGCTTCCGTCCGAGCATTGCGGGCGGTATGAAAAATTGCGGTAACGCTATTGGGTTACCGCTCGGAGTCTTCAACAGATCCCGCTTATCGCCCAGTCCCACAAAAACGGATGTCCCGCGGCGATGTTTTCTCGCCCCTGTGGTTCCATCAAGACGGTGCCCTTCGATTTGGCGAAAAAGTCTGTCGTCTGTTCACAAACCTGCCTGTTCAATACTCCTATAGATAGAAGGACAGGATGAATTTCCCTTAGCAGAGGTCACTCTCGCCCTGCAGCACAGCATGCCAATCTTCGTCTTGCTGCTCAAGGGATGGGACAACTACGATGAATGCTAAGGCGCTTGACTTCACTACCCGGCCGGTACACTTTCTCGGCATCAACTGAACCTTCTTTAACGCGTCGTTAGGCATGCTGGGTGAAGTCCGGAAGAGTGGTGCGCCGTGATCGAAGGGGCTTGTGGGTGACGCTGTTCAAGTGAAACAGAAGTAGCCTGACGCGGGCAGCCAACGCTGTTGCATTTGGGCACGGAACTCAGCACATAGGCGTCCGGCGGGCTACGGGTATCCTGAGAGAGAGACACAATACGTCTAAGCACAGCTTCGACGCATTGTGAACATCGAATAAAGGTCGAATGTGTTCGAGGTTTATTCGATATCGTCCGCGCAGGCTCGAAGGTCATTCGAATAATCCTCGAATGAGGCTCGAATGCCATTCGAGCCAAAGACTGGATACTCGCTTGATTAGGTTGCAGCTTCCATGAGTGGCCCGATGCCCTATCGATCAAAGCTCGTCCCCTTCGAGGCGGAGATTGCCGACCTGCGACGAAAGCGACCGCCCACTCCTTATTCAGAGATCGTCCGGCTTCTCAAGGATCGCCATGGTTTGACGGTCCAGGTCAGTACATTGTTCAACTTCCTGAAGGTGAGAAGAAAGTGGGATCGACGTCAGAGCCTGTCTCCTCAACCACCTTCTCCGGCGGTGGCAAGACCAGCTTCGATTCAACCGATGTCCGAGATCCAACGGGATCGCTCGACACGTCGTGCGGGGCCCACTGCCCGGCCTGTCGAGCCCTCTCCCTGCAGTAGCAGAATTTCACCGCCATACAAAAAACCAGGTGGCCGAACTCTGAAGTCCTTCACCCCCAGCTCTGAGTACAACCTCGAGCGGCTCACTCCCGAACAGATGGCTGAATGGCTGGCCGAACTCAAACGCGAGCAAGGAGGATAGACAGTGTCTGCAATCTCATTCTCAGAGCCTCGCCAAAGGTTCCGGCAACACCAGCGAGCAGAGCTTCTGCGCGCGGAGATCGATTCCGTTTATGTGGAAGACATTCGCCTGGCCTACAGCCGGGTTTTTGAACCAGTCCTCAACGGTTGAGTTCGAACTAGTCGCTGCACCAGACCCCGCCGAGGTGAGGGTTTATTCGGTGCCTGGACTGCCAACAGGAAACATCGTTATACCAAGCCTTGAAATCTTTGCCTCGGAGACAATAGCTTAGGAAGTTCTGTATGAAGTAAGATTGCAACGGAGTGGATGAGCCTGAGGCAGGTTACTCAGTATGCCAGCATCTGCGAGCGAACGATCCGTTGCTGGATTCATTCACCCGTGGACCCTCTACCGGCCGTGCGAGTAGCAGGAAAAATCCTCATAAGGCGGTCAGAGCTGGATACGTGGCTTGGTAGGCATCGGGTGAAGCCGCTACAAACCGTCGATCTGGATGGTATCTTGAAAGACGTTCTGGGAGTTTCTCATGGGCGTTAAGGTTCGAAAGCCAAAAGGCCACACCTCTTGGTGCGTCGTCATTGACCACGAGGGGCACCGGAAGACGAGGGCCGTAGGCAGCCGCGAGGCCGCGGAGCGGGTAAAACGTGAGACCGAGGCGCGCCTTGCACTCGGGGATGCGGGCCTGATCGAAACCGAAAAATCTACCCCTACTTTTTCTGTCTACTCCCAGGGGTGGCTCGAAAATAAAAAGCATGAACGTAAACCCAGCACCGCGGGATTCTACGGCCAATACCTACGACTTTATGTGCTACCCAGCTTCGGCGAATCCAGTCTCGATGGAATTGAGCGGGAGAAGGTAAAACGATTCATCTCGGATTTGAGAGCGCGAGGTCTGGCCAAAAACACTATTCGCCTAGCTGTCACCACGCTGCGTGCCGTGCTGAGCGCTGCCATTGAGGACCGGATAATCAAGCACAATCCCGCCCAGGGACTAGGCCGGTTCGTAAAGTCTGAAAAACCGAAACACGAGGCTACTTCTCTCACGCCTCAGGAAGGCGAGCGACTGCTCCGAGTCGCCAAAGAAGAGTTGTCTCTCCGTCACTATGCACTGCTCCTAACCGCAGTCCGCGCTGGCCTCCGGGAGGGAGAACTGGCTGGTCTCCATTGGGGTGACATTGAATTTGGCGAGAGCGAGGAAGGACTCGACCGGTACATTCTTGTGCAGCGCAACTACGACCAGCGCTGGTCGGGCACAATGGTGACCCCCAAGAATAAGAAGTCACGCCGCATCGATATGAGCCGCCAGCTCCGACGCGTTCTGCTCGAACTCCGCGACCAGCAGCTCGTCAAGGCTTTCGCCGAAGGCAAGGCAGAGATCTCTGATGAACTCGTCTTCCCCTCTGAGGCAGAGACGCCAATCGAGATGAACAATTTTTGCCAGCGTGTATTCAAGCCCCTCCTTGCGAGCGCAGGGCTCAGGAAGATCCGCTTCCACGATCTACGTCACACCTTTGGAAGTCTGCTCATCCAGACGGGTGCATCGCTCGCTTAGGTACGGGATCAGATGGGGCACAGCTCGATCCAGGTGACCGTGGACATCTATGGCCATCTGATTCCGGGAGCGAACATCTCGTTCGTGGACAGGCTCGACAGTTTGACCTCTCCGCGACAATCCGCAATACAGCCGCAACAGAGCCACAGGCGGGAATCCGAAAGATTTCAGGAAGTCCTTCGGAATGATTGGCTGGGAGGCAGGGATTCGAACCCCGATAGGCAGATCCAGAGTCTGCAGTCCTACCGTTGGACGACCTCCCAGCAAGGAGAGAAGGGTGACCACAAAAGCAAGGAGTTTGTAACATCGCCCAGCGGACTTGTCAATCGGCCCTTTCCGCTTGAGTTCCTCCCTATGCCCTGTTCGGCGGTCACACTTCAGCAGGGCCCCAAGTCAGTTCCGCCATCCCTCAGCGCACTGACAGTTGGAGAGGACCGTTCGCCGAAGCGCGCAAGAACGTTTCTGTTGTTTTTGAAGCCACTCCAAACGGGCAGCCGGTTTTCAGGCCTGAAATCGATTGACACCCATTTCGCCCTTGCGCTAGGCTGCGTCTTCCAATTGCCCGCCAAGTCACGGTTTCCGGTCATTTCAGATAAAGGACATCACGAGCTATGAATGCAACGAGCCAAGTTGACCGCCACGCTGATTACAACAAAGGCAAGCTGTTTCTCATCAGCGTGCTCCCCCTTGCCACGGCGGGAGTCGGATTTGCCATCCGCGGCGGCGTTGCTTCTGAACTTCAGAGTCATTTCTTTGATCCGATAGACCAGCTTCGATCGGCCGAGATGGTTGCCACGGCCTTGGGGGTGGTGTTCCTCGGATTTGCTTTTACGATCGCGATCGGGAGCCCACTGCTGGATTTTCTGGGCATGGGACGGCTCTTGGGACTTTCCAGTCTCAGTTTCATCGCCGGAACACTCATCGTCATCTTTGCTGACCGTTTAGCCTCGGGCCCCTCGATTTATTGGGCGGTTTGGAGTGGCATGCTCATTATTGGAATCGGACAAGGGCTGGTGGAAACTGTCATCAACCCCCTTGCCGCGACCCTTTATCCTGACGACAAGACGCACAAGCTGAACGTTCTTCATGCCTGGTGGCCTGGGGGCATCATCATCGGTGGGTTGTTGGGCCTGGCGATGGGGCAGATGAATTTTGGATGGGAGGTCCAGTTAGCGATTGTGATGCTGCCGGCGGCAGCCTTTGGCGTGATGCTCTTGGGCACCCGGTTTCCACCCAGTGAACGTGTTGCGGCAGGAGTTTCCACCAGCGCAATGTTTAAGGAAGTGCTCCGCCCGTTCTTCATCGTCTGGTTTCTCTCCATGTTTCTGACCGCCGCTGCCGAACTGGCACCCGGCCAGTGGGTGGACCTCGCATTGACGCGCACTGTAGGTATGCAGGGCATCTGGTTATTAATTTACGTCAGCGGTTTGATGTTCGTCATGCGGCACTTTGCGGGACCGATAGCGCATCGCTTGTCGCCTGTGGGGCTGCTCTGGGTTTCCTGTCTGCTGGCCTCGGCGGGGTTGCTGCTCTTAAGCATTGCCAATTCCCCGATTACAGGTCTGTTGGCGGCCACCGTGTGGGGCACGGGTGTTTGCTACATGTGGCCCACAATGCTGGCTGCCGCTTCAGAGCGGTTCCCGCGCGGCGGTGCCCTGCTGATGGGATTGATGGGTACGGCCGGCACCTTGTCGATCTACTACGTGCTGCCTTTGATGGGGCAGATCTTCGACCGGGCAAAGATCCAGGCAGCCGGCGGCGAGGAAGCGTTCAAGAATGTAGTGGGCGGCGAATTGAACCAGGTGTTGGCGGTGGCGGCTCAGACGTCCTTCCGATATGTGGCGGCTCTCCCGGCCGTCCTCCTCCTGGTTTTTGGAGCCATCTGGATTTACGACAAATCCAAGGGAGGATACAAACCGGTCAAACTGAGCGTCCCTGCAGTCGGGGACGAATCGCACTGATCTGAACTTTCAGTCCCGGAAAACTTGACGGTTGCTTTCACTTTCAGGCCTGCCAGCGAACGCGGCATGGCGTGTTACTATTGACTTCGCTATTGCCCATGAGGAGGACTTTCTATGTCGCACACATACGAAGAATTGAAGCATAAGACAGTTGCCCAGCTGCGCGAGATAGCTTCCGGCATTGACCACGAGGCAGTGAAAGGGGCTTCCCAGTTGAACAAGGAACACCTACTCACAGCCCTTTGCACTGCCCTTGGCATTGACATGCATGTCCACCACGAAGTGAAGGGTGTCAATAAGGCCGAGCTCAAGGCCAAAATCCGGGACCTTAAGAAACAGCGCGACGGCGCATTAGCAGCTCACGACCACAAGCAGCTGAAGATCGTTCGGAGAGAGATTCACCACTTGAAACGGAAGATTCATCGAGCCACCGTTTAAGCACGTTTCCTGCCTAGCCTGCCTTTGCAGGTGCCCGTCCGGCTACCGATCCAGGTCACTGATTTGTTGCCGGGAATATCCCACCGCTATCACGCACGTGTTCCATGACGCTGCCTTGGTCCACATGCAGCGGTGGGACGTCCCGTTTGTTCCCCAAACGGTGCCCTAGCGTATCGGATGGTGCCTACAAGCCACGGAGCTTAAGCGCCGCACAGCGGAGTTATTTCCGGACCATCTGATTTTCGTACCACACGACGTTCTTGCTGTCTTGTCCGGCGACCAGGATGTCCTGGTCGCCGTCTTTGTCCATATCCACCAGAGAAATATCGTAGGCTGCCTGGTCTTCGTAGATCCGATGTGCAGTGAAGTTGCCCTTCCCGTCGTTCTGGAACCACGCCAGAATCTTTGAATCCTTCGCACAAGTAGCGGCGTCGCTGTCCCCATCTCCGTCGATATCGCCCACAGCCAGCGTATGCGGTCCGGCAAGCACAGTGTCCATCTCGTGCGGGACCCAGCCCGGCGCTTCGTACCAGACGAGCCCCTTCCCGTGGCCACGACTCGCAACGAAGTCCATGTTCCCGTCACCGTTCACATCCGCCATAAGAATGTTGGTGGCGCCTTCCTGCTGCTCCGCAACGAGCCGCTTCTTCCAGACCTTCGTTGGATCTGACGGCGACTCCCACCATGCGAACCAGTTTCCCACTTTCGCTGCGCTGGCTATGTCGGGGCGGCCGTCGCCATTTACATCACCGAAGCCCAGGTAGTGGCTCAGACCGGGAGCGTCACGATCCGCAAAGATGTGCCGTTCAAAACGCGGCGCTGCGTACCACGCGAGCGATTCAGGGTATTTGCCCCCTGGCTGCGCGCTGTTTGCAATCAAATCCAGCTTGCCATCACGGTTCACGTCGCCCAACGCCAAACCATGAATGCCATCCACCCCTCCCTTGCGTGCGTCATCGATCACGTGGAGAGACCACGGGTCAGAAAGCGGCTTGGCCGGGCGCTCCAGCCAGTACAGGAATGCCGGCGAATACTGCGCACCCACGAAATCCGGATCCCCATCTCCGTCCACATCGAGAGCGACGCTGTGGATCGCTTTGGGCTGAGTCCGCAGCACCACGCGCTTCCAACGCGGTGCCACGAACAGAACATCCTCGCCTGCCTCCCCGCCACTGGCAATGACATCAATCAGTCCATCCCCCGTAAAATCTGCCGCGCTCGCGGTGAGGTTGAAGAAATCTTCAATGACGACATGCCGCAACCAGGGCTCTCTGCGATCCTTCGCAGCAGGCGCATGCAAGGCGATGAAGACTGCCAAAGCGCATAGCACGGTGACTCTTCGATTCATAACATTCGGCTCCTTGAGTCCAGCGGTAACAACCGTCATTCCGGCGGAATCTTGCATTAAGGCCTTCTGGCAATGCCGGACCCTGTTTTTCGGTCGGGTGATGTTCCGCAAGCGGCCACTGATTGCCGGTCGTTCCGGTGCTACCGCGCCTTTCGGTCTAGTTTTTCCTGGCGGGCCCTGAGTCACGCACGCGCGGTTCCACAAGAGAGGCAAAGGTTCTAAAGTTTTCCTCAAACCGGCTCGCCAGCTCCAAGGCTGTGTTGTCATACTTTGTTTTGTCCGGCCAGGTATCTCGCGGCTGTAACACGTCCTGCGGGACGCCGTCGCAACTTCGCGGAACGAGGACCCGAAACACCGGATCGTGCTTCATCGGCACGTCGGCCAGTTTGCCGCTCAAGGCGGCATGGATCATCGCACGGGTATGGGCGATCTTCATGCGCCGCCCGACTCCGAAGGGGCCGCCGCTCCAGCCCGTGTTGACCAGCCAACAGTTCACATTGTGTCTGGCTATCTTCTCTCCGAGCAGATTGGCGTACACCGTCGGCCTGAGCACCATGAACGGCGCCCCAAAGCACGTGCTGAAGGTTGCCTCCGGCTCGTCGCCGAGTCCCTTTTCGGTGCCAGCCACTTTGGCAGTGTAACCCGAAAGAAAATGATACATGGCCTGTTCCGGGGTCAGCTTCGCGATGGGCGGCAGCACGCCAAAGGCATCGCATGTGAGCATGACGATGTTTCGCGGGTGATCGCCCACGCTGGGGACTAAGGCATTGCTGATGAATGACAGCGGATAAGCTGCTCGGGTGTTCTCGGTTAGCGAGCTGTCGTCCAGATCGAGGCGTCTCGTCGCCGGATCGACGACCACGTTCTCCAGCACGGTTCCAAATCTCTGCGTGCAGGCATAGATTTCGGGCTCCGCTTCCGCGGAAAGCCGAATGACTTTGGCGTAGCAGCCTCCTTCGAAATTGAAGATGCCCTCATCACTCCAGCCATGCTCGTCATCTCCAATGAGCCCACGCTCAGGATCGGCTGAAAGGGTCGTTTTGCCGGTGCCCGAAAGCCCAAAGAACAGCGCAACATCTCCGTTAGGCCCTTGGTTGGCGGAGCAGTGCATGGCCAACACACCGGCCAAGGGAAGCCGGTAATTCATCATGGTGAAAATGGATTTCTTGATTTCGCCGCCATAACTTGTCCCGCCAATCACGACCAGTTTGCGGGCGAAGTTGACAAGGATGAAGACCCGCGACCTGGTCCCATCGCGAACCGGTTCGGCCTGAAAACTGGGAACACTAATCACCGTAAACTCCGGCGACTGGTTTCCGTTTGAAGGAATAAACAGGTTCTTTGAAAAGAGACTGTGCCAAGCGGTTTCGGTGATGAGGCGGATCGGTACCTGATAGCGTGGATCGGCACCTGCGGTGCAATCCTGCACGAACAGCTCTTTGCCCTTCAGAGCGCTAAACAGCCGCTCGACCAAACCGTCAAACTTCTGTGGCGCGATTGCGCGATTTACATCTCCCCAATCGACATGCGCCTCGCTGTTGTGCTCCCGGACAAAGAACTTGTCGTTGGGAGAACGGCCGGTGTGCAACCCCGTGCCAATCGCTAGCGCGCCACCGTGCGCTATCTGCCCCTCGCGCCGGCGCACCGCTTCTTCATACAGGACCGCTGCGGACGGATTCCAGTGGATGGCTGCGAGCCCGGAAATTCCGTAATCTTCCAGGCCGCCGGGTTTGCGATGGCTTTGCATAAGATTTCTCCAGGCCGTCTGTTTGTCGGAGGCTCAGTCTCGTGGCAAGTAGCATAGCCTGCGCGAATGGTGATTTCAAGCAAGCGAGGGCCCTCCGAGATTCTCTAGAGGATCCGCACCGGGTTTCTTGAGATGATGCCAGGTTCATGTTAGCGTTCACCGCGTTGCTCGGAGTGCCCTACCTCCTCAATCTTCGAAACGAGACACGGCGTTAAGAGCTGAGAGCTTGCAGACGTAACGATCGACCAAGGACTTTTAACCCGCGGCAATGACGAACTCTCCCATCTGCGTGCAGGGACTGACGAAGAGCTACGGCAACTTTCAGGCTGTGAAGGGAATCGATTTCGAGATTCAGGCGGGTGAGGTCTTTGGCTTGCTCGGTCCAAATGGCGCCGGAAAAACGTCGACCGTTGAAATCCTGGAAGGTTTGCGGCAGCGCGACGGGGGGCAGGTTTCGGTGCTTGGTTTTGACCCTGGCCTCCATAGTAAGAGACTCAAGGATCGCATTGGAGTTTGCCTGCAATTGGCCAACTTTTCAGCCAAGCTGAGGGTCGGCGAGTCGGTTGCGCTGTTTGGCAGCTTCTATTCGAGAACCGTGGACGGAGAAGCGCTGCTGAAGCGCCTGCAGCTCTGGGAGAAGCGGAACCAGTTCTACGGCGAGCTCTCCGGCGGCCAGAAGCAGCGGCTGGCCCTGGCCTTGGCGCTCCTGAATGATCCGCAAGTGCTGTTTCTGGATGAGCCATCCGCCGGACTGGATCCCCAGGCCCGCCTTGAAATTCATGCCCTCATCCAGGATTTGCGGCGCGAACAGCGCACCATTCTCCTCACCACCCATTACATCGAGGAAGCCGAAAAGCTCTGCGATCGGGTGGCGATCATGAATGAAGGGCGCATCATCGCTCTGGGGACGCCGCGCGAGATCCAGGCACGTACGGTCGGGCACTCGATGATTGAGATCTGCTGCGAGCAGGCTCTACCCGAAGTGGACCTGCCTGTCTGGAATCCGGTGTCCAAGATCACTCTCAGCGCGGATCGCAAGGTGATGACAGTCCAGTCGCCCCGGCCCGCGAAGACACTGGTCGAGTTAGTGAAGTGGATCGACCAGCAGGGCGTCGAACTTTCCGACGTCCAGTTGACGCGTCCATCGCTTGAAGACGTGTTCATCGAGCTGACTGGCAAGAGCCTGCGGGAGTGAAGCCAAAATAGTGGGACTACAAACTTGACCGGAACCACCGGGAATCCGTCATGCTGCGAAAGCCGGACATCAACTCTGGGGACGCCGGCTTGCGGATTGTTTTGTCCCCATCTGAAATGGGAATTGAAGCCTTAGGAAAGCCTTGCTGCATCTTCTCGGCTGGAGTTTCGACAAGACAAGATGAAGACCGAGTCTTGGCCTTTGCCCTAGGCTCGTCGCAAGCGGGACAGAGCAGTGCCCTCACGGCGGGTCTTACGTTCAGTTTCTGACTCGGGAATGAAAAGCTATCTCGCGCTCATCAAGATCGATTTGAAGCTCGCTTTCCGCGACAAAGCGGTCATTTTCTTCAACTACCTTTTCCCGCTCATCTTCTTTTTCGTCTTTGCGGGTCTTATGAAGGCCGAACGCGGCGGCACGATTTCTTACGTCGTGTCGCTAGTTCTGGTCATGGGGATCTTGGGGAACGGCCTGTTTGGGGCTGGCCTGCGCGCCGTCCAGGAGCGTGAGGCAAACATTCTGCGCCGGTTTAAAGTCGCGCCTATCTCTCCGGCGCCCTTGCTCGTCGCCTCGCTCGTGTCCGGCTGGGTCATCTACATTCCCATTGTTCTGCTCGTCCTCAGTTTGGCCCACTTCATCTACGGCATGCCGGTACCAGGAAGGCCGTTTGCATTGTTCGGCCTCATTTCGATCGGAGTGCTGGCCTTTCGAGCCATCGGCTTGATCTTGGCCTCGGTCGCCAACTCCATGCAGGGCAGCCAGGTGTTGATTCAGTTGTTTTACATGCCCATGCTTTTCCTGAGCGGTGCGACGTTCCCTATTACCATGCTTCCAGTCTGGGCACAGCTCGTCAGCCAGTTCATGCCGGCTTCCTATCTGGTCACTGGCTTTCAGGGGATCTTTTTTCGCAATGAACCCTTCAGTGCCAACGCGTCTTCAGTGTTGGCGTTGCTGGCCACCATCGGGCTTGGCACCTTTCTTTCCATGCAGCTTTTTCGCTGGGAAAAGGAGGAAAGAATTCGTGCCTCCGCGAGGCTTTGGGTCATCGTGGTGCTGCTTCCGTTCCTCATCCTCGGCAGCTATCAGGCCTACAGCCGGGAACACCTGCGCAAGGCGAGATTGTTGATGCGGGACCTGGAACGAAGCGGCACTTTTTTGATTCGTGGCGCCAGGGTCTTCATTGGCGACGGCCGCGTGATTGAATCCGGTGGAGTGCTGATAAAAAAGGGAAAGATTGCGGAGGTTTTTGAAGGAGACACACCGCCGGCAGAGACACTCCAAGCCACGGTCATCGAGGGCTCTGGCAAGACCCTGTTACCCGGTTTGATTGACATGCACGTCCATCTGGGTGCTCCAGCGGCCGTTTACGAGGCGGGTAAGGATTATGCCCCGGAAAGGAGCATGCCGCGAGCGCTGGCAGCGCACTTGTACAGCGGGGTGACCACGGTGAAGAGTGTCGGCGACGGCCTCGACGATATCCTAAAATTCCGCAGCGCCATTGCCACGGGAGAGCGAGCAGGGGCGGCACTCTACACCTGCGGCCCTATGTTTACTGCTGAGGGAGGCCAC
>Ga0187893_10009928_pt1 | contig 14438 bp, 12 predicted proteins | sample MA1701074metaG_FD_139574 | JGI IMG/M metagenome (GOLD analysis project Ga0187893, IMG submission 139574) | White microbial mat communities from a basaltic lava cave in the Kipuka Kanohina Cave System on the Island of Hawaii, USA - MA170107-4 metaG ...
CCGCGGCGATCGCCCGCGTGCCCTCGGCCAGTTCTTGGATCGGCACCGTGATCCCGCGCGCCAAATAGACCCCAACCCACACGGCGGCGAAGATGATCACCAGGGCGACCATGCGGAAGAGCATGATATAGATCCCCTTGATCGGGTTCTTCAACGTCTTGAGCTGCTGATACTCCTTGACCCCGCGCGTGACCTCGGCGACCTTGGCCGAGGCGGCCTCGGGAAGCGACTGCGTGGCGACGAGAAAGGTGGCACGACCGTTCGAGACGGCGATCGGCGCCACGCCCCGGACGAGATCCCCATCGGAAGTCGATTGGGCGATGGCGAAGGTCTCGCCCCTCTGGCCCCGCCGGAACGCCTGACCCAGGGCCGGAAGGTCCGCCGGAGCCCGCCGCTTGGCGCGAAGGCCCATCAGCTCCGCTCCGCTGCCGTCGATCACCTGCACGGCACCGAGGTTGTACTCGGCCAGCTTCTCCCCGATCAGCGACCGGGCGAGCTCCAGCCCCTCCTCGCTGTTCAGGGCGCCGGGGTCGATGCGGGAGGCGATGTGGCGAGCCTGCGACAGGATGGTCTCCTTCGCGGTCCTGTCGAAGAGCTGCGCGACCTCCAGCGAGTCCTGGAGCGACTCTTCCACCTTGATATTGAACCAGCTATCGACGCTGTTGGTGAGCAGGTTGCTCGCCACGACAAAGAGCAGGAGCGCGGGCAGCAGCGACAGGCTCACAAAGGCCACCACCAGCTTGACTCGGAACTTTGACCCCAGGAGGTTATCCCGACGCTCGAGATAGACCTTGAAGAGGCTGCGAAAGACCATCACGATCAGGACCAACAGGAGGACGAGATTGACGTTGACGAGGGCGAAGATCAGGATGTTACTCGCGATGGGGGTCGGGAACCGAAGCTGATGGATCAGGACCTGGACTGTGGTGAGCACTATCACCAGGCCGAGGATCGCCGCAAGGATCAGGCGGGCGCGTCGCTGACGACGATCGGGGTGGGTCGTGGCGATCATGTGAACGCCTGCTAACCTGCTATTGGCCGATCTCGCAGGGCAGTGGGGAGTGGAAGCGAACCAGGGGGGCGCGAAACCGGCCGGGGTCTATGGGAATCGGCGACGTGACGGAATGGATCCGCACGCAGCGCACCTCGCCGGGCATGCCGGGCACTGCGGCCACTATAGCCGAACTCTAGAAACGATTGCAAGGGCAAAGTCGAATACCCTGGACGGACGCCCGACGCGCGGCGAGGGTATCGAGGAACCGGTGGGAATTACTGTATCAAGAGGGGGCCACCTCGAGGGGACGCCCGGACTCAAGCAAGGGTCTCGCCCAGCGCTCAATCACGCTGTTCCTCGTGGGGGCCGTATGGTGAAGGTCGAGGTGTCGCTGGATCTCCTGGACGAGCTTCGTGTGGAGGAGGTGGCCTGCGCTATGCGCGATCACGGTCCCCACGACAGGCTTGCCGAGCAGATACAGGTCACCGACCAGATCGAGAACCTTGTGCCGGACCAGCTCGTCGCGGAAGCGCAGGTCGCCGTTCAGCACCCCGCCCTCGCCGATCACGACGGCGTTCTCGAATGAGCCACCTCGCGCCAAGTTGCGGCGGCGAAGCTCCTCGACGTCCTTCATGAACCCGTAGGTCCGGCAACTAGCGATCTCGCGGACGAAGGTCTCCCTGGTCAGATCAAAGGCCACCGACTGCTCTCCGAGCATGGGATGGTCGAAGCGCATCGTGTAGATCACCTGGAGCCGCTCTGAAGGGACGATCTGGATGCTCCGACGGTCGGCCTCGACGACCAGGCGCTCCTTGACTTTCAAATATGTCCTGGGGGCCATCTGTCGTCGAAGACCCACCTTCCGGATCATCTCCACGAAGGGCGCGGCGCTCCCGTCCATAGCTGGAACCTCGTCGGCGTCCAGCTCCACCAACACGTTATCCACCCCAAGCCCCGCGAACGCCGCCATCAGGTGCTCGATCGTCCTGATCTCAACCCCATCCTTCCCGATCGATGTGGCATGGTGCACATCGATCACGTTGCCCGGCTTCGCTTCGACAATTGGGGCTTTCGGGAGATCGATTCGCCGAAACACGACCCCCGAGTTGGGGGGGGCCGAATCGAGCCGCATTCGAACCGGCCGGCCGGTGTGAAGTCCTACCCCTTCGCAGACCGTAGCTTTCTGAAGCGTTCGCTGGTGGCTCACGGTTCTCCCTTCGTCTCTTCGATATGCGTAGCGATGATCATGTAGACACCGACTCGGGGCTTCGGAAACCTCCGCTCTAGTGAAGTCGAGGGGCGAAGCCCGAAATTCCTATGCAATCAGCGTACCATTCAGCTTCAGGCCAGATTGAGAATCTGCCAAGACGTGTCGTAGGTATTTCAAAGGGTTACAAGGCACCCCGATCGCGACACCGCGCATGAGTCACATATATGTTGAGGCGTTGCAACAGGATGTGTCAAATACTCCTCACTATCTGTCGCCGAAGCAGTCGCTCCACGGCGTCCCGACAGGGGAGATCTTTGAGGGGGGCGAGAACCTCTTCGATCTTCGACTCCGGGAATTCCGGAACGCCGGATCGACGTTTCCTGAGGGGAGGGGAGGACCCCGCGTCGGCGAGGCGGGCGACGCGGCCGAGCCGCAAGAGGATCTCCCCAACCAGCGGCTCTCCGATCTCCGCGTTCAGCATCGTCTTGAGTTTGTGGCGAAGCATGTGGAGCTCATGCATCCAGACCGGATCTGCCGCGCAGAGGGTCAATATGCCCTCTCTGAAGTCTTCCACGGTTGCGCGCTCCCTGACACGCGGGGGAACAGCCCGATCCCACGCGTTAAGCACGACGAGGTGGCGGACGGTCCGAACGAGGCCGAGTCCACTCAGGGTCGCCGTCAAGATCTCCGAACATCTGGAGGGTGCACCCTGCTTCTTTCCCTCCACCGATCGCCTTTCCCTCATGCGCAGGACCTGGCGGGTGTGACCGCCGTCGGACGGCTCATGCGCGGCCCTCGTCGCGACGCGACCCGTCGAGCGCTTGATCGATCGCCCGATTGGCGAGTGCGTCGGCCTCTTGATTCAGCTCGCGTCGGATATGCTCAATCTCGAATGACCGAAACGCGCGGACCAGGTTGCGCGCGTGTCCATGGAGCTCCATCAAGCGGGGATGCTTCACCCGATAGCGGCCTTCCATCTGGCGGACCAGCAGCTCCGAATCGGATCGAACCCTGATCCCTGTTGCCTGAAGCCTCGCTGCCTCCTTCAGGGCGAGAATCAGGGCCTGGTATTCGGCGGCGTTGTTCGTCGCCTCGCCGATGTACTCCCACAACTCACGCCTGTAGGACCCGTGGTCCTGCCCGATGACGACGCCGATTCCGGCCGGGCCCGGGTTCCCGCGCGCCGCCCCATCGATGCTCATCACGAGGTGCACTCCCCCGTCTCGGCCGATAGGGGCGGATGGGGGGTACGCCCGTTCGATCAGGTCCACCGCCTCCAGAACCGCTCGCCTGTCTCTCGATGACAAGAGCGACGCCGGCGGCAGTCCGCCATCGACAGCTCCCTTGGACGCAAGACGGCGTAGGGCAGTGCAGACCTTCTCGGGCTCCACCTCAGCCACTCCAATAGTAGAGAATCCGGCCGCAGCGTTCGCAGGTCAGGATCTCTTCACTCCGGCGTACCTCGTTATACAACTGAGGCGTCAGCGCCACGTGGCAGCCCTCGCAAGAGCCGTTCCTTGCCGGCGCAACCGCCAGCCCAGCCCGACTCTTGAGAAGCCGAAAATACTGCTGCAGCAGCGAGGAGTCGATCACCTTCGACTGGCCCTTCCGGGCAGCCTGCGACGCTTTCAGCCGGCTCTGCAACTCGCGGAGCTCGGCTTCTTTCCGCTGCCGATCGCTGGCGAATTCCGCCTCTTGAGACCTCACCCTGCCTTTCTGCTCCTCCTGCGACTTGACGGCCGTCTCAATCTCCTCGAAGAGCAACAGGATCTCCTCCTCAATGGAAGAGATCCTGTCCTTCAACCCCTCGATCTCCTTGAGGACGGCGGTGTATTCCTGGTTGGTCTTGATCTCAAAGAGTCGGCTCTGCCGCTTCTTGAGCTGACCGCTGAGTTCCTCCAGCTCCCGCTCCTTCTGGCGGCGGAGCTTCTGCATCCGGTCCGTGTCGGCCGTCGCCGCCTCGAGGATCGCCCTGGCCTGCCGAACCTGCTCCTCTATCTCCCGGATCTGCCCCGGGATAGCGGCCGCCGCCGCTTCGAGCAGGGCGATCTCGGAGTCGAGTCGCTGGAGTTCAACGAGGCGTTCCAACTCCTCCAACACGCGTCACTCCAGTACGAGGGGACGATCCGCTCGGAGTTCAGGGTTCCTGCTTGAACCTGGACAGAGACGACGCGTCCTGAGTCCGAGTCGCGAAGTATGAACGCCGCAGAATCGGCCATCCGATGTCAACGTCGAACCAGGCTTCGTGGTGGGCCCACCTGGACTCGAACCAGGGACGACCCGGTTATGAGCCGGGGGCTCTACCCAACTGAGCTATGGGCCCACACAAATCATGGTTCGCGGTTCATCGTTCATGGTAATTCGTGAACTATGCATCAAGGTCCTCGGCCACGTCGCGTCTCCGAACCATGAACTCTGAACTATTCACTCGGCCGCGTGGCGGCCGCTACGCTTCGACGAAGCTCTTCAGCTTCTTGCTTCGGGTCGGATGGCGCAGTTTCCGCAGCGCCTTGGCCTCGATCTGTCGAATCCGCTCTCGGGTGACGTCAAATTGCTGGCCGACCTCCTCCAGGGTGTGGTCGCGGCCATCGCCGATCCCGAAGCGGAGCCTCAAGACCTTTTTCTCCCGCTCCGTCAACGAGTCGAGGACCTCCTGGGTTTGACTGCCCAGGTTCATCCCGATGACCGCCTCCACCGGCGACACGACCCCTTTGTCTTCGATGAAGTCACCCAGGTGAGAGTCCTCCTCCTCCCCGATGGGCGTCTCGAGAGAGATCGGCTCCTGGGCGATCTTGAGGACCTTCCTCACCTTGTCAACCGGCAAGTCGATCTTCTGGGCGATCTCCTCCGGTGTCGGCTCCCGCCCCATCTCCTGAACCAGGTACCGGGAGGCTCGGGTGAGTTTGTTGATCGTCTCGATCATGTGAACGGGGATCCTGATCGTCCTGGCCTGGTCGGCGATCGCCCGGGTGATCGCCTGGCGGATCCACCAGGTCGCATAGGTGCTGAACTTGTATCCGCGCTGGTATTCGAACTTGTCCACCGCCCGCATCAGGCCGATGTTCCCCTCCTGGATCAGGTCGAGGAACTGAAGGCCGCGGTTCGTGTACTTCTTCGCGATGCTGATCACCAGCCGGAGGTTAGCCTCCACCATCTCCTTCTTGGCGCGAAGCACCTTGCGCTCGCCGTTTGTGATGGCCTGCAGCAGTGCCCGCAGCTCCCTTGCGGAGGCATCAGCCTCCTCCTCAATCTTTCGGATCTTTCGCTGGACGTTCGTGATCTCGCGCGCGCACTCATCCAGCTCCTTTCGGTTCAGGCCGGTCCGGCGCAGAATCGCGCGCAGGGATCGGCCCCTGTGGTGTCCATCGCCCGAGATGGCCTTGATGTCCTGGGCGGATAGATGGAACTCCCTCCCGGTCTCGCGGAGCTCGCGTTCGCTCTGATCGATCCGTCCCACGACGTTTCGCATCCTGGCCACGACCCGCTCGACAACCCGCTGATTCAGATGGAGCCTCCGAAGCAGGGCCGCCTGAGCGGCCTTGCGGCGCGCGATCTCGTCCTGAATCTTCTGCAGCCATTTCGCGGTGAGACGGCCGAGGCCGCGCTGATGCCGGCGACGCAGATCGTCGATTTTCGCCTGCTCCTTCCGCAGCGATCCCAGGAGCGGCGCGTTCTCGGCCAGAATCTCCTTCTCCTTTTGCTCCGAGATCTCGTCAAACTCGTTCATCGCGAAGAGCTCTCCGACGCGGGCCCGGCCGTGGAGCAGGCGCTCCCCGATCTCCGAGATCTCGCGGACTGCCACCCCGGCTCTGCAGACGGCGTCGGCCACCTCTTTGCGCCCCTCCTCGATCCGTTTCGCGATCTGGATCTCCCCCTCGCGCGTGAGTAGAGGCGTCTTCCCCATCTCCCGAAGATACATTCGAACCGGGTCGTCGGTGCGGCCGACCGATGACGGCACGAGGTCGAGCTCCATCTCGGAACTCTCCTCCTCCTGGGACTCCAGCGGCCCTACGGCCTTCGGCCGCTCCGCGCCCACCTCAACATCCATCTCATCGAAGATGTTCAGGAGGCCCTCGATCTGGTCCGGGGATGTCACCTCCTCCGGCGGCACACCGCTCATCTCCTCGTACGTCAGGTAGCCCTTCTTTCCGCGGGCGGAGAGCCGCGGCTGGCGGCCCTGGCGCTTCATCATGATCTGTCTGATCGCGGCCAGCCTCTTCAAGCCCTCGGAACCCCCCCGGCTCTGAGGAACTCCCGGCGGGGTCTGCTGTCGCACCTGACCGGGTTTCTTCGGCAAGATCTTCGCCTGGCCGCCGGATGGCACGTCCCTTCGGGTCAGGACCTGAGAGGCCGCCTTCGCTTTCCCCCGCTTCCGGCTGACCACCTGTTTGCGTCCCACGACGGAAGGCCGCGTGGCCTTCTTGTGCGATGCCCCTCGGCTCACCTTCAACGGACGTCGTCTCTTGCGAGTATTCGCCATTCTTCTCTCCCCTTCATGTCAATCCGCGATCTTTGCGCGTTGCGGCGTGGCCGGGCCCATCCGGCGAGCGCCCCGATACGCAGCGTGTCCGAGGACCCAGTCAAGCCGCCGTCACGGAGTCACGACGAAGCGTGAACGGCGCCACGGGCCCGGTCCTTCTTCAGCGCGAGAAGTTCCGCCTGAAGCTGCTCGACCGCCCCGTGATCGCCGCTCCGTTCCGCCTCCTCTATCCGCTGCTGAAGCAGCTCAGCGGCGCGGCGAGCACCTCTGGCCTTCATCCAGGACAGACAATCGGAAACGGCGCGAGCGACTCCCTCTTCACCCTCGTATTCCTCCAGATCGGTCGCCAGCAGCTCGGTCAGGACCCGCTGGACCTCCGGCTCCTCCATGGCAAGCGGCGGCTGGCCGCGAGTCGCCCCTGACCCCGTCACCGCATACTGAAAGATCCTCCGGAGGGTCTGGTCCTCCACATCCTCCGACCGCAGGGCCTCACGGGCCCGATCGGCCGCGCCGGGATGATGCAGCGCCAAATGCATCAGCTTCCATTCCCCGGAGGGCAACGATCTCGGTCGCAACGCCGGCACCACGGCGTCCCGACGACCGCCTCTAACCTGACGACTGAGCTCGCGGAGGATAGCCTCCGTCGGGAGCGACACCCGCCGCGCGACCTTTTCCGCACACCGCTGTCGCGTGAGCGCATTCTCGACCGCGGCCAGGAGCGGGAGGACCGCGTTGACCGCAGCCGTCTGTCCCTCGGCGCTTGCCAGGTCGAACCCGGAGACCCGCCGATCCAACACGAACTCCATCAGATCGTTCGATTGCTCCAGCGCGCCGGCAAAGGCCGCAGCCCCACGATCCCGAAGAAACCGGTCGGGGTCTTTGCCGTCCGGCAACAAGACCACCCGCCAGTCGAGGCCGCTATTCAACAGGCTCTCCACGCTTCTCCGGGCGGCGGCAATCCCGGCCGCATCCGGATCGAACACCAGGAATGCCCGCGAGGTGTACCGCGCGAGCAGCGCGATCTGCTCCCCGGTGAGCGCGGTCCCCAGAACGGCGACGCTGTGCCGAAAGCCATGGGCATGCAGGCTGATCAGGTCGAAGTATCCCTCGACCACCGCCGCCGACGCGCGCTCGCGGATCGCCGGGGCCGCGAGGTGAAGGCCGAATAGGTGTGCCCCCTTCCTGTAGATCGGGGTCTCCGGGGAATTCAAATACTTTGGCTCAGACCCGTCGAGGGCACGGCCCCCGAAGGCGATGACCTTGCCCGCCGAATCGCAGATCGGGACCATCAGCCGACCCCGGAAGCGGTCGTAGAGCCCGCCCCCGTCCTTGCGCGCCAGGGCAAGCCCAGCCCGCTCCGCCAGCTCTTTGGAGAATCCCCGGCGGAGCAGGTGCCGGAGCAGCCCCTCGCGGGAAGCCGGCGCCCAGCCGAGCCCGAACTGCTTGATCAACGGTTCGGGGACCCCGCGCTCCCGAAGGTAGGCCCGGCCAGCCGCCCCGTCAGTCTCGTGCGCGAGCTGCTCACGATAGAACTCCGCTGCCGCCTTGTGGATTTCCAGAATCTGGAGGCGTCCTTCCTCCCCGCGAGTGGGCGCGCCCGGCCCGCTGAATCTCGCCGGGATGGCGATGCCCGCCCGGTCGGCGAGGAAGCGGATCGCCTCAGGAAAGGTCAGCCGCTCCTGTCTCATCAGGAAGCCGACGGCGTCTCCCCCCTCCCCGCAGCCGAAGCAATGGAAGATCTGCCGCTCCCGGTTGACGATGAAGGACGGGGTCTTCTCGGTGTGGAAGGGGCACAACGCCTTCTGGTAGCGCCCTGCAGGCTTCAGGGGGAGGTAGCTCCCGATGAGCTGCACGATATCGATGCTGGCCAGTACCCGCGAAACCGTCTCTGCTGGGATCACCGCCGCCGGCCCCTCCTCATACTGCCCCGCCCACGATCGCGCCACGAGGGTGCAGCTCGACGATGGTGGCGCCGACGCCGCCATCGCGGGAGTCGGCAAGCCGGAAGCTCACGACGAGGGGGTGGTCGCGAAGAAGCTCCGCGACGGCCCGTCGGAGGATCCCGGCGCCCTTACCGTGAACAACTCGGACCGTCGGGAACCCCGCCAGGAAGGCCTCCCCGACATACCGGTCGAGGCGCCGAGTCGCCTCTTCCGCGTCGCAGCCGATCAGGTTCAGCTCGGCCGGCGTCTCCTCCCCTGCCGCGCTGACCAGCACCGAGCTGATGGCAGGGTTTCGGCGGGAGCCGGCCCCAGGAACCACCGCCTTCAGGGGGAGTCTGACCTTTCCGAGAGGAAACTGGACCTCGACGAGTCCGGCGGCCGTAGGCCCGGCGCTGATCGTCCCAAGCTGATCGAGCCCCTTGATCCGGACCTGCTGGCCGAGCCGAAGCGGTTCTCCGGGCGACGCGATCGGAGCCCCCTCCTGCTCCGACATGTCGCTGAGAGCAGCCTCGGCCCGCTGCTTCACCTCTCCCAGTCGCTTTCGAGCCTCGTGGAGCGTGCTCGCGCGGGACTCCGAAAACTTCAACTCGTGCAGGAGCTGATCGATCTCAGACCGAGCCTCGGAGAGCACAGCATCAACTTTTCGGCGCGCCTCCCGACCGACTCGCTCGGTCGCGATCCGCAATTCGTCCCGCTCCGCCTCGACGATGCCGCGCGCCCGCGCCACCTCGTCGATCTCGCGGGCGAGCGCCTCACGCTCCTCGGCCAGGCGACGCTCTTCCGCCTCCAGGCGCTCCAGCACCGTACGCAGACGATGATCGCCGTCGCCCAGCAAGGTCTTGGCTCGCTGAATGACCGCGGAGGGAAGGCCGATCCTGGCGGCGATCGATAGGGCGTGACTTCGGCCGGAGAGCCCAATAGAGAATCTATACAGCGGCCTGAGGGTGTCAAGGTCGAATTCGACACAGCCGTTCTCGATCCGGGGATGCGCATAGGCGTGCGCTTTGATCGCATCCAGATGCGAGGTCGCGATCACCAGGGCCCCCCGGTCCAACAGGTGATCGAGGATAGCGATGCCGAGGCACGCCCCCTCGACCGGATCGGTGCCCGCGCCAAGCTCGTCCAGCAGGACCAGGGTCGCGGGCCCCGTCCCCTCGACGATCCGCCGGATGTTCCCGATGTGGGAGGAGAACGTGCTCAGGCTCTGCTCGATGCTCTGCTCATCCCCGATGTCGGCCATCACCCCGTGAAAGAACGGGACCTCGGAGTCTCCGGAAGCGGGAAGGTGCAAGCCAGCAGACGCCATGAGCGAGAGCAGACCGGCGGTTTTCAGGGCGACGGTCTTGCCTCCGGTATTCGGCCCCGTGATCAGCAACGCATCGAAGTCGCCTCCGACTCGAAGATCAATCGGCACGACCTCCGGACCCCCGGGCCTAGCGCTCTGCGCCGCCAGGAGCGGATGTCTCGCCCGAACCAGGATCAGCGGCCCGCCCTCCTTGAGCGAAGGGGGCGCGCACGAGAGCCGGTTGGCCAACCTCGCCGCCGCGCATCGCGCGTCCAGCTCCGCCGCGAGCCGCATGGTCCGGAGGATCGCATCGGCTTTGGGTCGGAGCTCGGCGGTCAGCCGCGTCAGGACCTTCCGGACCTCTTCCGCCTCATCGCGCTCGAGCAGACGGAGCTGGTTATTCAGCTCCACGATCTCCTGCGGCTCCACGAAGAGGGTCACTCCGCTTGCGGACCGATCCTGCACCACTCCCTTGAGCCCGCCCCGCGCATTGGCCTTCACCGGGATCACATAGCGGTCGTTCCTGACGGTGATGATCGATTCGGCGATGGAAGACTGAAACCTCGGATCGGTCAGGAGGGACTGCAACCGCGCCTGAATCCGGTCGCGTAGCTCATGGAGCCGCCGGCGCACATCGGCCAGCTCACGGCTGGCGGCGTCCCTCACCGCTCCTGTCTCCTCGACGGCAGTCCGGATCGCCGCCACCAGCTCGGGCTGACCGTCGAGTCGGGAGGCGATCCCATGCAGCCGCGGGCACACACCCTTCACGCTGCCGATGGCACGGCGGATCGCGCCCGCCGTCTCGAGCGAGTCACCGATCCTGACGAGGTCCATCGGGGGAAGGACCGATCCTTCCGGCCGCGAGCGGCCGATCGCGTCCCTGATATCAGCCAGCCGGCCGAAGGGCGGCGCGGAATCCTGAGACAACAGGACGCGGAACTCTCCGATCTCGTCGCGAAGCTGTCGGGCCTCTTCCAGGACTGGAAGCGGCGAAAGGCTGCGCGCCACCACGATGCCCATCGGGGACTCGGCCTCCGCCGCCACCATCTCCTGGATGGCGGGCCACTCGAGCAGCTGCAGCGAATGCTCATCCATCCTTGCTGTTCCCGTCATTGCTTCGCGGAGTTTACACTGAACACCTTCGCTTCGCTCAGTGTAGACTCTGTGAATGTGCTCGCAATGACCCTGCATCAATACTTTGTACGCCCGCTATGTCGCGAAACGTGATCGCGCCAGGAGCGGTTCACACGAGAAAAAACAGGGGACCCGCTGGCGGGTCCCCTGAACCCTTTGCGTTGATCGAGGGGGCGCACTGGCAACAAGGAGGTCCGGCAACTGTCATCCCCGCGACAACGCGTCCCTCACCATTTGGCTGACCACCTTCCCGTCAGCCCGTCCGGAGACCTGAGGCATCAGGAGGGCCATAACCTTCCCCATATCGCTCAAGGAGGCCGCGCTCGCCGCCAGGACGGCTTCGTTCACCCTCTGCCGAAGCTCGTCAAGCGTAAACGGCTTGGGGAGATACATCTCGAGAAGCCTGAGCTCGGCCTCCTCTTTGGCTGCCAACTCCTGTCGCCCCCCTTTCAGATACTGCTCGATCGCCTCCTTTCGGAGCTTACAGGACGAGACGATCGCCTGCACGATCTCGTCATTCTCCAGCTCCCGTCGCTTCTCGACCTCCCTGTTCTTGATGAGCGAACTCAGCAGGCGCAGCACCGACACCTTCAACCGGTCTCCGCTCTTGAGCGCCCCCTTCAGGTCATCCGCCAACCGTTCCTTGAAGGGCTGCACGGCCTACTCCACCGTGATGCGCAGCCGCTTCATCGCCTTCTTTCTGGCGGCCATTGACTTTTTCTTGCGGCGAACGCTCGGCTTTTCGTAATGTTCCCGCTTGCGGAGCTCTGACAGCACGCCGGCCTTCTCGCACTGCTTCTTGAAACGGCGGAGGGCGCTCTCAAACGACTCGTCCTCCTTGACCGTCACACTCGGCATTCCATTCACACCCCCTTCTCAAACCGAGTCTATCAAGGAATCTCATGAGAGCTGTCTCGATGGCACCGAGGCGCTTGCCTGGTTCGAGAAATCGAAAGAAGCATTGTAGCATAAGTTAGCAATTCTTGACAACGTTTTCTAGGCCGGCTGCCAGCCCAGACGCCGTCCTCCCAGCAGGTGAAGGTGGAGGTGAAACACCACCTGTCCGCCTTCGCTGTTGCAGTTGAGCACCAGGCGGAAGCCTCGGTCAGCGATCCCCTGCTGCCTGGCGACGCTGTTTGCAACCAGGAGGAGGTGTCCCAGGAGCCGATCATCCCCATCGCCCGCATCCAGGAGGGTCGGAAGATGGCGCCGGGGGACGATCAAGATGTGAACCGGGGCCTTCGGGTTGATGTCCGCGAACGCGATCGACTTGTCGTCCTCGTAGACGATCTCCGCCGGAAGCTCCCGGCTCGCGATCCTACAAAACACGCAGCCCTCCACGCCCTCCCCTCAGCGAGGATCGCCCTTGCCCGTCTTGCCGAATCGCCTGCGCAGCTCCTCCGCCCCCTCTTTCGGCGTCAAGCCATGGTGCGCGAGAAGGACGAGCGTGTGGAACCAGAGGTCCGCCAGCTCATGGATGATCTCCGCATGTTGTCCGTTCTTCGACGCCACCACCAGTTCGGCCGACTCCTCCCCCACCTTTTTGAGGATCTGATCCTGCCCCTTCTCGAACAGGCGCGACACGTAGGAGTCCGCCTTCGGGTTCGCTTTCCGGTCGGTGATGACCTCGAAGACCTGCTGGAGGATGGCGAGACTCCCCGCGTAGACCGCGTCCGGGTCGAACAGCCGTTGCGTCACCTCCCCCGACGCCTCTGGCGATGGGTGAAGCCGCGTGAAGAAGCAGGACCGGCGGCCGGTGTGACAGGCAGCCACGACCTGCTCCGCCTTCACCACCAGCGCATCCTCATCGCAATCGACATAGATCTCGCGAACCTGTTGAACGTGTCCCGACTCCTCGCCCTTTTGCCAGATCCGCTGCCTGGACCGGCTATAGAAATGGGTCAATCCGGTCTCCAGGGTCAAGCGCAACGACTCGCGGTTCATGTAGGCGAGCGTCAGGACCTGGCCGTCGGTGGCGTCCTGGACGATGGCTGGGATCAGACCGTTTTGGTCGAACTTCAACTGATTCAGGTCAAATGGCTCCATAGCGTTCTAGTCGCGGACCGGGACGCCTCGCCCGCGCAGATAGGCCTTGGCGTCCGGGATCGAGCACTCGCGGAAATGAAAGATCGAAGCGGCGAGCGCGGCGTCAGCCCCGCCATCCGTGAGCGCCCGGTACAAGTGTTCGAAGGTGCCGGCCCCGCCCGAAGCGATGACCGGGACCCCTACGGCCTCTGCGACCGCTCGCGTGAGGGCGAGGTCGTAGCCATCCTTCGTGCCATCGCGGTCCATGCTGGTCAGGAGGATCTCGCCGGCCCCCAGCGCCTCCCCCCGACTCGCCCACTCCACCGCATCGAGTCCGGTCGGCGTCCGGCCTCCGTGGGTGTATACCTCCCATGACAGGCCGCCGCTCGCGGTCGCCGACCCACCGTCTCCTCCCGACCCCCGTTGTTTCGCATCGATCGCGAGGACGATACATTGGCTCCCGAAACGCTCGGCGGCCTCGCTGAGCAGTTCCGGGCGATCGACCGCAGCGGTGTTGAGGGACGCCTTGTCCGCTCCCGCGAGGAGGAGCGCTCGAATGTCCTCGACGGTCCTGACGCCGCCACCGACGGTCAGCGGCGTGAAGGCCATCTCCGCCGTCCGCCGCACTACATCGATCAGGATCTGTCGCCGCTCGTGCGAGGCGGTGATGTCGAGGAAGACCAACTCGTCTGCCCCCTGCGCATCGTACAGAGCGGCCACCTCCGCCGGATCGCCCGCGTCGCGGAGGTTCACGAACCGAGTCCCCTTCACGACCCGGCCGTCCTTCACGTCAAGGCATGGAATCACCCGCTTGGTCAACATATCCTACGGCAGACGCATTGCGCGTGTGCTCCGTTGTCATTGTGAGCGACCGAATGAAGCCGAAGCCCTGAGCGAAAGCGAAGGGGTGGCAATCTGAAAACGCAGTGTCGTTAGGCGTCACGAACCGTCGTCTCTGAGATTCCTCGCTTCGCTCGGAATGACCCTTCGGGTCAACTCGCGGCGGCGATCGCCTCTTTCAGCGTGAAACGTCCCTCGTAGAGCGCCTTGCCGATCAGCGCACCGATGATCCGGGACGGCTCCAGCTCCGCGAGTCGCTTCACGTCATCGAGTGTCGCGATCCCGCCCGAGGCGATCACGGGATGAGGCGTGGCCCTCGCGATTCGCCGGAGTGCCTCCAGGTTCGGTCCCGTGAGCATGCCGTCCCGCGCGATGTCGGTGTAGATGATCGCGGCCAACGGCAGCTCCGCCCACCGGGCCGCAACCTCTGTCGCTTCGATCCCGGTGTCGGCGCCCCAGCCGCGCACGGCCACCTTGCCCTCCTTCGCGTCGATCCCCAGGGCGATCCGTCCCGGGAAGCGCTGGCA
>Ga0187893_10009929_pt1 | contig 14429 bp, 13 predicted proteins | sample MA1701074metaG_FD_139574 | JGI IMG/M metagenome (GOLD analysis project Ga0187893, IMG submission 139574) | White microbial mat communities from a basaltic lava cave in the Kipuka Kanohina Cave System on the Island of Hawaii, USA - MA170107-4 metaG ...
AGAAGCTTGGTGTAATTGATGAAGTGATTGAACAGCCGCACCAGGTTTTGCTTACGGTAAAAATAAATGGCAAAGAAGCGCTGATACCACTGCATGAAGAAACACTTGATAATATTGACCGCAAAAAAAAGGAAGTACATGTAACACTTCCCGATGGTTTACTGGAAATTTATCTTGAATAGCCATCGGCCGGCGCAGCCGTCTGATGGCGTTGTTGAAATTTTTGAATCTATTCCAAAATGCCGTTGATCATATCATCATCTAAAATATTGTAGCTATCATTATAAAAAGTCGTATCATCATAACCTGTAAGTTGAAGCATGAGTTTTTTATTGCACAACGTCCCATTTCTCAAACCAGTATAATCTCTAAAAGAACTGTAGTTCCAATCTTCCATCTTCTTTACCAATCCCGCTTTCATTGGGTTTTGATGTATATAATGCATACAGGTTGTAATGTATGCGGTAGTGTTTAACAAGGAATGATTTAAAAAGCCGCCGCTTTTCTGCTCCTGCAACGAAATGCATTTCGCTTTTGTTTTTTGCTGAAACAAGGAACCGCTTGTGCTGTTTTGATGATTAATATAGTGGGAATAGCTGCTCAATGTAAGCCCAATTTTTCTTGCTAACGACTGTATTAATTTACTCCCGTAAGCAGGAATTTCTTTACAGGATGATTCTGTAGCGCTAATCATAAAATGAAAATGATTAGGCATAAGGCACCATGCTAATATTTCGCATAGAGGTTTCCATTCTTTCCTGATCTTATTTATAAAGTGCAGGTAGTTGTCATCATTGAAAAATATGGGTTGATGGTTATTGCCGCGATTGTAAACATGGTATATTTCGTTTTCAATAAAACGCATTTTAAAGAAGGGTTAAGCGATGATAATTTGGTTTACGATTCCGTTCAGACCGCCTACGGCGGGCCGACCGGTGTGTAGGCCAGGATTGTAAACATGGTATATTTCGTTTTCAATAAAACGCATGGGTAAAGGTTTAGAAATGATTACGGTTATTATTCCGTTCAGACCGCCTGCGGCGGGCCGACCGGTATGTGCATCGCTTTGCTTTCATCTGCTCAATATATAACAAACCGTACAAGAGTGCGACGCAACAGACGATGCTATGTAATACTTCAAGCCGGGTTACAAAAAATCTTCTATCAAAAAATATTATTTTATCACCACAAGTTTTGATAGTGCAGATTGATATTTTCCATTGCCGATGCTGTAGTAATAAATACCATTCTGTAAATCACTGGTGTTTACATAAACCCTTTGCTGTTGCGGGTTTACAGATACTGTTTTTAAAACCCTGCCCGATGCATTGGATATTTTTATTTGCAAAGATTGGGTTACTTCTGCAGTTGTTTTAAAATTGATATAAGTGTAGTTACCGCATGGGTTTGGCGAGGTTTGCAAAACAGTAACAGCATTATTTTTTAAAATAAGAGCTTTTGTAATGCTGTTGTTGCGCAGGTTGCTGTAACCAAACTGTTTTACAAAATTTACCGCGGATAAATTCATATCCACATTGGCTTTACTTAAAGGCACAATGCGGTTAACCGGTGGCCAAAAACCATCGGTGTAAGAACCCGTTTCGGGGCTGAACGCAAAGATTTTATCTTTTGAAGTTTGCTCTGCATACATCCAGTCATCAGAAGTACCATTTGCAGTATAACCTACTGTTTGATTAGGTGTGCCATATCCAAATCCGTTGCATTGCACCATACGCGAACAAAAAACATTATAAGCCACGGAATCAGGCGTTAATGTGTTGCTTTTATAACCAAATGGAATTGGAATTACATTGCTGTAGCTATGATTATTTAATGCAAAAAGAAATTGGTGCTGGTTGGAAAATTCGCGGAGCATTTGTGTTTCAGGTTCTGAAAAAGCAGAAGGGCCACGGTAAGTATCGCTGAATGTAGAGGGTGATGAACCTATATTATCGTACCCCCATTCATAACCATAATTGCGGTTAAGATCAACGCCATAAGAACCGCCACCATTGTTCCTGCGGTTCTTGCGCCAAAGCCCGCCACCATTGGGGTTGGTGGTTTCATTATAAATATATCCATCAGGATTTACGCAGGGAATAAAATACATTTCCGTTGAGTCTATAAGATTTTTTACCTGCGGAATTTTTGTATAATTCTCCAGCAAATACCACATATAATAAATAAGTTGTGTGGCAGATTCAGGCTCCCTTGCATGGTGCAATGCTGTGTAAAGTATCTGCGGTTTCTGCTGGTTTATGTTTGGCTTATTGGAAATCTTTACAAAGTACAATGGCCTGCCTTCGGTTGTGGTAAGTGTTGACGAAACGATTTGTTTTAGTGAAATAAGTTTTGGAAATTTTTGCCGCATGGTGTCAAGCGTAGCCATTAACTGATCATAAGTATAAAATCCGGCCATGCTGCCTAATTTAAAATTCTTTGGTGTTTTAAAGTTTGGGCATGCTGCCAGTGGTGCTTCTGTTTCTTCCGCTGATGCAATGCTTTCCCTGCTTCTTTTGACGTAGTAAGCAGACAGATCATTTATCAGTACTTTATAACTTAGTTTACTTTCTTTGATGATGTTAAGTTCCTGCTCCGAAAAATCAGAGATAAAATAATTATCTTTCTTGTATTCACCATGATCTAATGCAATACCTTTTTCCGCAAGTTTTTCTAATGCCTTATCCGTTGCAAATATTTGTACGCGGAAATATTTTTGCTGTGCACCGGCAATAATTGCAATTACTGTACATAGCAGCAAAAGGAGGAGACTTTTTTTCATAAGCGGTTTTTTGGAAAATAAATATAGGTATTACCGTTCTGTATATTGCTTAAATTAATACTCCTTCTTTACCCAATTGACATTTCTCTCTTTCAGGTAATTGATGATATAATCAAACACGTTTTTGTGCTTACCTGCCAGTTCTGGTGGAAAGACACCTTTCTCATTAAACAATCCTTCTGCAAAAGCATTGGCGGCTGCAGTGCAGGTATAGCCTGTAGTGCGCGACATAGAAGATGTCTTGCCTGCGTTATCAAACCTGTCGAGCATTGTGTATTCAATTGTTTTATCAGCGCCATTCATCTTCCCTTTTACTACTGCCTTCATAACAGTAAATTCTTCCTCTTCTGGCTGCAGTTTCCATTCGTTGAGTAAAATAGCAGAAGTGTATTCTAATGGTTTTATTTCCTTGCCTTTATAGTTGATTATTTCTTCTGCAAAGAAGCCGCTTCTTTGCAGTGCAACGATCAGTTCAGCATGGCCGGGATAACGCAATGTTTTTTCTTTAAGGTTAGGCACATGTGGCATGGTAAATAATAAGGAACGCAAACCGTCTGTATTAAAACATTCCAGTGTACCTACTTCTTCAAAGTCTATCAGTTCAACTTCAGTCATGGCAGGCTTTACAACGATCTGCCCGTTTTCTTTTAAACGTGCAGGCCTTGTATATTCTTCGATCACGTCAATGGGAGAGAAGGGCGCTTTATATTCAAAAGGTTTTTTTCTTGTCTTGGGTAAGCCGCCCACATAACATTCAAAGCTTTCTATCTGCATGATGGTATTGTAATAACCAATCACGAAATTGCTTACACCAGGTGCTACACCGCAGTCTGTAATAGCTGTAACATTTTTTTGTTTGGCTAATGCATCTAATTCCAAAGCATCTTCAGGGAAGAAGGAAATGTCCACTACATTTTTACCTGCTTCAATTACGGCCTTTAAAGTATTAAAGCCCATAAAGCCTGGAACAGCAGTAATAACGAGATCAAAATCCTGCAACAAATTTGGGTAGCTATCATAAGCCATCAAATCTGTTTTTACAGTTTTTATGTTGTTTGATTTTGATTTTAGAATTTCAAGTGCCTGTTCACTTGCATCGAAAGAAGTGACTTCATGTTTTTGTGCAAGATCAATGGCCATAGTGCGGCCAACCATACCGCTGCCTAACAAAGCTATTTTCATATGGATGAGTTTTGAAGGCGGCAAAGCTAAGGAAAAGAAGGGGAAGCAATTTTATTTGATTATTCAGGGTAAATCGAAAAACTTATATTCTGTATTTCTTCTTTGGATTTCTTTTTGTATGAAAAATCGAGGCTATTATGAATAATTTGTTCTTCTTTTCAATACGATAATGAGAAGGCAGGGAAAAACTTTAATGAGCGTTTCGCGGTATGGTTTTTTCTTTTCAGGATAACGGTCAGGAGTTAGCTCTGTTTGATGAATACGTTTGTAAACTTCTTCTTCAAAACGGTCGCCTAAACCTGTTAGTCTGTCCTCGTACCAACTCCATGCTTCTGCTAATTCGTCTTTTGCTCTTTTAAGCAGCAGGCTTTTATAGCTCATTTGTTTTTACGCTTTTTCTTCAATTCTTCAATAGCAGCATGTGTTTCTTCAAGCGTATATGCTTTTTCCTTACCGCTTTGCCATGCAGCATAGCGCCTGTCTAATTCTTCTGCAAAAGCATTATTTTTCCACCATTCAGCATCTTCAGTAATCTCATCTTCAAGCATCATATAAATGGCTTTTATTTTTTTATCACCGGCCACACGTATATAATCGTATAACTTTTCTCTCATTGTGTTAGTACTCATCATAAAAATTGTTTCTCAAATTTATTTTTTTCCTCAATAAATCTGATGGCAATATTTGCTGAATAAATGATATAAACGTATCCCGTCCAGGACTTCGCAGCGGGATGCTGAATCTGTTGTTGCGTAAAGATGCAGAGTACAAGTGTGCGACGCAACAGGCGATGCCACGAAGTACAAAAGCCCGGCTCCAAAAAAATAAAAAGTAAAAATTATTTACGCGGAGAAGCTGCTTTGAATATGCCCGCAAAGATTTGTTTCAATCATTTTCTCCGCAGTAGAAATCATGTTCATAAACGCTTTGTCATTGCTGATGCCATGACCAATGATGACAGGCTTTGCAACACCAAGCACCGGCGTACCGCCATACTGCTCGTAATGAAAGCGGTTGAAATATTCATCGTCATGCACATTGCGGTTGAGTGCCACATCGTAAACAGACTCTGCGAGTTTTAATATCACGTTTCCGGTAAAGCCATCACATACAACTACGTCTGCTTTATCCTGGAAAACATCACGGCCTTCTATATTGCCAATAAAATTGATCTTGTTATTTTCTTTCAGCAAGGGGTAAGTTTCTTTGCAAAGCTGGTTGCCCTTGCCTTCTTCTTCGCCAACATTTAATAAACCGATACGCGGATTATTGATGTTCAGAATATGCTGTGCATACTGGCTGCCCAGGATAGCGAAATGATTCAGGTGTTCGGGCTTGCAATCTACATTCAAACCTACATCAAGCAGCAAACCCGTAGCCCCATTGAGTTTGGGAACAATCGTTGGAATGGTGGGCCTTAATACACCTTCAATTGTTTTAATGGTGTACATGGTACCAACAAGCATTGCACCGGTATTACCGGCACTTATAAATGCATCGGCTTTACCTTTTGCAAGCAATCCAAAACCAACGGATATGGAAGAATTAGGCTTTTCTTTTAAAGCCCTTGTGGGAGGTTCGTGGTAACCAACAATTTCCGGTGCATGAATAATTTTGATGTGGCTGCTATTGATATTATACGCATGCAAAAGAGGCTGCAAAACAGCCTCATCACCTAAACAAAATATAGTAGCCGGGCGTAAAGATGCCGACAAATAAATCTGCAAACCCTTCACCGCTTCAAGCGGAGCGAAGTCGCCACCCATCATGTCAAATGCAATATTCATGCAAGGCAAGCTATGGAATATATTTTAAAGATTAAGCTTTCAATGGTGCTTTTTCAGACACCAGCTTACCCTTATAAAATAATTTGCCTTCGCTTACATGTGCACGGTGGCGTACATGTGTTTCGCCTGTTGTGGTGTCTTTGCTTAATGTTACAGACTCAGCAATATAATGCGTTCTTCTCTTTGCACTGCGCTGCTGCGAATGTCTGCGCTTTGGATTTGGCATAACTTAATTTTTATACGTCAAAAAAATTATATCAGTTTCTTTTGTGAACCAGCTTCATTGCTGCTATTAAGCTTCGTTGTGTCACTCACTTGTACATTCTGTTCTTTATTCAGCACATAACAACCTTACTACACTTACTCAATCAACCCGAAACCCGAAACTTGAAACTCGTAAACTATTCTTCCTCCAGGTTCTTAAACTTCTCCAGCCCTTTCCAAACACTGGTATTACTCTTTGTTTCTTTCTCTGCTTCGTTCTGCATTTGTTTCAGCTTCTCCAATACTTCCTTATTGCATTGTGGCCCGCCAACTTCATCTTCTGCACACATTTTTTGCATGGGTATGCTCAGGTTGATAAATTCGTAGATCCAGTCGCCAACATAAATATGGCTTTCCGTTTTACTGATATAATAAACATCAGGATCTTCTTCCTGTTCGTTCATTGCATCAGGTTCATCCACCAGTTTTATGGTAACCCTGAATTCATCCCAAAGCTGCAGTTTAAGATCGTTGCCGCAACGGTCGCAGTTAACTTCTGCTGTACCGTCCACGTCAAATTTCAGCAGCATAAACGAATTGTTCTTTTCTAATTGCAGCTTTATTTTAGCCCTGCAATTGGAAAAATCCTGCCCGCCATAATGTTTAAAGAACTTATCATCTACCTGGTAATCAAAGTGATGAATACCGGGTTTTAGTCCCACAAATGCTATTTCGTATGCTCTCCGGTGATTCATAACACCATTTTTTGGGGTGGCAAAGGTAACGGAAAAACTATTTACCTCCAAAGGAATCTGAAGCCTTTTGAAAAACACCTCCGGGTCAGCTTAACGCTGTAAATATCAATGACAAAAGATATTTAACTACAGGTTTTCATGGCTTGTGACTTTGGAAAGCTAAAATTACTGATTTTAGCAGCCGCTTAGCAGTCAAACTTGTTGCATGGATAAATACAACAGCAGAAAAGCATGGTTAAAATTGATCATTCCTCTGGCAATTGCCGTTGGAATAAGCATTGTTTCCCGTTTCCCGGCCTTTATTGAAAAATATTATAGCGGGTTTATTTACCCTGCTATCGGTACCACACTGCGTTTTCTTTTTGGCTGGCTGCCATTTAGTATCGGCGATTTGCTTTACCTCTTTGCCATTCTCTGGTTAATTGTACGGTTTTATAAAACAGGCAAAGCCGTTTTTAAAAGACGTGTTTCAAAAGAAAGCTTTCTCAACTCTTTGCGCATAACAATCGCCGTGCTGCTTTGGATATTTGTTTTGTTTTACAGTTTATGGGGTTTGAATTACAGCAGGCTTGGCATTGCCCATCAACTAAAACTTGAACCTGTTGATTATTCCGCCGGCGATCTTAAAATACTTACTGCATCTCTTATCAATAAAGTAAATGCTTCAAGACTTGAATTAGGCGATTCGGTAACATACCCTTCCAATAAGGAAATGTTTGCAATTGCAAAACAAGCTTATAACAATGCCGAAAAAAAATTCCCCTTTCTGCACTACAAAATTTCTTCTGTAAAAAGTTCTGTATGGGGCTGGCTGGGCAATTATTTGGGGTTTCTCGGTTATTATAATCCCTTTTCGGCGGAAGCGCAGGTAAATACAACCGTTCCCCGTTTTGTAATTCCTTTTACCACCTGCCATGAAATTGGCCACCAGTTGGGTTATGGCACAGAAGATGAGGCGAATTTTTCGGGTTATCTTGCTGCTATATCCTCTGCCGATGAGCGTTTTCATTACTCCGCTTATTTTGACTTATTCAGTTATGCCAACAGGGCATTATTTTCAAGAGATTCGCTTGCAGCAAAAGCGAATTATAAATTGCTGGATACACTGGTACGAAAAGATTATCAGGCCTACCGGAAATTTATACTGAAACATGAAAATGCTATTGAGCCTTATATAAATATCATCTACGGAAAATATTTACAGTCTAATAATCAGCCAAAGGGCCTGGAAACTTATGATGAAGTGGTGGCGTGGTTGATTGCTTACAGGAAGAAGTATGGGGAATTATAAGGGTTGAAAAGTTGATTGGTTGAATAGTTGAAAAGTTGAAGTTGGTAAGTGCTGAATAAAGAACAGAAAGTATAAGTGAGTCCACGACAAGTCGGGATCAAGATGACACAACAGGCGATGATAGTAGCAATACAGGTAAATACAAAAAAAATTATTTCAGATACACTGTATGCATTTCATTGGTAATGCTTCTTTCAATTTGTTTTAATTGCTCGTACACTTTGATGATGCCAATATATTTTTCTTCTTCTTTTTCGCGGCTTAATTCATCTTCCAGTTCAAGGTACATGCGTTTTATTTTGCGAAGCTTATAAATGTTGAGTGCGGAGTTTATTACATTAGTAATATCATTATCCAATTTTACAGAATAACCTTCCATGCGGCGGCCCCAGTCGTGTAATTCGTAAGGAAAATGTAACAGGCCCGCAACAAATGCGTTCATTTCCGTATCGCTGCTGTAGAGAAAAGTTTTCGTATCAATCTGTCCGTTGGCATGCAGCATGTTGAAATAAGCGTCCGCAATTTTTTCGAGTTTATCATTCTTCAAATGAAATTCCTGCAGCACTTCATAGATGGCATCTGCTGCATATTTATCTTCCTGCAGCAACTGGTTGCCGTATTCTATCAGGCGCTTTACAATTTCCCTTTCCTGGTATTCATCTTCAAGAAAAAGGCTTGCAGCATCATCAGCAGCCTGTTCTGTTTGTTGTGCGGCAATATATTTTGCTTCGCTGGCCGGAGCTTTCTTTTCTTCTTTGGTTATCTTATCGCGAATAAATTTATTTACAAGATTCGTTAACCCGCCTTCATCAATCCTTAATAGGTTTGCACTCTGCCTTATATATTCCTGTTGCTTGCTGAAGTCTTCCGCTTTGTTGATCTTGCTAATTGTCTCGGCAATATGATTCACCACCTCATTCTTTTTGTTTACATCATTACCTGCTTCTTTCAGCATTACTTCCAACTGAAAAAGAATAAAGTCTTTTTTATTTTGTGTTACAAAATCTTTAAAGCCCTGCGCACCAGCCAGTCTTACATAACTGTCCGGGTCTTCTTTATCCGGTATCAATACCAGTTGCACATTCAGGCTTTCTTCCAGAGCCATGTCTAATCCACGCAATGCAGCTTTAATACCCGCTGAATCACCATCATAAATGATCGTAAGATTGTTGGTGTATTTTTTTATTAAGCGAAGCTGGTCTGTTGTTAAAGATGTGCCGCCGCTTGCTACAACGTTTTCCACACCAGCCTGCGATAAAGAGATTACATCCGTATAGCCTTCTACCAGTAAACATTCATCGTTTTTATCAATGGCAAGTCTTGCAAAATATAAACCATAAAGAATCTTACTTTTTATGTATAATTCATTTTCAGGTGTGTTGATATACTTTGGGGCTTTGTCTGCTTTGCCAATTACCCTTGCACCAAAGCCAATGATCTTGCCTGAATTATTATGCACAGGAAAAATAATACGGCCACGGTAATTATCAACCAACTCCTCATTGCGGTTAACAACTAACCCGGATTTCTGCAACACATCAGGACTGAACTGGTTTTGTACCGCGGCTTTTGCAAATGCATCTCTTGACTGTGGGTTATAACCTACCTGGAACTTCTGCAGGGTTTCATGATTAAACCCCCTTTCTTCCAGATAACTCAACGCAATATTTTTTCCTTCTTCCGTATCAAATAATTTTGTTGCAAAAAACTTTTGTGCAAAACCGTTCACAATGTATAAACTTTCCGCAGTCTGTTGCTGTTGTTTTACTTCATCGCTTACCTGCGTTTCTTCTATCTCCACATTATACCGTGCAGCAAGCCAGCGCAATGCTTCCACGTAACTGAATTTCTCATGCTCCATTAAAAAGGTAATGGTATTGCCACTGCGGCCGCAACCAAAACATTTATAAATTTCTTTTGCCGGAGAAACTGTAAACGAAGGGGTTTTCTCACCATGAAAAGGACAAAGGCCCAGGTAATTGGCGCCACGTTTTTTCAGTTTAATATATTCACCGATCACATCAATAATATCAATGCGGCTGGTAATCTGTTGTATGGTTTGCGGTGAGATCATGTTTATAGAAGCCGCTTTAGGCAGGATTATCTTAACGAAACTTAATAATAAGCATTTATTTGTAAGGCAGACTTCAGTTAATCAATCAGCAGACTTAAATTTAATATTATATTTCTTTCGTATTGCTTCCATATCTTTTTTTAAAACATCGGGATGTTTCCAGTATTTTTCACTTAATTTTTCTCTTATTTCCCTCATCATTTCTACGGCACTGAAGCCTTCGATAGGCGGCGGAATTATTTTTGTATTATTCATTGTTTTCAAGTTTTAATATTTCTCTTGGGGTCCTTATCTCAATAATCCTGTGACCCAGGCGAAGATTAATAGAATTATATAATCTTATCCTCTCAAGATTTACAATATGTTTCATTATTGTCCGATTAACTTGGGCTAAAGCCCAATGGATAAAGGTTTTAGCCTCATAACCCCAGCCTTAAGGCTGGGGTTAATAAAACCCACGCCAGTATTGGGCTTTAGCCCAAGCAATGATATTTTTACCGGACAACAATGAATATGTTTAAAATTCCAGCTTGCTAACACATCTGCATTGTTTAGCGTTGCCAATGCAATATGTAGTGCATCGTTATAACTTTTATTTGTTAGTGCACCTTCAGTAATGTATAGTTCTGCTAATTTTACTGCATCATCACTAATACTTAAATCAGTCCTGTTTTTCAAGGGTATTTCAGTGATAAGGTTTCTTATTTCTTCTCTTGTAAATTCTAATTCCTGGGCAGTAAGTTCTGAAAAAATAAGATGCTTTGTACCCACAATAAACTCTTCCCATAATGCTATACTCTATTCCTGAAACTCTTTATCAAAGTAGCCGCCAATTACCGATGTATCTGCATAAACCGTCATAGATGCAAGTTAAAGAAAAAGATGGTGCAGCATATTTAAACGGGTAAAATGAAACAATGAGCTTATGAAAGTGTACGAGTTCGCGTGTTTAAAAGTTTATGCGTTATTACAAATCAGGAACATGTAAATTTTTAAAACTACGAATATACTGCACGTATTATAAGATTGTGTATTGCTGAATAATGAATTGAACGTACAAGAGTGCGACGCAACAAAAGCCTCATAATACTACCGCACTCTGGCTCATAAAATGCTTTAATAAATAAAAGATAAACCCTACCTTGCCGCCACTAAAAACCAAATTATGTTCAGGAAATTTTTAACTGTTGCTGCTGTTGCTGCTTCTGTAATTATGACCGCTTGCGGAACTGGCAATGAAACCAAAACCGCCGATGGTTATACACTTAAATTCAATGTGGAGAAGGGTACAAAATTCGGGTATTCTTCAACGATGGATATGAGCATGAAGCAGAATGTAATGGGGCAGGATATGGAGGTAAAGAATAAAATGCTGATGGGTTATACATTTGAAGTAACCGGCGACAGTGCGGGCTGGAAAACAGTTGCAGCAACGATTTCGCACATTGCAATGGATATGAATGCCGGTGGCCAGGTTATTCATTTTGACAGTAATGAGCCTGATACGGCTGTTGCTTCTGAACAAAACCCGATGGCAATGGTGGGCAAGGTACTGGGTGCCATGAAAGGTGGCCGGTTTGGTTTTACCATTAATGAGAATGGAGAAGTTGGTTCGGTATATGGCATGAAAGAAATGATGCAGAACATGATGGAGAAAACAAACCTGCCCGATATAGAAATAATGGCGGAGTCTGTTGCCAAGTCTTTTGACGAAGAAAACTTTAAGCAAAATATGCAACAGTCGTTTAACATGTATCCGGGCAAACCTGTAAAAACAGGCGAAAGCTGGACCAAAACTATGACCATGAAAAACGGCGGCATGGATATGAAGATGGACAATACTTACACGCTGGAATCTGTTAACGGCGATGATGCGGCAGTAAAAGTTGTTTCAAAAATTTCATCAGGCGCAGATACTTCTGGCACAATGGGTATGAAGGTTGACATGAGCGGCACAATGGATGGCAGTATGAATTATGACCTTCCTACCGGGCTGCTAAAGAAAGGTGATATGAACATGAAAATGAATATGAAAATGACAGGCCAGGGTATGGAAGTACCGGTGGATATGAATATGAAAATGATATTTGAAGGCAGGAAATTATAGTACACCTGTTATTGATCAAAAAAGGTCCGGGAACTTATATCCCCGGACTTTTTTTATTGATTGAAAATTTCATTCATCGCAGTTTTTTGTAAGGTCGTCTCTTGTAATTTGTTGTATGGTTTGCGGTGAGATCATGTTCGTAAAAACGAACAGCGAACTTATGAATAATTTTTGGGTGCCGGCTTTTGTTCTTATTGCATCGTCTGTTGTGTCATCTTGATCCCGACTTGTCGTGGACTCACTTGTGCGTTCGGAAATATGATGGGCTTTTAACAAAGCGAAGATTGGTGTGTGAGACACGCACCAGGGCAAAGGGCTAAATATTTGAATTTTATAATCTTTTGATTGAATATCGTATTTATTATCGCTTTCAGGATATGTAAATTTGCATTTCGAAAATTGAAGGCAGGCGACATCGAAAAGAAAGTGAGGATGCGGCTATTATTGCTATATGTGCTCTGCCCATAGCATTCTTCAGCACAAGATTCCCGCATGGCGGAAACGAACGCTTCATAGCATTACTGCACTATGGCAAAAAAAATTACCCAGATAAATTTTTCATTCGTCGCAGTTTTTTGCAAGGTCTTCTCTTTAGGAAAATGCCCTTATGCGGTGTATCATATTTTTGAAAGTGAACAAAATGTAATTTTTTTGTCATTTAAACAAACGTTTAATTAATATCAAACAAAATCTTATTTTTGCGCTCCGTTAGTTGCTGACACCCAAAATGAGTATCAAGCGCCAACTGCTTTGCCTGCCATTGCAGCTTTTAAAGCTGTATAATAACTTGTATATTTAAGATAGAAATGTTTATAAGACAGATTATGAAAAGAATTATTGGCATAGTTATAATTATTTTTTTTGTAGTCAATGCTGCGGCTCAAACAGATTCACTGCTGCAGCAGGCTACATTGGAAAACGTGGTGCAGTATGCATTGCAGCATCAGCCGCTTTTAAAACAATCTTCAATTGATGAGCAGATAACAGAGCAAACCATTAAAAGCAAACTGTCTGATTGGTATCCGCAGATAAATTTTGGCTACAATTACCAGCGTAATTTTCAGTTGCAGAAAACAGTGTTTGCTGGAAATACGGTACAAATAGGTGTGAATAATACTTCTGCATTACAATTTACAGGAACACAAAATATTTTTAACCGGGATGTATTGCTTGCAAGCCGTACCGCAGAAGATGTGCGCAGGCAGATAAAACAAAATACCACCAGTAATAAGATTGAGGCAGCGGTAACTGCTACAAAAGCATTTTACGATGTGCTGGCTGCAACGCAGCAAATAAAGGTTGCAACAGAAACCATTACAAGATTAGAAAGAAGTTTAAAAGATGCGACTGCACAATACAATGCCGGTGTAGCAGATAAAACAGATTATAAACGTGCAACCATCGCACTCAACAATGCAAAAGCTTCAAAAGCTTCTAATGAAGACCTGTTAAAAGCAAAGCTGGAATATTTGAAAACTGTCATTGGTTATCCAACAGGCAGCGAATTAAATATTGTGTATGACAGTCTTGCTATGGAAAAAGAAATTGTTGCAGATACATTACAGGCTGTTGATTATACAAAGCGAATCGAATACCTGCAGTTAAGCACCCAAAAGAAACTGCAGGAAGCAAATCTTAAATATAACCGCTGGAGCTACATACCATCATTGTCTGCATTTGGTGCATATAATCTTAACTACCTCAATAATTCTTTCAGCAAATTATATAACCAAAACTTTCCTAATTCTTATGCAGGTTTGAGTTTATCGTTCCCTATTTTCCAGGGTTTTAAACGTACGGCTGATATAAAGCAAGCGGAACTGCAGGTTACAAGAATTGATTGGGATATCATCAGCCTTGAGAAGAACATTAATGCAGAATATGCACAGGCGCTTGCATCTTACAAAGCCAATCTTGAAAATTACAAAGCATTAAAAGAAAATGTTGAGCTGGCAAAAGAAGTGTATGATGTTATTCAGTTGCAGTATAAAGCTGGTGTAAAGACTTATCTCGAAGTAATAACTTCCGAGACCGATCTGCGCAGTGCAGAAATCAATTACTATAATGCATTGTACCTGGTACTTGCGAGTAAAACAGATGTACAGAAAGCACTGGGGCAAATTACTTATTGATGATCATGAATCGTCAATCGTGAACAAGGCAGAGAAATATCACGCAGAGGTAAGGAGGTCGCAAAGAAGAATCTTTTAAATTATAATCTCTGCGTTCCCAGCGTCTCTGCGTGAA
>Ga0187893_10009930_pt1 | contig 14428 bp, 9 predicted proteins | sample MA1701074metaG_FD_139574 | JGI IMG/M metagenome (GOLD analysis project Ga0187893, IMG submission 139574) | White microbial mat communities from a basaltic lava cave in the Kipuka Kanohina Cave System on the Island of Hawaii, USA - MA170107-4 metaG ...
CTACCTCATCGGCCCCGAAGATCTCATCGAAGTCACCGTCTTCGAGCTTCCCGAGCTGAAGACCACCACGCGCGTCCTGGGCGACGGCACCGTCTCGCTCCCGCTGCTGGGGGTCATTCAGGCGGCGGGTCTCACGAAGAACGGTCTGGAAGCGCGGCTCGAGGACCTGCTCGAGGATCGTTTCCTTCTCGATCCTCAAGTGACCCTGACGATCACGGAGCACCGCAGCAAGCGCGTCTCCGTCATCGGCGCCGTCACCAAGCCGGGGATCTTCGAGATGATCGGCTCGCGCAGCGTCCTTCAGGTGATCTCCGAAGCCGGAGGGCTCACCAAGGACGCGGGAGCGGAGATCATCGTGATCCGCAAGACGGAGCAGAACGAGGCCTCCGAGAGGATCGTGCTGGACCTCGAGGACCTCGTCGTGCGCGGGAACCCCGCGCTCAACATCCCGGTGCACCCAGGAGACGTCGTCAACATCCCCGTGGATCGACCCATCTTCGTCTTCGTGGACGGCGCGGTGACCAAGCCGGGACAGGTGGAGAGCACGATGTCCCGCCCGATCACGCTGCTGCACGCGATCGCGCGCGCCGGCGGGCTGACCGAACGGGCCAATCTCAAGGGGGTTCACGTCCTGCGACGCGCCGCCGGCGGCGAGCAGATCAGGATCCCCGTCAATCTCCGCGATATCCGCAAAGGGAAGGCCGATGACGTGCCGCTGGAAGACGGCGACGTCGTGGTCGTTCCCGAGACCTTCTTCTAGGAGGCCGCGACAGAATGGACGCTGCAGGCGATCGCCAGATTCATCTGCTGGACTACTGGCAGGTCCTGAGCAGGAGACGCTGGGTCATCTATTCGTCGCTGATCACGGTGACGGGCCTCGTGACGCTCGGCTCGTTCCTCGCGCGCCCCATGTATACGGCGATGACGCAGCTCCAGGTCGAGAAGTTCAGCCCCAACGTCCTTCCCTTCCAGGACGTGGTGACGAGCTACAGCGACTGGCGCGACGATTTCCACGAAACGCAGCTCCGTCTCATCCAGAGCCGGACCGTGGCCCGGATCGCCGCGCGCAATCTCGAGATCTGGAAGAACCCGGCCTTCGCCCTCGACGACACGATGAGCGACGACCAGCGGGAGGTGACGGCCGCCGAGATGGTGCGTGGCCATATGGAAGCGTCGCTGATCCGCAACAGCCGGCTCATCAACATCTCCTTCGAATCGCACGACCCCAACCTCGCCGCGCTTCTCGCCAACGCCGTCGCAGACGCCTACATCGAGTTCAACACGCAGACCGCCTACAACACGTCGGAGCAGGCGACCCAGTCGGTGTCCCGGCTCATCCTGCGGCTCCGGGACGAGATCGACGAGAAGGAGCGCAAGCTCCAGGAGTACGCGCGCGAGCGCGAGATCATCCCGCTGGACGAAAAGCAGGACATGCACACGCAGAAGCTCAACGACCTGAACGTCGCCTACACCCGCGCCCAGACCTCCCGCATCGAGAAGGAAGCCCGCTACGCGGCGCTCAAGGAGACGCCCGCGGACCAGGTCACCGAGCTGATGGTCAACGATCTGCTCCAGTCCCTCGCCGGCAAGCACGCGGAGCTGGAGCGCCAGTACGCCCAGATGTCGAGCCGGTTCAAGCCCGACTGGCCCGCCATGGCGCGCCTCAAGAGCGAGCTCGAGAAGACCGCCGCGCGCCTGGAATCCGAAAGAAGCGACCTCTACCAGAGGATGCTGGGAGCGGCGCGCGAAGAATACGCGGCTGCCTTCAAGGAGGAGCAGTCGCTGGGCGATGCGCTCGAAGACCAGAAGCGCGCGGCGCAGGAGGCGGGGCTGCGGGCCATCGAGTACAAGAACATCAAGCTGGAGGTCGAGAACCGGCGCAAGACGCTCGACGAGCTGCTCAAGCGTCAGACCGAGACCGACACGAAAGCCGGCATGGCCGACACGCCGTTGAGCAACATCCGCGTCGTGGACCGGGCCGAGCCGCCCCGGTTCCCCTCCTCGCCGCGCAAGGGGCTCAATTTCCTCATGAGTCTCGCAGCAGGGCTCGGCCTGGGGGTCGCCCTGGCGTTCTTCTTCGACTACATGGACGATTCGGTCAACTCCGCGGAAGACCTCATAAAGACCACGGGACTCGCCTGTATCGGCATGGTGCCCGTCCACAGCAGGCAGGGACGCCGTCTGCGGGTCGTGCGTGCGGCCAGGAACGCCCAGGAGGATTCGCGCCCAGAGATCGACATGGCGACATTGCGCGACACGCAATCGCACACGGCGGAGGCCTTCCGCGAGCTGAGGACTACGCTGCTGGTCTCATCGCCGGGGAAGGCTCCGCGGAGCCTCCTGGTCACGAGCGCCCAGCCGCGCGAAGGGAAGACGGCCACCGCCGTGAATCTCGCGATCACGCTGTCCCAGCTCAACAGGAAGGTCCTGCTCGTCGATACCGACCTTCGCCGGCCGCGTCTGCACAAGGCGCTCGGCAAGACGAACCACGTGGGGCTCTCCAACTATCTGAGCGGCAACGAGGACCTGCCGGGGCTCATCGTCCCCGCGGGACCGCCGGGGCTCTTCCTCCTGCCCAGCGGTCCGACACCGCCCAACTCGGCCGAGCTGCTCGATTCGAAGGAATTCGCCGACCTCGTGAAGCGTCTCGTCGATCGTGCCCAGGGCATCTCGTTCGACCACGTCGTCTACGACTCGCCGCCCGTGCTGAGCGTCGCCGACGCGGCCATCATCGCGTCGCGGATGGACGGAGTCATCGTCGTCGTGCAGGCGGGGCTCACCACGAAGGACTCCATGGCGCGGGCCGTCGAGAGGCTTCGCGTCGTCCAGGCGCGCCTGCTGGGCGCGCTCCTGAACAAGGTCGATATGACCTCTCCGGGCAGCTACTACCGGTACTACCGCAGCTACTACAGCGACGACGAGCAGTCAGCGGAATCCGGCCGGCAACCCAAGCGGTTGGAAACAGGAACGCGAGGCGAGCAGGCCTAGAGAAGAAAGGGCCTCATGTCTCGCGCGAGCTACCTCACCTGCTGGTTCATGGCGCTCCTCGTCGCACTGGCGCCGATCCCATTCGGTTCCGTCTATCCCGTCCCGCTGGCTCTTATTCAGGTGATGGTGGCGCTCGTTGCATCCGTCTGGATCGTGCTCAGAATGAGAGCCGGACTCGCTCCGCTCCCATGGAATGATCCCATCCTGATCGGCGGCGCGGCCTTTCTCGCCTACGGGTTGCTGCAGATCCTGCCGATCCCCGTTGCGATCCTCAGGCACCTGTCCCCGGGGAGCGCTGCGTTGTGGACGACCTACTCACCCACCCCGCCCGCATGGGCTTCGCTCTCCATCGATCCCTACGCGACATGGCTCGCGTGTCTCCTGACGGCCTGCTGGACCCTTGCGGCGGTCGTGGTGAGGCACAACGCCGTAGACTTCAAGGGGCGCCTCACTATCGCCTGCGGCTTCGCCGCCGGCGGGATGTTCCAAGCCGGCTACGGTCTGTTCGAGTTCATCAGCGGGCGGCAGAAGATTCTCTGGTACGAAAAGACAGCATTCACTGACGTCGCCACAGGGACGTTCGTCAGCAGGAACAATTATGCCGGTTATCTTGAGATGGCTCTCCCCTTTGCGCTCGCGCTGGCCCTGCTCGGGACCAGAAGAGCGGGACAAGCACACCGGCACGCTGCCGGCGGCAGACTGGATGTAATGGACAGCCGCACAGGCTTCAGGACTATCCTTCTACTCCTGGTTGCGTTCCTCATGGCGATTGCGGTCCTGATGTCCCGCTCTCGGATGGGGATCATGAGCCTGACCTTCGCGCTGATCGCAGCGGGTCTCTTCTTCGGACTGAAGCGAAAGGCGCGACGTTTTGCACTCGTTTCGGTCGTCGTCATCGGTCTTGCCGCAGTCTTCGCCACGCAGATCGACATCCTACCCGTCATCAAGAGATTCAAGGCCCTTGAGAGAGAGTTTGGACAGATCTATGGACGACTGCCCGTCTGGACACAGGCCATGCCGCTCCTGGCGAACTATCCCCTATTCGGAAGCGGCATGGGAACCTGGGAGATGGCCTTCTCGCCCTATCGTGACGACGCCATCCAAGTGCGTGTCGATTTCGCGCACAACGACTATCTCGAGTTCTTTGCAGAGGCCGGAGTTGCAGGCACCATCATCATGACTAGCTCCATTCTGTTTGGCGTGTCCCGCAAGCGGCGGCATCAGGTCGGCGGTGGTCATCAGGACGAGATCGGTCTGGCCGCAGGCATCGGCCTTCTCTCCATTGGTTTGCACAGTGTTACCGATTTCCACCTTTCGATCCCGGCCAATGCGCTCGCAGTATCGGTACTACTAGGGCTCTTCCTCAGACCCGCAGGACCGACTGAACCGCTGCGAGCTGACGCTCGCTCCGATGAACGGAGCCGCGCGCTCCGCAGTGTCCCGGGTGGAATCGCATGCATCGCCGTGATCCTCGCTCTTGGTGTGGCGGCGGCCTCACCGGCTGCGGCTCACGTCAGGTCCCGTCGTGCTGGAATCCCACAGGAGAATATCGGCGATGTCGACGCCGCAGTTCCGGACATCCGGGCGGCCTCTCCCGATGAGGCACTGTGCTCCGCATGTCCGTTGGATCCATTCAACTCCGCCCGACACGTCGAGGCCGGCTCGCGCGCTCGACGCCGCTTGCTTCGAGACGTCGAAACTCTGGTGCGAGCACGGACGGTGGGAGTAAATCCGGAGCACGCCACGAGACTCTATCTCGCGCGACGAATCGACGCGTCCCTCGAGATGGTCCGGCAGGGCCTGAACCTCTCACCCGCACGAGCGCGTGGCCACCTAGAGGTAGGGCTGCTCCACTTCGGCCGTTTCGCCCTGACGGGGCTGCCACCGGCATCCAGCATGGACTTCCAGTTCGCTTTGGACGCCTTTTCCCGGAGTATGACTCTCACTCCCTGGCAGGCCGCGTGGCATCGCAAGGTCGCACTCATTACGATCCCGCTGTATCAAGAGTGCAGCGAATCGCAGAAGCGGTTCATCGAGATGACTGTACGTCGAGCCCGAGACCTCAATCCGAGGTCACGAGAGTTGAGGGATGCCGCGGCAAGATTGGGACTCTGAGAACGGGTACTGATCGGAGCGCGGCTCCTAAGGCGCAACGTCCAGTCACACCGACGCAGGGCATTCGAGCACGAGATACGCGGCTGCCGGGCTACTCCGCCGCCTGATGGCACCTGGATGATAGCGATCGTTCCACCGAAAGAAACTGCAAAGCATGGCATCGAGCCGGGTGAGAGCTGCGTTGTTGTAGGGAAGAATGCGCAGCCGAGAGCAAACCGCCATCATCGGTGGAAATAGGCACAATGACCTGCTCCGCACGACGAAGCCGGCTCCCGTGGCGATCTCGATGAGGATTCGAAGAGGGATCCCGCGCTCTCGCTTCGTCAACCCAGGCCGCGTCTTCGTCCAATCTCCCATCGACCGAATCGGCTCACGGACAAGGACAATGCCTCCAGGAGCCACACACCGGCGAACTTCCTGCATGACGGCACGGACATTCGGGATGTGGTGGAACACACCCAAACATGTAATAAGGTCAAACGTCGAGTCCGAGAATGGCATCTTGCCGTGAGGTGTCGGTTTAACGTACCGGCACGGAACTCCGCCGATGTCGGAGACCAGGAAGGCCTCCGAGGGGTCGAGGATTGTGATTCGTCCAATCCGGGTCAGGATCGGAAGGAACTCATCCCCGTAGGCGCTTCCGATACCGAGAACCTGCTCGAAACGTCTCGCTGGAAAGTACCTGAATCCGTGCAGCGCATTGAGTGAATGATAGGCGTAGCGATACGTCGCACGATCGCGAGCGCCCAAATTCGCGTACCCTTCACGCTCCTCCTGATACCATGCTTCGATCTCAGCTGGGGTGAGATCATCGCCATATAGTCGGTCACCTGTCAGATAGGGAGCGATGTCGGCTTTCGATGGAGTTCGAGTCAAAGGGGTGACACCCACAAGCGTGGCAGCAGCACGCGACTTCTACGATGAATACGATACCATGCAGTTCTAAGCATCATCAACGAACCAGATCGAGTCTCCCTCAGTGACGCGCAGCCGTATCGCAAGACCGCTGTCTGATCAGGTTCTCTACATCGTGCTCGGGACGGGCGTTCGAACTGTCGTTGACCTGTGCCTCATGGCAGTTCTGGCACGCGCCCTAACCCAGACCGATTTCGGAGTGTTCCGGCAGGTCTTACTCGTCTATGGACTAGTTGCTGGCATTGCGACGCTGGGCCTACCACCTAGCCTTGCCTTCTACATGCCCGGAGCCGACACAACGGCGGCTCGCCGATTCTCCACGAGGACACTCGGCGTTCTCGCCCTGCTCTGCCTCGTAGGCACCGCGTTCCTATTACCATTCGGAGCATGGATAGCAGATTCATTCGGTTATGCGGAGTTGCAGGTGCTCCTGGCGCTGGCATTTCTTCTTCCGTTGGGGCAAATGAGTCTTGAAACATCACCCTATCTGCTGATAGGCCTTGGGAGATACGGACGTGCGGGTGCCATGAGCGCAATCATGGCACTTCTGCAGGCGGGCTCTGTTGTGGCACCCGCCATGCTCGGCGCTGGTCTACGGGCACTTTGCCTCTCGGCATCCCTGGCGGCAGGGTTGAACTTCCTCATTCTCCTCGTCATTGCCTTTCGGACCACAGCTATCAGAGAACAAGCGCAGCAACCGGTGCCATCGCTCCCGGAGCAACTCCGCTATTCGTTGCCGCTGGGAGTACAAGGAATGATCTCAACCGTTTCACAGCGGCTCGATCGCCTGTTTATAGGACTTTCCTTTCCCCCCGCGATACTCGCCGTGTATTCTGTCGGGGCCACGGAGGTGCCGTTAGTGCCCGTGCTCCCCTACACCGTGGGACGAGCCCTTACACCGCATTTCGTCCGACTACACCGTGAGGGGAACACGCTCGAACTCATATCTCTCTGGCACCGCTCTATACTCAAGGTCGGCCTTGTAATACTGCCGTGTTTCTTTCTTTGTTTCCTGCTCGCACCGCAACTCATGACGCTCGCGTTTGGCGCCGGCTTCGTCGGCGCAGCCGCAATATTCCGCATCTATCTCCTGATGCTTCCATTGCGACCTACTGCCTACGGAACGATGCTCCAGGCCCTCAATGACACACCTGGAGTCATGTACGGGTCATTACTGGCTCTGTCTCTCAACGGGGTCCTCGGGCTGGCGCTTCTCTCGGCCATCGGATGGCTCGGACCCGCCGTGGGCGCTGTGGCGGCGCAGGTGATTTTGATTCTCTTTTACATGAGACGAATCGCTCGAGGTCTTGAGCGCCCGTGGCGCGACCTTTGGCCCTGGAGGCGCTACGCTATCCTCATCGGCGTTTGTGTCGCGGCTTCAACAGCCGCCACTCCACTGCTCTGGCTCCCCTCTACACCTGTGATCCATATCGCCTCCGTAGCGACAACTTTTTGTGTGGTTTACGTATTCGGGCTTATCAAGCTCGGCGAGTTGGATAAGGGAGATTTGGACAGGCTTGTGCGATGGACAACTCTTCGCCTATCCTAAACTCATTCCCCGCAGATACAGAGATGACTCCTGAGCGTGAATTACTCTGCACATACTCTGCTCTCTGCGATGTGATAGAAAAAGGTTAGTGCTGCGCTCAATTATCGCCCGCCTTGGATTGGCTGTAATATCCGTGGTCGTCACCTTGGCTGCGGCGGAGGTTGCCCTACGCCTGCTTACGGTCTCCCCCGGTGACTACCGCTCACTTGTCTTGCCGGATGCGCGTTTCGGCCACCGACTGCGCCCCAACGCTGAGCTGACCGTTAGCGGAGTTGGTGGGGTCTACACGACACGCTTCCGAACCGATAGCACCGGGTTCAGGAGTCGCGAGCGTGGTCTGGGACGCACCGTAATCTTGCTGGGCGATTCCGAAGTCTTCGGGCAAGGCGTGGACGATGATGCCACGCTCGATGCTGCCATCGAGCACCTCATCGGTGGCCGTGTCGTCAACCTTGGGCTACCCGGCATTGGTACGCTCGCTGAAGAGGCCATCCTGTCCGAAGCTGGGTTCCCGCTGTCGCCTACCGCCGTTATCCTGTTCATCACACCAGGAAACGACCTGCGCGACAACATCAATTATGGTCGGATGCAACCTCCTAGGTCGAAGCAGCGCCTTGCCCTGGCCGACAGGGTTCGTGCCGGAGTACAGAGGCTCGTGATCTGGGCTCCCACCCTGGCTGGGTTTCTCCCAACTGACCAGATTCCTCAACTCGCCGAACAGTGGTACTCGGGGCCCTGGGTGGACAAGGGACTGCCTTTGATGGAGGGCGCAATCGCCAGAATGGCCACCAACTCCCGACAGGTCGGTGTATCATTTACAGTGGCAGTCATCCCGGCCCTGCCGCAGTTCGAGCCATCTCATAAGGCCGCCATGTTCGCCATGCTGCCAGACAACATCGCCAGCAGCCTCCGAGCGGACCCTCGTCGACCACAGCGCCTCGTCGAAAGTCTTTGCGCACACCACGGAATCCGATACATCGAACTCCTTGACGAGTTCTCAAGGCTCGCTACGGAAGGGGTCATACTCAAACATCCTGTCGACGGTCACCTCAACGCACGAGGTACGGCGGAAATTGCCAGAATCGTCGCTTCAGCGCTGTGACGCATATCCACTACCCAACTAAGAACTTTCAGGCAGAGAGTGGTCAGGTCTTTCGCCAGATCGTAGTGCAACCGAACTTCCTGCTGAAGGCAACTAGGCCATGATGATCCTCCCGGTTGTTGGTCGGCACGCGCTTCATGCTTTCCTGATACCTTTCTCGGTCGGAATCATCCAGAACGAGAAGTCCACCAACTCTTAGCTTGGTCCATCCCGGCTCTAGGCAGTCCGCCCGTGCACGACCGTCCACTAGTACGAGATCGAAAAAGTCGTCAGGATACTCCTCGATCACAGACACGTATGGCTCGAAAGAACACCCTGACCATTCAGGGTCGTCCGAGACGTATCTCGTTGCTATCGACCCATCGTAACGAGCAGATGGCTTGACCAAGCGCAGATCTACGTTCGTCGAACGAGCATCCCGCAACAGACGTTGGATGCGCTCGCACCAAGCAGCGTTGTGCTCGACAGATACGACGCGGAAGCATCGGTCAGCGAACCAAAGAGTGGAGCCCCCGCTTCCATACTCGAAGACCCTTGAAGATGCGCGGAGACTCGAAGCAATCCGATCACGCGCTGAATAGACTATCCAAGGCATCCTCTCCGTCAATGCGTCCGTCCTGCGAACGAGAGAAAGCGCCCAAGGAAACACATACCGAGCGTTTCGAGAGACACGACCGATGCCCTCCTTGACCATCATGTAATATGCGCGGTCGACTCTGGCTGCAGTGATGCTGAGGAATGGTCGCGCCATACAACGCCGACCGCTAGACCGCACACCATCCAGAACATGAACGAGACATAACGAATCGTCAGGACGTCCACGAACAGATGGGCAGCGGGAATAGCTATAAGGAACGTGAGTAGTGCGAGAGTCTGCCGACGCACTTCAGGAGAATGGCTTCGTGCCCACGTCTTCCACAACGATCGAATCAGCAGCACTTCCAATGCAATAAAAAGAGCAACACCGACCAATCCAAACTGAATAAGAAGGCTGACATAACCATTATCGGCTGTAAATATAGGTATCCAGTTGGGTAGATTGAGATCCATCATCCTCGAATACCCCGGTCCGATCCCAACCACCGGAGAAACACTGAGAACAGCAGGTGGCACCATGAACAACAGAAATGCCCGTGTGTAGCGCCTAGGATCAAGGTAGTCCATGTTGTACGTGCCCCAGAGCCGTTCCACGATATGTGTCGCGCGCTCGGCCGAGCCTACCTCCAGCTCATTGAGGAGGAAAGGCAATAGCGCGACTGCGACGCACGCTGATGCGAAGGCACCGAGAAGCAGCCACCGTCGCTGCCGCAATAAATACCCTCCCAGAGCTACGCTCGCAGCCAGAATGGTTGTACGGCTGAATGTCAGCACAAGACACGTGCCGATCGCCGCTAATAGGCCTATCGCAATTCCGCGTGGGATGGCGGGATTCCTCTGCCCACTAAGACTGAATGGAGCGACGATGCAGCCAGTGAACAGCAGGAACAGGCCAAAGTCCATATAGGTCCCAAGCATGCCGATGAGGCGTGTACCTTCGATGACGTCGATCTGACGGGCGACCGGAACAACATATTCTCCAAAGGCCACTGATTCGACCGTTGGTCTGAAGTAATGATAGGCAGACTCACCAAGCACGAGCTGAGCCGCAGCAACCAATAGCTGTACAGTCGCCAATCCCGCGACAAATCGCTGCAGAAAGCGTATACGCGATTGTCCCTCGAATGCGGCAGGCATAATCAGAACGAGCGGCACGTAGCGTAGGATCTTTCGTCCGTAGTAGATGAAATCGTCCGAAGGAATCGCGTTGATTAGTCCCGACGTAAGCACCATAAGTCCAGCCAACATCGCAATCGTGATACCAGCCCGCGAAACCTGTCCTCTGCGCATCACCTTGTCTGCGATGGCAGACAGGACAACGAGCAACATGAGCTCGGGGAGCACTTTGAGTACCAGCATCGTCTCTGCCGATAACATTGTGAAAAAAAACTGTTCGAAGCAAAGGTATCCGAAGGTAGCGCACACGGCAGCGTGCGGAGCCCGTCTCGCGACGATAAACGTCGCTACAATAAGCACTACTCCCGGCGCGACGTAGATGCCGCCTGGCACAAAGAAGCTGCACGCGATGATGACGGAGCAACCAAGCAGAAGGGAGATCCGCCAGTAGGAGGCCATTTAATCTATCGAGTTTCTCGGCTCAGGTGCCGTTGAGTGAACCGGGAGAGAGCCGCCAGCTACAGCCCGAGTTGCATAGACGAGGGCCGATTCGAGCCCATCCACCATGCGCTCCAGATCGAGAGTCTTGAGTACTTTCGCCCTGATCTCATCTGCGTTTGCGAAGACCATTTCTCCATTCAGCCATCCACGTAGCGCGCGCTCCGTGTCCGCAGCGTCTCCGGGAATCACGCGGGCGCCATTGAAGCCCGCTTCGATAACCTCCTGCTCAGGGCCGCGGTCGCCCGCCACGACTACCGGAAGGCCGTACGCCAGCATCACGTTGACGGCAATCGTCGCCCGGGTTGGAATGACCGCTATGTCGGAGATCATGGCATAGACCGCAACGTCGGTCGTTCGCTTCCCCAGGAAGCGGACGGCTTTGCATCCGAGCGTCGTGCTCAGCCGTTCGAGACGCTGCCGATCTGGACCATCACCTATTATCACCAACCCCACAGCCTCGCCGTCACGTTCGAGATGAGCCTGAGCCTTTAGGAGTGGATCCAGTGCCTTGTTCGGATAAAGGGAACCGACATGAAGGATGAGCTTTCGACCATCCAAGCGAAGGCTGGAACGAATTGACTCGATCTCGGTGGGTCGCCTGGCCCACTCTTCGAGTTCTCTCTGTAAGAGGGCCAAGTCAAGCGTATTTCGGGCTAGAAACATGCGTTCGGGGCTGATTCCGAGGCTCCTGAAGTAATCGAGGCTTACATCTCCATAACCCACGCAAGCGGCAGCTCCGCGCAGTATCCGGCTATGCACCGGTTCGCCGATCCGGCGAGCTGTAGACATCGGTCGGCTCCCGTGAAGCCCAGAGTCCCAGACGACAAGAGGGACGCGTCGCAGGCGGCACCACAATGCCAGAGGGATGTTGTCAAGGATGTTCGTGGCTCCTTCGGTAAGGACGACATCGAATCGCCCGTGCTCTAGGCTCGGCACAAGACCGGGATGGAGCGGCAGGTAGTACTCGCGGTCGCCAAACGTCAGGTTCCTTGATATGGCCCGAAGATGGCGTGTTCTCAGCCCCTCGGGGTTCTCGACACTGTGCCACTGGCCGGAGGGAATGCCGGCACCGTGGAAAACGGTCAGATCGATATTGGGGCGGGCCGCGAGGCGCCGGAAGGTCTCGACTCTGTAGGGAGCGAGGATTCGCTGGACGATTGCAACTTTCATGAAATCAGGCCTAGTGCGCGCCTTTTGCCAGCAGGACGGCCGTGACGGTGCGCGCGAGGATCTTGAGGTCCAGAGACAGCGACCAGTTGTCGATGTACTCCATGTCGAGCTTCATCCAGGTGTCGAAATCGACGGCGCTGCGTCCGTTGACCTGCCAGAGACAGGTCAGCCCCGGCTTCATGCTCAGCCTCCGGCGCTGCCAGCGATGATACTTCTCGACCTCCGTCGGGATCGGAGGCCTCGGCCCCACCAGGCTCATGTCGCCGCGCAGGATGTTCCAGAGCTGCGGCAGCTCGTCGAGGCTCAGCCGTCTAAGCCAGCGTCCCATCCCGGTGACACGCGGGTCGTTCCTTATCTTGAAAACCGGTCCGCTCGCCTCGTTGAGGCAGGCCAGCCCCGCCTGCTCCTTGTCCGCGTCGAGCCGCATCGAGCGGAACTTCAGCAGCCAGAACCTGCGGCCGTTGAGGCCGGTCCTCTCCTGGCGGTAGAGCACCGGCCCGGGCGACGTGAGCTTGATCGCGGCGGCGATGGCGAGCATCAACGGCGACAGGATCACAAGCCCCAGTGACGATACCGCAAGATCCATCGTCCTCTTGACCAGCAGCAGCGACCCATGATGCGGTGTGGAGCTGAAGTGCAGGACGGGAATACCATCGATGTCGCTGGCATATGTGCGCGAGAGAAGAGTACTGATGAAGTCGGCGCGCAAGTGGACGCGCACGCCGATCTCCTCACACGCCCAGATATATGGCTCCAGCGAAGCCATGACGCCCGGACGCACGGCGAAAAAGACCTCGTCGACCACGTGCTCGTCCAGCACCGCGGAGAGGGAATCGATGCTCCCGAGGACCGGCGCCGTGAGGTCCGGCTCGACCGGCTCCCCCGGCAGCGTCAGATGGCCGATCAGGCGCATTCCCAGATGATCCTGTTCCTGAAGGAGCCGCGCGAGCGGCTGAGCCTCGGGGCCGACGCCGACCATCAGCACCCTGCGGTAGTTGAAGCCGAGACGCCGCACCTCACGCTGGACGCACTGGATCGCCACCTTCTCGACCGAGATCAGCACAAAGCCAATGATGAGAAACGCCACGAAAAGTGGACGACTGAAGATCTTCTCCTGGAAAAAGAACACGAGGCTTCCAAGGAGCGGGATACTCAGGAGGAAGGGCTTCGCGACCATGATCAGGATCCGGGGGTACGTGGCCGTGCGGAACGAATCGTAGAGGTGGAAGGCCCGGAAGAGCACATGGAAGATCGGGAGCGCCGCGAACAGCATCCAAAGGTGCGAGCTCAGTGTCACTGATGACAGCGCCTCGATCTGTACCGTGAGGATTTCGGAGCGCAGGTAGAAGGCAGCGAGAAATGAGAGCGCCAGCAACACCATGTCGAGGAACGCCACCATTGTAGAAACCTGCCGCGCGCGTTCTTTCAGCATGCCGCACCTTCGGCCGCTCTCCGGTGCGCGCCGGGAGTCAGGGTTTCGTAGATGGCGCGCGTGGAGTCGGCGATGCCGTCCCAGTCGTAGGCGGTCCGGCTGAACGCGCGCCGGGCCGCGCGCGTGGCCTCGCCGCGGTCGAGGCCGTCGAGCTGCACTATGCCGCGGCGCAGATCCTCCCGGTCTCCCGTCCTGAAGAGCAGGCCGGCCGAAGCCGGCGCGCCGGGCGCTTCCAGGATCTCGCGGTGCTCGTCGATGTCAGACAGGAGCACGGGCATTCCGCGCGAGAGCGCTTCGAGCACGACGATGGGATGTCCTTCCAGGTCCGACGGATTGATGAGGGCCGCCGACTGCGCGAGCAGGGCCTCCTTCCGTTCTCCGTAGACCTCGCCCGCGAACCGGATCCGCCCGTCGCCCGCAGCCAGGCGGTGCAGCTCGTCCACGTACCGATCGCTGAACGTGCCCCCTCCCGCGATCACGAGCGTGCGATCACCGGCAACGCCCCGGAAGGCGGCGATGAGATCGTCCACCCTCTTCTCGGGAACGAGGCGTCCCAGGAACAGGAGCTGGCCTCCGACGACCGCGGCGCCGTCCCCGGATGACGGCGCCGGCGTGACGCCGTTGGGCACGTAGGTGGGGCGCTCTCCGAACGTCCGCTCGAAGTACCGCTGGGCGCCACGCGAGACCGAGATCGTGGCGTGCGGGACGCGCGCGGCGGACCAGGCGCCGGCCTTCAGCGCGACGCGGGCCAGACTCCCCCACTTGCGGCGCTTCCAGTCCAGAGCATGGACCGTGACGACGACCTTCCTGCCCGTCAGGCGGGGGATGAAGGCGAACAGCGCCGGGCCGATCGAATGGATGTGGACGACGTCGTACCGGCCGAAAGCCGCGGAGAACGCCGCAAGGAAGCTGTGGCTGGCCGCCTCGAGGTGCTTGCTCGGCA
>Ga0187893_10009932_pt1 | contig 14427 bp, 8 predicted proteins | sample MA1701074metaG_FD_139574 | JGI IMG/M metagenome (GOLD analysis project Ga0187893, IMG submission 139574) | White microbial mat communities from a basaltic lava cave in the Kipuka Kanohina Cave System on the Island of Hawaii, USA - MA170107-4 metaG ...
GCAAAGTTTTTTCAAAAAAATCTCCAAATGGCTCAGCGGCGGCAAAGAAACCGCGGTGAGTCTGTCGCACGCGCAGCCCGTTTTGGATGAGGCGACGCAGGAATTGATCGGCATCGATCTCAGCCACGTCGCCGCCGGCCCGCATCGTTTGGAAATCACGGTCACCAGCGCAACAGATGATCGTATCAAAGCCAGCGTAGCAAGAGAGATTATGGTTGAATAAAAAGCGATAAAAGCGAAGTCCGACTGGCGCTCGACGCTTTTTCTAATTTAGGGAAATCTCGCCGCGCAAGTCGGACTTCGTTTTCACACGGAGGTTAATCATGAAAAATTATTTTGCCCTCGGCTTCGTGAGCTTCGGCATTTTGCCGCTACTTTTATCGCTGACTCCCGACGAGAAAATCGGCATCAGCCGTTTTCATCTTACCCGCACCGTCCTTTTCTCTCCGCAACAGGCGCGGTTAGATTCCCTCAAAACCGAAAAAGAGTATCTCGCCGCGCTGCGCGCCGCCGACGAGAAAATTTTTCAAGACGAATTTGAAAAAGAATTTCTGCTCCTGCTCGACGCGCAACCGGCACAAGCATACGATAGCCTCACAACACTGGATAGCCGCAAAGCGTATATTGAAAATTACTGGAAAGCCGCGAACCCCAATCCGCTGCTGCCGGAGAACGACTGGCTGCTGGATATTTTGAAACGCCGCGCCTATGCCCGCGAAAATTTTCCTGCGCCGCAGTCGCCATATTTTGACGATCGGGGCAAATTTTATTTCAAATACGGCAAGCCGCGTTTCCGTTTTGAAGACGCCGGCGACCTCAACATTTACCCTAATGAGACGTGGTCCTATGAGAATGTGACGCGTGATTTTTTGGTACACTTCGTTAAAACGAGCATGGTTTATCATGAAATTGAAGACTTGACAATGATTCTCATTACCGGCAGGCGAATTGCGCCGGAAAAACGCGCGGCCCAATGGGGCGCGCTCGCGATCAAACGCGCCGCGGTCTCGCCGGTTTTGGGGCGCGCCGCCGGAAAGATTCGTGAGCTGGCCACCGCGAAACTGCACGCTAACCAATTTCCCAACAGTCTCACCGCCTTGACGATTGAATATGCCATTCCCCACACCATTCAAATGGAAATCGTTGAGCAGGCCCGGCGCGAGGTTTATCAAGCGCACGAAGTCGCGCCCCGGGCCGCGCACGATGAGATTCAGGCGGTCAACAAAATAAAATTCACGCATGATCTGGCGCAATTCCGCGGCCCCCAAGGCGCGACCCGTTTGGAAATTTCTCTGTTATCGCCGTTCAATAAAAATTTGCTCAAGAATTTCTCGCGCGATTCCGGCGATACATTGGGTTTGGGATATGCCGGATTGTTGCGTGATCAGTTGTTTGAGACGATTGCCGAAGATCGGATGCAGCATGAATTTCCGGTAAAATTTGCGGCTGAGGCAAAACTGGCCAACGCTGCCGGCAAGCTGACCATGACGGCGCTGCCGCAGAAAAGTGAATTGACGTTGCAAATCAAGGATCTTCGTCACGACAAAGTCGGCTTCGCCCGTCACGAGATCGAGATTCGCAATTTTAACGGCACGGCGTTGATGATCAGCGATATTCAACTGCTCACGGAAGTCACGGCGCAAAATCAAAAACAGCTATTGCCCGTTTCAACCAAACAAAACATGCAAGTGTCGCCTTATCCGTTTGAGGAAATTCGCAAATCAAATTCCTTGCTTTGTTACTTTGAAATTTACAATTTAAAAGCCTCCGGCATCACGGATAATTATGAAGTCGTGTACAAAGTCGTTTCCGGGAAAGGCGGCAACAAAGACGCCGCTGTCAGTGTGAGTGCCACCCGCGCCGTCAGCGACGACACCGCGCAAGAGCTGATCGGCATTGATTTGCGCAAGGTGCCGAAAGGTAGGCATCGATTGGAGATTATCGTGACGGCGATGAATGATCGCCGGATCGCGGCTCATATTGAGAAGGAAATTCATATTGATGATTGAAAGAAAGTTTTTTGTGTACAGAAAAGGTGGCGTGGCAGTCTCCAGCGAAGTGTCATGCTGTAAGCATCTTTTTCGTTGTCAAGCCGAGCGCTGGATTGAAAAAAGATTCTTGCAGAATGACATTCTCTTCGCTCAATCACGAGGCGTTACGCGCAAAAGATCATTTACACAATTCAAGAAAGGGATTCTGCTCTTTTCCGTGGGCGTTCTATTGCTGTGGGGGAGTTTTCCAAAAACCGGTTTCAGTCAAACCGCCGATCAACTGCTCAAAGACCTCGCTTGCGCCAATTGTCACTCCGGACTCACAGTTGAAAGCGACATTCAGAACCAAGCCCCGAATTTGAGCCACGCCGGTTTGCGTTATCATCCTGCGCATCTTTTCGACTATTTGCAAAACCCCGCCAAGATTCGCCAGCATCTCGGCCTGTCGCGCATGCCAAATTTCTTTTTTGATCAAAAAGAGGCGCTGGCGTTGACTTTGTTTTTAGAAAAGCAAGCGCAAGTCGAGGGCCAGTGGCCGGAATATCCGCCCGCGTTGCAAAATTATCAAAGTAAGTCTGTCAATCAACAGGAAAGCGTCGAAGCAAAGAAGTTGCTCGTAAACGAGCTGCGCTGCACCACCTGCCACAAGCTGGAGGGCGAAGGGGAGAACGCCTCAATTGATTTGTCGACGGTCGCTTATCGCCTGCGGCCCGAATGGCTACAGCAATATCTCGTCGCGCCACATATTTTTGACGGCGTGAAAACGGCGATGCCAAGTTTCTTTTATCAGCTTGACGTGAGCCAAACGAAATTTGCGCCGATGCTTTCCGGGGCGGATGACATGATTCGACTCGTGACGCGATATTTGTTTTCTTTGAATCGAAAAAAATGCGAGCAATTGCAAGAGGCTTATGAGCAAGCGAAATCTGCGCACCCTCAAATCAACGCCGAGCTTGGCGGGAAAATTTTTCTCGCGCAAAATTGTGTCGCCTGCCACCGTCATGCGGCGCTCTCCTTTTTAGCGATAAAAAACGGGCCGGATTTGAGCAGCGAAGGCGCGCGCGTGAAAAAGGAATGGCTTGATACCTATCTTAAAACTCCGCAACCGCTCCGGCCTTTTGGATTTTATCCGGGTTCCGGCAGTCGTATGCCGGATTTTGGTTTGGCCGATGCGGAAGTTGCCGTGCTCAGTGATTATTTGCAGAAACAAAAACGAGTTGCGGGCACAACTTTTCAACCGCGAAAACTATCGGCTTTTGCCATGAACAAAGCGCAAACGCTTTTGCAGGAAAAGCTGTCGTGTCTGGGTTGCCATCAATTGGGAGACGACGGCGGCAGAATCGGCCCGGATTTATCTTCACTCAAAAATCGTTTGCAGCCGGATTTTGTTTATCAGTTCATTCAAAACCCACGCGCCCACCAGCCGGAAACGGTGATGCCGAAAATTTTAATGCCGGCAAAGACGCTGGAGTTGATCGCCAATTTTCTCTTGCAGCAGGAAATGCCGAAGAGCGAGGCGGCGTATCTTTCACTCGTCGATTATCCCGTTTATGCGCCGCATGGCCAAAGCCCGGAAGAAAGTTTGTATCTCAAATATTGCGCCGCCTGTCACGGCGCGAACGGTGACGGCAAAGGCTACAATGCGAAGTTCCTGCCGAAAACGCCGGTCAATCACGCCGATAAAACGTACATGTCCACACGGCCCGATGACACGTTGTATGACGGCATCCACGCCGGCGGCTATATTCTCAACAAGCACCATTTCATGCCGCCGTGGGGGCAAACGTTGCGCAACGATGAGATTCGTAAATTAGTGGTGTATATGAGAAAGTTGTGCGGCTGTGAAGGGCCAATGTGGGCAGAGTAACCCAGATGGCCCGTCTGGCGACTTCGCCTATCATTTTTTAAGGAGAGCTTGCATGCGCCCTTCCTCTCTCGCCGGTCACGCCATCGAGCTGATCGAAACCTTGCAAAACGATTCGCGCCCGGCCGATCATTTGATCGATACGTTCTTTCGGCAGCGCCGTTATCTCGGCTCCCACGACCGCCGCGAATTGGCCGAAAGCGTGTACGGCATTTTGCGGCATTTGCGCCTTTTGCAATTTTACATTGCCAAGACCAAACCCGATTCGATCAATCATCCCGCCTGGCTTTACGCCGCCTATAAACTTCACCTTGAAAAAATTTCGCCGGAAGCGCTGCAAACTTATTCTTTGCCGCTTTCTTCTGCATTACTTCGCGACCTCGCAAACTCGGACGCCCCCGACCTCGGACCGCAACACCTCGGACTTCGGACTTCCTTCCCGGATTGGTTTGTTGAAAAATTGCAAAAAGAAATTGGAAACATTGAAACCGAAAAATTGTTGGAGGCGCTTAATCAACCACCGCCGCTGACCATTCGTGTGAATACATTGAAAACGACGCGCGAAAAATGTTTGAGCGAATTGAGCCAGCGCGGCCACGAATGCGCGCCGACGCAACTCTCGCCTGACGGAATTCATTTGAAAAAACGTGCGAACCTCTTCTCGCTCGATCTTTTCCGCGAAGGCTGGTTTGAATTGCAGGACGAAGGCAGCCAGATCATTTCGCTTTTGGTCGATCCGAAACCGAATTGGCGCGTGGCCGATGTTTGCGCCGGCGGCGGTGGCAAGACGCTACACCTTGCGGCGCTGATGAAAAATCGCGGCGAGATTTGGGCGTTCGACGTTGTGCCGCAACGGTTGGAAAATCTTCGCAAACGCGCGCGGCGCAGCGGCGTTCACAACATTCGCGCGCAGCATTTGCAGTCGGACACAGTTCCCGCAAATCTTCTCGGGCAAATGGATGCTATTCTTATTGACGCGCCTTGCAGCGGTACGGGTGTGCTGCGACGCAATCCGGATGCGAAGTGGAAAGTTTCTCCCGAGCAAGTTTTGGCAATGGCCGCGAAACAGAAGCAAATTATTAATCATTACGCCCTGCTGCTCAAGCCAGGCGGGCGTTTGGTTTACGCCACGTGCAGCCTGCTTGCCGAAGAAAATGATGAAGTCGTGCAAGCATTTTTATCCGAACATGCGGATTTTCGTCCCGGCGATGCTGCCGCTATTTTGCAACGACATAATTTATCGCATCTTGCTCAAGGCAACTCCATTCAGCTTTTTCCCCACCAGCATGGCACCGATGGTTTTTTTGCAGCGGTTTTGGCAAAATTGGCGTGACCACAAGCGAGAAAACAATTTTGTAAAAAGCAATTTTGTAAAAAGCAGTCTTGACTTTCGCATTTTCTTGTGTTATCTTTGCCAAATCTTACAATGCGGGCGAGATACAACCTTAAAGTCAAATTAATGACACAATACCTTTTATGATCGGCCAAACCATCGCGCATTATAAAATTTTAAACATGCTCGGCAAAGGCGGTATGGGCATTGTTTACAAAGCCGAGGACACGAAGCTTGAGCGCATCGTTGCGATCAAGTTTCTCCCGCGCCACATCGAGGCCAATGTCGAAGAACGCGCACGTTTCAAAATTGAGGCGAAAGCCGCGGCGGCATTGAACCACCCCAACATTGCGACGATTTATGCCATCGAAGAAGTCGATGACGAGTTATTCATCGTGATGGAGTATATCGACGGCCAGGAATTAAAAAGCAGAATCAGCGCCGGACCATTGCCAGTGGCTGAGGTGTTGGATATGGCGCAGCAAATTGCCGCGGGCTTGCAGGCAGCGCACGAGAAGGGCATTACCCATCGCGACCTCAAGCCGGCGAATGTGATAGTCACTCAAAATGGTGTGACCAAGATTTTGGATTTTGGCATCGCCAAGCTCGCCGGCCAGGCACGACTCACCAAAACTGGCGGGGCTGTCGGCACTGTGGCGTATATGTCGCCGGAGCAAGTGCAGGGTATTGACGCAGATCATCGCTCGGATATTTGGTCGTTTGGCGTGACGATGTATGAGATGCTCACCGGACAGTTGCCGTTTCGCGGCGAATATGAAGCCGCGCTGATGTATGCGATTATCAACGAAAACCCCCAGCCGATCTCCAACTTTCGCGCCGACGTGCCGATGGCATTGGAGAAGGTTGTTGCCAGAGCCCTAGCGAAGGCGCCGCAGGAGAGATTCGACTCGGCGCGGAGCATGGTCCAAGACTTGCAAAATGCTCGCGCTTCCGCCTCGTTGCAGCCAACGATTTCCTCGGCTTCATCGCGGCCAACACCCGCGCCGCAAAAGAGTTCTCAAGAAACGCCCTCCGATCAGCTTCGCAAAGCGGAAAGACGGCAAGCAACGATTCTCATTTCCCATCTGGCTGGTTACACCGATTTGGTCGAGCAGCTCGCGCCGGAAGAAGTCGAAGCCTTCATGAATCAGATCAGGGATAGCGCCGCTGCCATCGTGCAAACACACGGTGGTGTGATCAATCGCTTTGCCGGAGACGAGATGGTGGCGCTCTTCGGCATTCCCACCTCGCACGAAGATGATTTCGTCCGCGCGGTTCGTGTGGCGTCGGCGCTGCATGCACAAATGCGCGAGTTGCGCCCCGCCATCGAAAGCCGTATCGGCCAAGCAATCAGCTTGCAATCAGGCATCAACACGGGCGCTATTGTCGCGCAATGGCGAGATGATGATGAGAGAAAATATGAAATCACGGGAAGCGCTTTCCAAATTGCCGCGTTGCTGGCGGCTCAGGCCGAAGCCGGCGAAATTCTCATCGGGCCGGAGCAGCAGCGCCTCGTTGCGCCCTTCTTTGAAACGGAAGCTTGTGCGCCGGTGGCCTTGAAAGGCAAGGCGCAGTCGATCACGCCTTATCGCGTGCGCGGAGAATCCGGATTGCAAACCCGTCTCGAAGCGGCGGAGAGAGTGGGACTCACGCCATACACCGGGCGAGAGAATGAGCTGAAAACGCTGCAAGATTGTCTTGCAAAGGCTCGTCGCGGCGAAGGCCAGTTCGTTGCTGTTGTCGGCGAGGCGGGAGCGGGCAAAAGCCGTTTGCTCCTCGAACTTCGCCGCGAATTGGATCGCGAAGCCAGCAAGCTCGTGCAGGGCCGTTGCCAAGCGCACGGCGGCAATATTCCATATCTGCCCTTTGTTGAGAGCTTGCGGAATATCCTGCAGTTCCGTGAAAACGATTCGCCGGCAAGCTTGTTGGAAAAGGCCGTGGCGGGAATTGGCGCGATCGATCCGAATCTAAAAGATTTCATGCCGCTGTATCTGCATTTGCTATCGATTCAAAGCGAGGCCTACCCTTTGCCCAAGCATCTGCAAGGCGAAGAGCTTCGGCTGGCGATGTTGGAAGGGCTTTGCGCCATCTTCACGCTCAGCGCAACACGTGGTCCAACTGTCATGCTGCTCGAAGACTGGCATTGGGCTGATGAGGCTTCGCATGAAGTACTGAAGCAATTGGCGGAAATGGTCTCGACTTATCATCTGCTCGTGGTGGCGACTTATCGTCCAGAAAGCGCGCTTGCTTGGAGCAATCTGAGCCATCATACTTTGATTTCTCTTGGACCGCTGGAAGTGTCGTCGTCGTTGCGGATCATTAAATCCGTTCTTGGCGCGGAGAGTTTTCCGGAAGAGCTGGGCAAGCGCATTCACGAGCGCACAGGCGGCAATCCGTTTTTTCTTGAAGAAATTTGCCAAACGCTCGTGGAAGAAGGAACGTTGAAAGTTGAGCAAGGGCAGGCCATACTGGCCGGTTCATTGGAGAAGCTGCATTTGCCGGACACGGTGGAAGCCGTCATACGAGCGCGGTTGGATCGTTTGGATCATGAGGCCAAAGAGCTCTTATGTCTTGCGGCGGTGGTCGGGCGTGAATTCAATCGAGAGATTCTCCAACGCAACCTCGCGGATGACGCTCATCTCCTGCGATCTCTGGAAACGCTCAAGGCCCTGGGTTTGATTCAACAGATTCGCGTGCTGCCTGAGGCAACTTTTAGATTCAAACATGCGCTCACGCAGGAGGTGGCGTATGAGAGCCTGCTTCAGCATCAGCGCAAAACTCTGCACGGACTGGTCGGCAAGGCAATTGAAGAGCTCCATCCGGATCGCCTCGAGGAACATTGGGAGGTGTTGGCGCACCATTTCAGCCAGGCGGAAAATTGGCAGAAAGCAGTGCACTATGGCCGCGCCTCGGCTCAAAAAGCGGGCGAATTTCCGGAAGCGCTCAACCTTCTCGAAAAAACACGCCAGTGGCTCTCGAAGCTTTCGGAAGATCCGCAACGCCAGGAAACGTTGATCGACATTCTCCTGCAGCAGGAGCGGTTTTGCGAAACACTCGGGGAGCGCGAGCGCCAGCAGCGGATTATCAACGAGCTGCTGGCTCTGCTCGAACCGGCGCAAGATCATGCCAGGCTCGCCATGGTTTATTGTCGACAAGGAGAGTTGTACACGCTGCTCAACCGGTTCGATGCTGCTGAAGAGGTGCTCAGCAAGTCGCTTCACCTCAGCCGCGATCTTTCCGATCCGGTTGGGGAGCGGATGGCGCTCAGAAGTCTGGGCTTTCTCTATTGGCATCAAGGCAGAAACGAAGAAGCAGTCGCCAGTAATGAGGCGGCACTGGCAATTGATCGGCAACGCGGCGATGCCCTGGTCATCGCCGCAGATTTGAACAATCTGGGCAGTCTCTGGCGTCATCTTGGTGATCACGACCGCGCCTTGAAGTACTTGGAGGAAGCGCTCGCCATTTACGAGGTGAAACCGGAAGTGGTCCTGCAAGCCTCTACTCTGCATATGGTCGGCAATATTCATCGCGAACTGGGCGACGACAATAAAGCCCTGCTCTACATACAACGAGCATTGGACTTATGCGTGCAACACCGGCTCGTGATTAGTCAGTCGTTTTGTCTGACCTCTATTGCCAACATCTATTGGGAGCAAGGTAAGATTGAAGACAGCCTCCGGGTCAATAAAGAGGCGGTGGATTTGAACAGGAAGACCAGGTATGCTGACGGCTTGGCCCATTCGCTTCGCATGATGGGAGAAGCACTTCTGGCTCTGGAGAGATATGCAGAATCTCTCCCACATCTTCGTGAAGGCGCGGTGCTTTTTGCGCAACTGGCGGATCATCAAACCGAAGCTCGGATGTGGAGCAAAGTCGCTGGCATCTGTGAGCGCGAGAAAAACTATTCGGAAGCGAAGGCGGCTTGGGCTAAAGCCAGAGAACTGCGAAAGAGAGGGAACAATGGCACTGGCGAGTTGGAAGCGCTCGAAGGGCAGGCGCGTGTCAGCCGTCTCATTGAAAGTGATCCTGTATTGATTTTGCAGTATTATCGTGAAGCGCTGGCGCTTGCCGAGAAGATGCAAGACCGCGCCAAGGAGGCCAGCCTGCTCAACTCCACGGGGATCGTTGAATGGAATCGCGGCGAATACGATCTGGCGCTGCAGCACTATGAAAAGGCGCTCGGCATCTTTCGGGAGTTGGGAAATCAAGTTCATGCTGGTTTGATGTTGAATAGCATGGGCGTGACGTTGCATCGTCTCCGCCGGCATGAAGAAGCGCTCGCCCGTCTCGAAGAAGCCCTGGAACTGCATGACCAAACCCAGCAGGCGCTCCTGCAAGGGCACGCGCTGGCGGCGATGGGGTCAATCCATCACGATATGGGCCGGCCGGATGAGGCCCTGCATTGCTACGAGAGGTCGCTCAAAATCAGGCGCGAACTCGGCGATCGCAAGGGCGAAGGCTGGATGCTGTATCATCTGGCGCGTCTGTATCCCTCGCAAGGCTCACAAGATCGCGCCGATGATTGTGTGGCTCAAGCGTGGAAAATAGCTTCCGAGTGCAATGACGAAAAGCTGCAGGAGGCTTGCAGGCAGTTGCAAAAATGAAGTTAATCCGGAACTAAATAGAGCAAACGCGAATAAGCGCGAATTTACGCGAATGAAAAATATTAGCGTCCATTAACATTAATTCGCGGTTTAAAAATGTTTATTGAAATAACAATCCATTTACAAGCATAAGGAGAAAATGATGCCAAGGTACATCATCGAGCGTACAGTCCCGTCGCTTTCAAGAGAGCAGTTGGAAGCGAGCGCCAGAAAATCCAAGGAAGTGATCGCCGGCATGCCAGGCGTCGTTTGGATCAGGAGCTACATTTCCGCGAAGGAGGGCAAAATTTATTGTGAATACGACGCGCCTGATCCCGAAGCCCTGCGCGAGCACGCGCGACGAGCTGGAATTCCAGTGGACAAGATATCTGAGGTCGCGCTGGAGATCAGTCCGGATATGTTTCAGTAGATATGTATACTACTCACGGATGAAAATTAAACTTTTTTAACACAGCTTCATGGATTATATTGTGGCTTCTTCTATTGCTTGGCATAGTAATTACTGAGGATGAAGCTACATCAAATGATTGATCTTGTCTTCAATGAAACTGATGTCGAAACTCTAGATTTTGAGCGCTATCATCATCCTTCCCCAAAAGTTCAAAGGAAGATGGAAGCGCTTTATTTGAAAGCTCATGGCGTCGAGCACAATGAGATTTGTCGTTTATGCCGGATCTCTCGGGCCACACTCGCTACCTATTTAAAAGAGTACAAAAAAGGCGGTATTGAACGCCTCAAACAATTACATTATCAAGGCAAAGCAAACGAATTATCAGATCATGCTTCGACTCTGGAAACCTATTTTAAAGAACAACCGCCACTGACAATCCCCGAAGCACAAGATGTGATCGAAAAATTGACCGGCATTCGGCGCAGCCCAACGCAAGTGCGGGAATTTCTCCTGCGCCTGGGCATGCGTTGTCGGAAAGTAGGTTTTGTGCCAGGACAAGCCACCGATCCTGATAAAATCGCCGAGCAGGAAATCTATAAGAAAGAACAACTTGAACCCCGTCTGCAGGAAGCCAAAGCTGGTAAGCGGAAAGTATATTTCCTGGATGCCGCGCATTTTATTTACAGGGCGTATTTAGGTTTTGTTTGGTGTTTCGAGCGCTTGTTCATTCCTTCGCCAGCGGGCCGAAAAAGATTTAACGTTCTTGGTGCTCTTGATGCGGTGACCAATGAGTTGATTACGCTCACAAATGAAACTTACATTAATGCTTTGTGTTTGTGTCAACTGTTGGATAAAATCGCTCATCTCAATCAAGGTTTGAATATTCCCATCACGATTTTTTTAGATAATGCGCGATATCAGAAATGCTTATTGGTTCAAGGCTATGCACGATCGTTAGGGATTGAATTAATGTTCCTACCATCTTATTCGCCGAATTTGAATTTGATCGAACGTTATTGGAAATTTGTCAAAAAGCAATGTCTGTATTCAAAGTATTATGCGAAATTCTGTGAGTTCCAAAGTGCCATACAAAGCTTTATCGACAATGCCCATCGTGAGCAGGAGGATAAACTCGAATCCTTACTAACGTGGGAATTTCAATCTTTCAAAAATGTTAAATTCTCAACCGTGTAAAGTATAACGCAACATTTATGTTGCGCGCGCGATTTCATCTCAACATAAATGTTGAGCTACGGGAAGCATAACATAACAAAGGAGACAATAACCATGACTCAAACCAAAACCGACAGCCACGTCCTCTCCGAGGACATCCTGACGCGTTGCCTTGAGCGCGCGCCAGTTTACGACCGAGAAAATCGCTTTTTCACTGAAGACTTTGAAGAGCTGCGCAAAGCCGGTTATCTGACCATGGCGGTGCCAAAAGAGCTGGGCGGACGCGGCATGTCACTGGCCGAAGTTTGCCGAGAACAACGCCGCCTCGCTTACTATGCGCCGGCAACCGCGCTTGCAATCAACATGCATCTCTATTGGACCGGCGTCGCCGTTGACCTCTGGCGGGCAGGCGATAAATCGTTGGAGTGGCTCCTAAAAGACGCGACAGCCGGAGAGGTTTATGCCGCCGGCCATGCCGAGACCGGGAACGACATTCCTGTGCTGCTTTCAACCACGAAAGCGGAGCGCGTCGACGGCGGCTATCGCTTCACCGGCCGCAAAGCCTTCGGCAGCCTGACGCCGGTGTGGACCTATCTCGGCCTTCACGGAATGGACACCAGCGATCCCCGAGCGCCTAAAATCGTCCACGCCTTCATGCCTCGCAATACCAAGGGCTGCACGATTCAAGCAACTTGGGACGTGCTGGGAATGCGCGCGACCGCCAGCGATGACACGATTCTCGATGGTGTGTTTGTGCCGGACAAGTACATCGCCCGCGTGGTTCCGGCTGGCGCGGCTGGGGTTGATCTCTTCGTGCTGGCGATCTTTGCGTGGGCACTGTCCGGGTTTGCTAATATCTACTACGGCATCGCCCAGCGCGCCCTCGATCTAACCATAGAAAACGTGAAGAAGAAAACCTCGGTTGGTCTTTCGCGCTCGATGGCTTATCACGCCGAGGTTCAACACAACATTGCCGATATGGTGATTGAAATGGAATCCATCAGCCCGCAGATCGAGAAAGTGGCGCAGGATTGGTCGGCCGGCGTTGACTACGGCGCCAACTGGGTCGTCAAGATCGTCGCCGCCAAGTACCGCGCCGTCGAAGGCTCGTGGCGCGTCGTCGATCTGGCGCTGGATTTGGCTGGAGGCTTTGGAATTTTCAAGAAGGCCGCGATCGAGCGGTTATTCCGAGATGCGAGGTTGGGCCGCATTCATCCCACGAACGCTTCGCTGACGCGCGAATTCATCGCCAAGCTCACGCTCGGCATCAACCCGGATGAGCAACCCCGCTGGGGGTGAGCGGCTAACACACCGATCAAAAACTCACGCGGATTTTTGGTAATGCCTCAGTGAAAGTTGTAGCGCAGACATCTTGTCTGCAGGCAAGCAAGCCTGTGCTACAACCGTCACTGAGGCCTTACATTTTTTGTCAATTTGCGATTGACTTTCGCCTTTCCTTATATTATCTTTCCGCAGTCTCACAAAGAGATTCTCATACCACGATTCGCGCGTTAATTGGCTTCGACGGATAAAAATTTTGTCGTGGAAAAACTAAACGCCAGCGTAAATGATTTTTGACTTGGCTGTGTTTCAAGCTCATCATCTGATTGCAGGATATTTTCAAATATCTCACCCGTCTGCTCAAAGTAGACGAAACCCTCAGGAGGTTTTTGCATGACCCACAGTATCAAACTTACCGTCAACGGCGTCACGCGTTCCGCAGAAGCGCCCTCGCGTTTGTTGCTGGTGCACTTCCTGCGCGAAACGCTTGGCTTGACGGGAAGCAACATCGGCTGTGACACCAGCCAGTGCGGTGCGTGTACGGTGTTGCTGGATGGAAAAGCGGTGAAATCTTGCACCGTTCTCGCCGTGCAGGCGAACGGCAGCAAGATCACCACGATCGAAGGCCTGACGCAAAACGGGAATTTGCACGCGCTGCAAACCGCATTTTGGGAAAAGCACGGCTTGCAATGCGGTTTCTGCACGCCCGGCATGATTATGTGCGCGCACGATCTGTTGCAGCACAATCCCAATCCCACCGAGGCGGAGATTCGCCACGGTTTGGAAGGCAATTTGTGCCGCTGCACCGGCTATCAAAATATTGTCGCCGCCGTGCAACACGCTGCCGCGAGGATGGGAGGTGGATTATGAGCACAAAAATTTTCGGTTCCGCCATTAAGCGTCGCGAAGATCCACGGCTGATCACGGGCGAGGCCAAATATCTTGACGATATTCAACTGCCCAGCATGTTGCACGCGGCGATTCTGCGCAGCCCGTATGCGCATGCGAAAATTAAAAGCATCGATACTAAAAAAGCCGCGAAGGTTCCCGGCGTCGTCGCTGTTTTCACCGGACAAGATTTTAAAGAGCTGCCGGTGCTGCCTTGCGCTTGGCAGGCAGAGGCCGGCCGCATTCCCAACCACGTCAATTCACCGCGCGTGTTGGAAATCGATCGCGTCACCTTCACCGGCGCCGGCGTGGCGGTGGTGATTGCGGATGATCGTTACACCGCCGAGGACGCGCTGAGTTTGATTGCGGTTCAATACGAACCTTTGCCTGTTGTGGTCGATGCCGAGAAAGCGACGCAACCCGGCGCGCCGCAATTGCACGAAAACGCGCCGAACAACATCTGCATGGATTGGAGTTGCGGCAATAAAGAAGGAACGGACAGTGCTTTGCAACAAGCGGACGTGGTCGTGAAACAGCGCTTGATCAACCAACGCTTGATTCCCACGCCGCTGGACATGCGCGGCTGTATAGCACAATACACCTCTGCTTCGGAAGAGTACACCGTGTGGATGACCTCGCAAGACCCGCACATCATGCGATTGCTGATGACGGCGTTTGTCTTCGCCATCCCCGAAACCAAAATGCGTGTGATCGCTCCACAAGTCGGTGGCGCCTTTGGAACAAAGATTTTTTTGTATCCGGAGTATTGTCTGATGGCCGCCTTGGCAAAAAAAATCGGCCGGCCGGTCAAATGGATGGAAACACGCCGTGAAAATTACGTCGCCACCACGCATGGCCGCGATCACATCACGGATATCGAAGTTGGCGCGCAACGCGATGGC
>Ga0187893_10009933_pt1 | contig 14424 bp, 16 predicted proteins | sample MA1701074metaG_FD_139574 | JGI IMG/M metagenome (GOLD analysis project Ga0187893, IMG submission 139574) | White microbial mat communities from a basaltic lava cave in the Kipuka Kanohina Cave System on the Island of Hawaii, USA - MA170107-4 metaG ...
GAATGAAAACGCCACGCCGCGCCAAAGGGCGGGCCAATTGCGCACGTATTTGCAGCACGAGCGCTTCCCGCGCCTTTCCGAAACCGAGGAAAAATTCGCCAAACTTGCCGAGCCGCTGGCGCAGCACAAAATCAATGTCCGCCCGCCGCGCTTTTTCGAAGGCAACGAGCTGACGGTTACCGTGCGCGCCGGCGAAGCCGGAGAAATCGGCGCGGCGATTGCGGCCATGCAGGACGCGACGAAGCGCGGGTTGTGGAAGAAGTTGTTTGCGTTATTGGAGGGTGAATAGAGTTCATTAGCATCGAAGAAATTTTAAAAACTTTTTATACCCACGGATGAAAAACAGCACGGGATATAAAAAACCGCGATGTAGAAGCCGCGATGCGCCGCGCTTGCTTTCTTCAAATTTTTCTCTTATATTTGAAGCGGCAGATAAAACGAACCAATTAAAACGCAGGGACGGCTGCAGGGTAAATGAGAACGGATTCTTTCATTCAGCGCTTCTTTCGCCAATTTCCAGAAACGTTCTTTTTGATGATCGGAGAAAACGCGCGAAAAGCCGCAGGCTATCAATTCAAGTCGATCGAGGTGAAAGAGCAGTCGTTTCGGTTTGACGGCGTCTTCCTGCCGAAATCGCGGCGCGGTCCGTTCTTTTTCTTCGAGGCGCAATTCCGGAAACAGACGGATTTTTATACGCGTTTAATGGCCAAGATCGCCCTGCACTTGCAGCAGTATCAGATGAAAAATCCGTGGCGCGCGGTGGTTTTATTCCCGCGCCGGTCGGTGGATACGGGCGTGCATCCGCATTATTGGGAGCTTTTTGGCAGCGGCAGAATTCAGCGCGTCTATCTGAACGAACTGCCCAAAAAATATCTTGAGCGCTTTCCGCTGAACTTGTTTCGGATCATATTGGAACCGAAGCGGAATGTGGTTGCCATCGCAGAAAACATCGTCCAGCAGTTGCCGGACAATACTCGTGACAAAAAAACACAGGAAACGATTGTTGAAATGCTCATCAATCTGCTGATGAGTAAATTAAACCAAATCTCAAGAAAGGAGATTGAGAAAATGCTTGAACCTCTGCTTTCGGATATTAGAAAATCTCGGGCTTATCGAGAGTTTACGCGGGAAGGAAAGCGGGAAGGAAAGCGGGAAGGAAAGCGGGAAGGAAACCGCGAGGGCAAAATAAAAAAAGCCCGCGAAATCGCCAAAACCTTATTGCAAAAAAAGATGAGCCTTGCGTTCGTCGCGGAAGTGACGGGACTTTCTCAGGCCGAGGTGCGCGCTTTGAAAAAGTCATGACGCTTTTTCGACCCGACATTATCTTCCTCGAGCGCCGCGCGCGCCAATATCCGATGGCGCAGGAAATCCTCGCGCGCCTGCACAAAATTGCCGTGCAGGAAATCGACTCCTACCAAAACATGGCGGCGCAGGAGCTTGGCCTCAATCGCCGCATTGCCACCGAAAAGCGCTCGCTGATTTTGGCCGTGAAAGACGGCGAGCTGGTCAAGCACGTCGAGCGTGATCTCTTTCGCCCGACGCCGAATGAGTATTATATTATTCACTCGCACGGCTGCCCGTTTGATTGCGAATACTGTTTTCTTTACGATTATTTGGAGCATCAGCGCCCGACGATTTTTGTGAATCTGCCGGATATTCTCAACCGGATACAAGAAATTATCGTTGCCTCTTCCCCAATGGCATTCTGGAAGAATCCTGTTTCGAGCCGGCAGGATCTTAACTTGAAAAAAGGTTCCTCCGGAATGACAAATAGAGGAGCCGAACTGTTGCTTTCACAAAAAGAAAAACCAGCGGACGAAATAAAGCCGCTCGCTCTCCCTTACCCTCTATTTTTCCACGCCGGCGAATTTTCCGACGCGCTCGCCTACGATCATCTCACCAATCTGTCGCAACCACTCGTCGAACTTTTTGCGTCGCACCAACACGCGCGTTTGGAAATGCGCACCAAAAGTGCTTATGTCGAAAATCTCCTCGGCTTGAATCATAACGGCCAAACGGTGATTTCGTGGACGTTCAATCCGCAGGAAATTGCCGAACGCCTCGAGCATCAAACCGCAAGTCTTGATGAGCGCATTCAAGCCGCGCGCCGCGTGCAAGACGCCGGTTATTGGGTGGGGCTGCGTTTCGATCCGATCGTGTGGTATTCCGATTGGCAAAAAGGCTACCGCGAGATGATCGACAAAATTTTTTCAACTCTGGACCCCGCAAAAATCTCGGACATTTCCCTCGGCATGTTCCGCGCTACGCCGGGGCTGCGCCGCGTCATTCAGCATCGCGTGCGCCACAGTTGGCTGTTGGCCGGCGAAGTGGTGCAATGCGAAGACAAAAAATATCGCTACTTCAAGCCGATTCGCCTCGAAATGTACCGCGCCATTCTCGGCTGGATTCGCGTGCATGCGCCGGAGGTGAATGTCGAACTGTGCATGGAAGCGCCGGAGGTGGAGAAGCGGGTGAAGGGGTGAGAGGATTAGGGAGTTGTCTACGCAGGAAGTCTTAACCACAATCCGCGCTTGACTTTTCGATGAAAGTTGCATAGCTTTTAGTGTAATCCTGGAGGCACAAAATGCAAACTTACACCATGCGGCGCGAGGCCTTCGATTTATTGGTCGAGGCGCTCGGCGAAACGGAAAAAGCAAAAATATTTGCCACGGCGATGGAGTCGCAAATAGATTTTATCGATGACAAAGCCAACGAGAAAATCGCCGAAAAAAAGGAAATGATCAAAATCGAGGTCCGCGACGAGTTACGGAGAGAACTCGTTACCAGAGAGATATTTGAAGAACGGCTCAAAATCATCGAAGAAAAATTTAAAAGCCTCAGGAACGAAATCAATGAACGGTTTAATGTCGTTGATGAAAAATTCAAAGTTATTGACGAAAAATTCAAAAGCCTCAATTTTAAGTTGAATATTTTTATCGCCATCGCGCTTATTGCCCTGACTTTTGCCAATCCCGCCTTTGTCCAATTGATCGGAGAATTGTTTTAGCATTTGCCACCCAACTTTTTGTGAGGAGCCTGCCATGCCCAATCCTCAGGACGCCAAAGAGTGTCGTTACGCCCAACCATGTTGTCATTCGGGAAGAATCTTTTTGCTATTCAAGACAGTACTTGTGAATAAAAAGATTCTTCCCGAATGACATTTTAATTTTATGAAAGCATGACATGGCCCCAAAAGACAACCTGCTCACCCGCACCGAAGATTTTATCGTGTGGTTTGCCCCGCATATTGAAAATTTTCCGCGCAACCACAAATTTCTCTTCGGCGACCGCGGCGTCGAAATTCTGCTGGATATTCTCGAAGATCTCGCCGACGCCTATTACAGCAAGAACAAAAGCCCGGAAAAGCTGGAGAAGCTGGAGCGCGCCAACCTCCGCCTCGAAAAATTCCGCCGCCTGCTGTCCGTGTGCATGCGGCTGAAGTTCATCAACGCCAGCCAGCTCGGCTATGCCTCGAAGCGGCTGCACGAAATCGGCAGCGATCTCGGCGGCTGGATCAAGCAGCAGAAGCGTGGCCAGTAATCAGTTTTCAGTACCAGCCACCAGCCAGTGAAAAGCCACACCCATCTCTACAATCCGATCTGTTCATTCGAGAATCTCTATCTCGCCTCGAAAAAAGCCGAGAAAGGCAAGCGCGCGTTGCGGCGGTTGTATCACACCGGCCGTATTTTGCGCGAAAAAGTCAACGCTGCCGTGCAAGCGTGGCTCGGCCACGTGCGCCACGGCGACACCTGGGGCTTGCGCCGGGCGCTGTTTCGGCAATACACGTTTTCAAAAGCAAAGACAGAAAAATGAAGGACAGAAACATGGGGATTGGGGAACATCAAAAAATGCTCGCCGCGGCGTAATAAGAAGCCGTAAATATTTTTCTGCCCTCCATTTTCTGTCCTGACTTTTTTACAAAATTAGTGACATTGGACAAAATACCTGCGCTACCAACCTGTCACGCCCCTATCTTTTTTCTTGCCTGCCTGCGAAAGAAGTGTTATCTTACTATTGACAATTTATCAACGACAAAAGACATGGATGCCGAAGCATTGCGCCAGCGTCTTCGCGGCGGCGAAAATCTCAACACCGAATTCAAGGTTGCGGCGATTCATCCCGATGATCTGGCCGTCGCGCTCGTGGCTTTTGCGAATACCTCAGGCGGTGCCATCATTTTCGGCGCGAGCGACAAAGGCGAGATCATCGGCGTCGAAAACATCGACGCACTGGGTAAAACGATCGACAACGTGGCGCGCAATAATTGTCTGCCGGCGGTGACCATCGTGCCGGAAAAAATAGAGCTCGAAAATAAAAATCTGCTCGTTGTCGAAATCCCGCGTGGCGATGAGCGCCCGTACAGCACCAATCGCGGCGTGCATTATATTCGCACGTTTTCGGGGCGGCGCCAGGCTTCACGCGAGGAGCTGCTGCGCATTTTTCAGGCCTCGCAGAGTTTATATTATGAAGAAACGCCCTTGACGCGCGCGGATTTGACGGCGCTGGATTATTCCTATTTTGAATATTTTTTGGCGCAGGCTTACGGCAAAAAGCTGGAGGATTTCAACGTTTCAAAAGAGCAGTTGCTGGCCAATTTGCGTCTGATCAAAGACGGCCATCCGACGGTTGCCGGCGTTTTGCTGTTTGGCCGCGACCCGCAGGCGCTGCTGCCGTATGCGCAGATCAATGCCGCGCAATTTCCCGGAACCGAGCTTGCCGACGCGCCGGCGGATCGCAAAGACCTGGCCGGCAAGCTCGCCGATCAATTGGAAGGCGCTATGCGGTTCTTGAACATTCATTTGCGCGTGCAGCACAAAATCAAGGGCATCGAGCCCGAGCGCTTCCCGGAGCTGCCGGAAGAGGCGCTGCGCGAAACGCTGGTCAATGCGCTGATCCATCGCGATTACACGATTCGCGGGCCGATTCGCTTGCTCGTTTTTCAAGACCGCGTCGAAGTGCATAGTCCCGGTAAACCGCCCAACTCGGTGGATGTTGAAACGATGCGATTGGGCACGCACGTGCCACGCAATCCGATTTTGTTAAGTCAGTTTGCCAAACTCGGCTACGTCACCAGCCTCGGCACGGGCGTGCCGCGCGTTATTCGCCTGGTGGCGCAGGCGATCGGCAAAGAGCCGGATATCTTGGTGCGGGATTTCGAGGTGATGGTTTCGATCCCGCGGCGACAATATTAGTCTGTTAATAGTGAAATCTGTGCAAAAAAAGCAAAAAAAACTCACACGGATGAAAAACGACACGCAGATAAAAAATGGATAATCCGTGTGCTGCTTTTCATCGGTGTGGAAACCTGTTTGGTTCCGGCTCGTCCGGCTTATGTTGTCATTTTAAAATTGGAGCATAACATGAAAATAGAAAATATCGTTTTCCTCGGCGGCATGCGCACGGCGTTTGGCGCGTTTGGCGGCGCGCTGCGCGAGATTTCCGCCACCGATCTCGGCGTTCATGCCGCGAAAGCCGCGATCACGAAAGCAGGGATCAAGCCGGATAATATCAATCACGTGGTGTTCGGCAACGTGTTGCAAACTTCGAACGATGCGGTTTATCTGGCGCGGCACGTCGGTTTGAAAGCGGGCGTGCCGGTTCCGGTGCCGGCGGTGACGGTGAATCGGCTTTGCGGCTCCGGCTTCGAGGCGATCGTGCAGGGCGCGCGCTTGTTGTTGATGAATGAGGCGGATTTCGTGCTGGTGGGCGGCACCGAAAGCATGAGCCAGGCGCCGCATATCATTCGCGGCGCGCGCTGGGGCCTGCGGCTCAATTCCGGCAAGCTCGAAGATTATCTGTGGGAAGCGCTACTCGATACGAACTGCGGTTTGACGATGGCGCAGACCGCGGAAAATCTCGCGGAGAAATACGGCGTCACGCGCGCCGCGACGGATGAGTATGCTCACATGAGCCAGATGCGCGCGAAAGCGGCGTGGGAAAGCGGCAAGCTGGCGGAAGAAGTGGTCGCGATCGATCTCGGCAAAAAAGGCTCATTCAACCGCGACGAGCATCCGCGGCCGGATACGACGCTGGACGGCCTGGCGAAGCTGACGCCCTATTTCAAAAAAGACGGCTGCATCACTGCCGGCAATGCGAGCGGCATTGTGGATGGCGCGGCCGCCATGGTGATGACGCGCGCCGAGATTGCCGAGCGCCGCGGACTCAAGCCGATTGGCCGGCTGGTCAACTGGGGCTTTGCCGGCGTGGAGCCGAGCCTCATGGGCATCGGCCCGGCGCCTGCAAGCCGCGCGGCTTTGCAACGCGCGAACATGAAACTCGAGCAAATGGATTTGGTGGAAGTCAATGAAGCGTTTGGTCCGCAATATCTTGCGGTGGAAAAAGAACTGGGGCTCGACCGCCATCGCACGAACGTCAACGGCGGCGCGATCGCCCTCGGCCATCCACTGGCCGCAAGCGGCACGCGCTTGACGCTGACGATTTTGCACGAGCTGCGCCGGCGCAAAGCGAAATACGGCTTGGCCACCGCGTGCATCGGCGGCGGCCAGGGCGCGGCGGTGATCGTGGAGGCGATGTAATTTCGCTTTTTAAGAATTCATAACTAAGGAGAGCGGATTCAATGACCGAAAAACAATTGCGCCAGATCGTTTTGGAAACGATCCAAGAGGTGTTGCTGGCCGAGATCATCTCCCTGCGCGCAGATATGCGCGAGCTGCGCCAATACTCGCGCGAAAGCCTGAAGCAGATTCGCGCCATGCGGCTGGAATTTCGCCAGAACATGGAGCATCTCAACCGGCATCTCGAGCGGCTTGCTAAAATGGTGGAAGAAAAGCTGTCCGCCGATGACGGCGAAAAATTTTTCCCCGGTTTGAACGATCTGTCATCGAGTCGCAATTGGAAGGCGAGTGCCGGCTCGGGAACGCCGCCCAAGTTCGATGACGATCTTTCCTCCGCCGAAATGCTGGCGCGTATGAAGCAAATGGAGCAGCGTCTCGGCTTGATCGAGAAGGCGTTGCAGCGGAATTAAAAACATTGGATGGGTGGATGATTGGAGTTTTGGATTGCTGGATAGTTGGATTTTTGGAGTGCTGGATTTCTCTGGAGTGTTGGATTTCTGAACACTGATAACTGGTTACTGGTCACTGATTACTGGATCAAATGAGGAGTGCAGATGGCGATTCAAACTGTTGGCATTATCGGGTGCGGTTTGATGGGTTCGGGCATTGCGCAAGTCTCGGCGCAATCCGGGTATAAAACCGTCGTGCGCGAGGTGAGCGAGGATTTGGTGAAAAAAGGCCTCGGCCGCATCGACGGCTTTCTGGCGAAAAGCGTGGAAAAAGGCAAGCTCACCGCCGAGCAAAAAGCGGCAACGATGGCGAATCTCACCGGTACGACCAGCCTCGCCGATTTGAAAAATTGCGACCTCATTATTGAAGCGGCAATAGAGAATATCGATCTTAAAAAAGAGTTGTTTGCCGAGCTGGACGGCGTGTGTCCGCCGGCAACGATTTTTGCGAGCAACACCTCGTCGCTGACGATCATGGAAATGGCGGCGGCCACCAAACGCGGCGACCGCTTCGTCGGCTTGCACTTTTTCAATCCGGTGCCGCTCATGAAATTGGTGGAAGTGGTGCGCACGGTTGCCACCAGCCAGCAAACATTTGATGCGGCGTTTGCGTTTGCGAAGTCGCTCGGTAAAGATCCGATCACGTGCAAGGACAACTCCGGCTTCGTGGTTAATCTGCTGCTCGTGCCGTATTTGCTGGACGCGATTCGCGCTGTCGAAAACAAAGTCGCTTCGATCGAAGACATCGACAAGGGCATGATGCTCGGCTGCGGCCATCCGATGGGGCCGCTGACGCTGCTCGATTTCGTCGGCATCGACACGACGTATTTCATCGCCGAGATCATGTTCAAAGAATACCGCGACGCGAAATACGCGCCGCCGCCGCTGCTGCGCAAAATGGTGCTGGCGGGCTATCACGGCAAAAAATCCGGCAAAGGTTTTTATGATTATTCCGGCGAGAAGCCGAGGGTGATGGAGTTGGGAATCTAATCGAAAGGGGAAAGTAGATGGCTCGTGAGGTCCAGTTTGTAAACAAACTCAGCGCGACAGACCGATATCGCCATTGGCATCGTGTCGAAAAAGGGCGAATTTTAAAATTTGTTGTTCAGTATGAAACCCTAATTGGCGAGAAATGGCATCCTGTCGTGCGTCATGACACGGCACATGGTTTTGTGCATAAAGATCTTATGCATCCTGGTAAACGCCAGGAAAAAATCTTCATCAAAGTAAAAGATTTCAATGCAGGGTTAACTCGCGCTGAAGAAGATCTTCAGGAAAACTGGAAGACATACAAAGAAATTTTTATGAAGGAGTGGCAACGACATGAAAACAAAATGGAATGATCTTGAGTTTAGAAGCTTGGTTCTGAGCCAGGAGTTTAGCCGATATGTCCTTGAGCACCCAAGTTTCGCGGAACGGATTCCGTATGGCGCGGAAGTGGTGTTACTGCCGACTTACGATCGCGAGTTGCGCGCCTACAATCTCCGCAATGCCGCTATCAATAACGAACCCGGGCTGCCGATCGTTTATATCGAGATTGAACGCTTGCGTCCACGGCGTTCTTTGATCGTAAAACCAAAGCTGAAAAGTACAAAGGATTTTTCGGTTAATGGGAAGCCGAAAAGACGCCCCAAAACGGAATTGGTGAATGCCTAACTCCATCCGTCTCGCGCTCGCGCAGATGGCGGTGAGTGAAAATCTCGCTGCCAATATCGACAAAAGCCTCGGCTGGGTGAAACAAGCCGCGCAGGCAGGCGCGCAAATCATCTGCTTTACTGAGCTGGGCCTGTTGCCGTTCTTTCCGCAATATCGCGCGGAGAAAAAATTTTTTCAATGGGCGGAGGCGCTCGACGGGCCGACGGCAAAAAAATTTGCCGAAGCTGCCGTCTGTGAAAACATCCACATCTTGCTGAACATCTTCGAGCGGGCCGGCGCCGGTGAATATTACGATACGACGGTTTTATTGCAAGCCAATGGCGGGCCAACGCTCGGCCCGGTGCGCATGATGCACATCGCGGAAGAGCCGGGCTTCAACGAAAAGTTTTATTACTGGCCGGGCAACACGCCGCCGCAGGTCTTCGATCTCAACGGCGTGAAAATCGGCGTGGCGATTTGCTACGACCGGCATTTTCCCGAGTACATGCGCCGGCTCGTTCTGCTCGGCGCGGAGATTATTTTTACGCCATTTGCGGGGCTTGTGAATGATCCGCTCAAAATGTATGAAATCGAAATGCAGGGCGTCGCGTTTCAGAATCAGGTTTTCATTGCGGCGGTGAATCGAGTCGGCAAAGAATCCGCGGCGGAGTTTATCGGCGGCAGTTTCGTCGTCGATCCGGCCGGCGAGGTGATCGCTCGCGGCCCGCGCAGCGAAGAAAAACTTTTGGTTATTGATTGCGATCTCTCACGCCTCGAGGAGATGCGGCAAGTGCGGCCGTTTTTGCGGGATCGGCAGCCGGAAGTTTATGCAAATTGGTTGAAGCGATAAATGGAGTGCATTTTATATGATAGAAGAAATTATATCCGAGGAACCGGCAACGATATCTCAAACCATGCCATTGTTGCGATTGTCCGATAATGTTTCCGCGCGCGAGGCAGTTGGACAATGGCTGCTCGGGGAAATTGGCCCCACGGCCTATCCCGGAAACGCAACATTTCAACCTGAAAGTTTTACATGGCATGTTCCGGTTTGGTTAAGCTATGTCGAGCAAGCCCGGATTGGTATTCTTGCCGATGTTTACTTGCATGCTGCGACGGGAATATTTTTAGGCCGGCCGTCACGAGAAGATTTAAGCCGCCGTGCCGGCACGCTACTTCAACAAACGAGGCGTTGACATGAAAAATTATACTGCTGTTCTTAAGAAATCCGGCAAACAATTCGTGGCGCTTTGCCTGGAATTGGGCGTTGTCGGTTGCGGCAATACTCGCGCTCAAGCGATGCAGAGCTTGAGCGCCGCCATCGAAACGTATACGGATTACGCCGGCGAAGTAAGTTTGCCGGAACTGCGGCCAGTTGCTATTCAACAGTTGCACGAGTTTTTGTTTTTTGACAAACGCGCCAGGCTCGTTAAAAATCGAAACGGTCACGCCAACTTAACGACGCTTTCTTGTTTGATGGTATTTCGACAACTCGGTATGACAGGCGAGGAAATAAATAGTGTTTTGCAGTGAATTATTATCTCAATCGGGAGCACCCAATGTCTTTCCAAAATATTCTTTTCGAAATCAAAAACAAAATCGCTTACATCACTCTTAATCGTCCTGACAAGCTGAATGCGCTCAACTGGCAGACGATGCAGGAATTGCAACAGGCGCTTTCGTCGGTGAAAGATGATTCCAATGTTGGCGGCGTGATTCTAACAGGTGCCGGTGAAAAAGCCTTTGCTGCCGGCGCGGACATTGGCGAGCTGGCGCAGCAAACGCCGGTCAGCGCGAAAGAGTTCTCGTTGCAGAGCCAGGAAATTTTGCGGTTTATCGAGCGCTTTCCCAAACCGATCATCGCGGCGGTGAACGGTTTCTGCCTCGGCGGCGGCAGTGAATTGGCGCTGGCTTGCCACATGCGCATGGCCTCCGAGAAAGCCAAATTCGGGCAGCCGGAGGTGAATCTTGGCATCATGTGCGGCAATGGCGGCTCGCAGCGCCTGCCCAGGCTTATTGGCAAAGGTCGCGCGATCGAGTTATTGATTACCGGCAATATGATTGATGCCGCAGAAGCTTATCGTCTCGGTTGGGTGAATCACGTCACGCCGCCGGATCAGCTTCTCGCGAAATGCGAAGAAATTTTGCAAACCGTGTTCAAAAAAGGCCCGATCGCCGTCAAGCTCACGCTCGAGGCGGTGATCCACGGCATGGAGATGACGCTCGAAGAAGGCGCGCAGCTTGAATCCAATCTCTTCGGCATGTGTTTCTCGACGGAGGATATGAAGGAAGGCACGAAGGCGTTTTTGGAAAAGAGGGCGGCGAATTTTCAGGGAAAGTGACGTACATTATGATGGGAAACTGTTTGGCTTTTAAATCAGAATTTGACGCGCCAATATACATTTAAATGATACTACTGCCCTATGATTACCAAGCTTATCCTGAGAAACTTCAAAAGTATCAAAGAACAGACTTATGAATTTTCTCATTTCGATCTTCTCGTAGGACGCAATAATAGTGGGAAAAGTACGGTTTTGCAAGCATTAGCCATCTGGCAATTCTGCATCGATGCATTCTACCGCACCAAACGCAGTGGCAAAACCGGAATGCAAGTTGTTTTACCAAATTTTACTGCTCTCCCGGTGCCCGAATTTAACCTACTCTGGACGGAACGCACAGACCGTCGCTACCCTCCTGATGCTGGTGGAGGAAAAACGCAAGAATTTATCCTAATCGAAATAGAAGTAACCTGGCTCTCGGCTGAACGCAAAGAGCTTTCTTTCGGTGTCAAACTCCGTTACAACTCACCTCAAGCGATCTACGCTATTCCGGCAGAAGGATGGGGACGTTTTCGTGAGTTGGCTGGGGACAAGAAGAGTGTAAAGTCTTCATTATTACCGGCGATTGTGTATGTGCCTCCCTTTTCTGGTTTGGAGGATATAGAAGAATGGCGTGATGACGGGCCAATGCGCCAACAAGTTGGGAAAGCCCAGCCAGGCAGGGTGCTTAGAAATCTACTGCTTCGTGTACGGGAGAAAAATCAGTCTGACTGGAAGGCTATCCAAGAAGTAGTACAGAAATGGTTTTCAGTGGATTTGCAACCGCCTCAATATGAACATGGTGTAGATACTCGAATTGTTTGCGAATATAAACAAGGTGATAAGTCTTACGATATTATTGCAGGTGGCAGCGGTTTCCACCAAACTCTGACTCTTCTTGCATTTTTGTATGGTTACCAACCTACCACTATCCTTTTAGATGAACCTGATGCGCATTTGCATGTAAATTTACAGCGGGAAGTTTTAGATTATTTCAAAAGATTGAACAACATAGCGGTTGAAAGAAATACGCAATTTTTAATTGCCTCTCATGCTGAAGAATTTATCAGAGGCGTTAACGTTAGCCAGATCTATTCGTTTCTGTACCAAAATAAGATGCCAAGCAGAGTGGAGTCTACGCCGGAAATCATCACGGCAATGGCTGATGTTGCCAATTTAGAGATAACCAAATTGATCGATTCGCCAATGATGCTGTATGTGGAGGGGGAAAGCGATGAGCGTCTGATACGTGCTTGGTCGCAAGTGTTAAAGATGGAAGGGATTCTTAGCAAGGTCTGTTTTCATTTTATGCGAGGCGGCTCCAAAAAAGACATGAAGGAGTACGCTGATCGCCATTTCAGCGGTGTAAAACAAATTATCCCTCGGGCAGTAAGATTGCTGTTGTTTGATTATGACAGTAGCGACAATGCTTTTCACCCTCAAGAAAACAATCCTGTATTGCATGAATGGCAACGAAAGAATATTGAGAACTATCTGCTCATACCAGAGGTATGGGTGCGAGCTTCGTTGCGGCAGTTGAATCAGAACGACGATCTTTTTGCGCAGCCCATTAAAAAAATTATAAATGAGTTTTTTGCAAGTGAAAACCTAACTTTGCCTCGCGGGCAAACTTGGCGAGATGTCGGCGCTAATATATTTAAAGTCGTGGATGGAAAAAAAATTCTATTTGAAAACGAAAACTCATTGTTTCAAAAGTTGCGGCTTCATGATCCATCTGTCGAATTGACTCGTGAAACTGTTGCAGCTAATATGGCCGTTGATGAGCTTCACGACGAAATACAGCGTTTTTTTGAAAAACTAAAACAACAGTTAAATTCTTTGGTAAATTAAATAATTTCAAACAAGAGACTATCCTGACGGAAATTTCGCCGGGAGGTGGCTTATGGAAAACTTCAACGGGCGTGATCTCATCTACGACTGGAACCTCCACAACGGCGCGTGGAAGCCGGGCAAGGCGATTGAGTTTGACGACGAGACGCTGCGCGACGGCTTGCAATCGCCGTCGGTGACGGACCCGCCGATTGAAGACAAGATTCGCATTTTGCATTTCATGCACCAGCTCGGCATCCAGTCGGCCAACATCGGTTTGCCGGGCGCCGGGCCGCGGGCGAAAGCGGATGTGTTGGCATTGGCGAAAGAGATTGCGCACAACCGGCTGCCGATTTTTCCGAACTGCGCGGCGCGCACGGTCGAAGCGGATATCCTGCCGATTGCCGAAGTTTCGCAGCAGATTGGCATCCCCATCGAAGCGGCGACGTTTCTTGGCTCCAGTCCGATTCGCCAATATGCGGAGAATTGGAATCTGGATTTTCTTTTGCGCACGGTGGAGAAGGCCATCACGCTAGTGGTGAAACAGGGCTTGCCCTCGATGTTTGTGACGGAAGATACGATTCGCTCGCATCCGGATGACATTCGCGCGTTGTATTCGACGGCGGTGAATTGCGGCGCGAAGCGGGTGGTTTGCTGTGACACAGTTGGTCACGCGACGCCAAACGGAGTGAAAGCGCTGATTCGTTTTATGAGTGACGTAGTGCATGCGATTGATCCGACAGTCAAAATCGACTGGCATGGCCACAAAGACCGAGGGCTGTCGATCATCAACACACTGTCGGCGATTGAAGCGGGCGCCGATCGCGTGCACGGCACTATGCTCGGCATCGGCGAGCGCGTCGGCAACACGCCGCTGGATTTGGTGCTAGTCAATTGCAAATTGCTCGGATGGATTGACAACGATTTAACCGCGCTGAAAAGTTACGGTGATCTGGTCTCGCGCGTTTGTGAAGTTCCAATTCCAGTGAACTACCCGGTTTTGGGCCGCGATGCGTTTTGCACCGGCACCGGCGTGCATGCGGCGGCGATTGCGAAGGCGAGAAAAAAAGGGCAGGATTGGCTGGCCGATCGCGTTTATTCCGGCGTGCCCGCAAGCTGGTTGGGCCTCAAGCAGAAGATCGAGATCGGCCACATGAGCGGCGAGGCGAATGTGATTTTCTGGCTGCATGAGCATGATTACGAGCCGAAGCGCGTTTGGGTCGAGGCAATTTTCAGTAAAGCCAAAACCATTAATCGTAATCTAACTGACGAGGAGATTCGGGCGATCATCAATGCAACGTGATTGAAATTAAAAACATTAATTTTTCTGCCTCCTGGCGCAACGTATCGAATGCAATCGAGAGTCAAAATCTATTTTTCCGGCGCGATCAGCGCGGGACGCGAACGCCAGCCGCTTTACGCCGAAATGGTGCACTTTCTCGAAACGCTGGGCGCTGAGGTGCTCTCGGCGCACGTGGCAAAAGCTAACGTGCTGGAACACGAAGCAAAACTGACGGCGGAAGAAATTTTTAACCGCGACATGCGGCTCATCGAAAATTGCGACGGCATGGTTGCGGAAGTGAGCCGGCCCTCGCTCGGCGTCGGCTATGAAATCGC
>Ga0187893_10009934_pt1 | contig 14424 bp, 16 predicted proteins | sample MA1701074metaG_FD_139574 | JGI IMG/M metagenome (GOLD analysis project Ga0187893, IMG submission 139574) | White microbial mat communities from a basaltic lava cave in the Kipuka Kanohina Cave System on the Island of Hawaii, USA - MA170107-4 metaG ...
CAGTTCTATTGGCACCGGCGGTTCTCTTCGCAAACGCAACCAACGGCATGAATCCACCGCAGCAGAGAAACTCTCGCCCAACCGATGCTGCATCCACTGGGCTGGCTGACCGGGCCTTTTCTCGGCGGAAAACAGGAAAGTTCCGGCCTGATGCCACTTGCAGAATCTGGTTTCACCGCCAAGGACAAAAGCCAAGGCATGTTCGGGCGAGTGGTCGTGCAGGTGAACAATGGCCTGGGTCGCAATCTTGAACCCCTGACAAAAGTCACGCTCCAAGTTCGCCGGAAACGACGAGAGGACAAACCGGTCGCCGGAACGAAACTCCTGAAGACCAACCCATAGTAGGAAACGCTCACAGGTCTTCGGGCGACCGCCGCGAAGCACGGAAATATCAACCTCATGCAGGCCGGATGGAAGCTGGCGCAAGAAACTTCCTCCCACCGGGGCGCATTTGAACATGCCGCCTTCGTTCGCAATAAAGCTGTCATGTTTGAGCGTCCAGGTCTCGTCCTTGGCGGCCGTCGTTACACACAGACTCCAGCCAGCCGCGTGCGTTTCCACGGAGTCTTCCATCGGCAGCCAGACAGACGGGAGTTCGGTCCAGCCGTAATGAATCCGCACGTCGTCATCAGTCAGGAGCACCTTACCCTGTGGCTCAATGAAGGGTGACTGGTCCGCCTTAAAGGAGATAGGCGCCTCGTTCGCTGTCTCCAGTTGCGTCTCGCCTCCGGGACGAATCCGAATGAGTGACAACACCTGCTTGCCGTCTGCCCACTCAATCCGCTGCTGCGCTTCACCAATAGTCGAGTCGGCTGAATGGAGGAGCCAGTATTGGCCGCTCTTTAGATACCATGTGCGCTCACTGCCGGTGCCCTCGCGGCGAAGTTTCCGGGAGTCGTAATCGAACAGCATGAATGGCTGCTCGCGCTGCTCCAAGTCAAGGACGAACGTCCGCAAGACCGACTGCACTCCGAGCAGGCCATGCAGTTCGACGGACACGCGCGGTTGGTTGGGGACAGGCAGCACGAGTTCATCCGTAGCCGGAACTCGATGCTTCTCGCCATTCACAACCCAGCGAATGCCTCCGCCCGCGAGAAGATGCGCATCCTGTTTCGGGCCGATGATCTCCAGTGAGAGAAAATGCGAAGCCAGCCGGACGAACGGTTGCCGGGCAGCTCGGCGGAGTTGGTCGTGTCCGCAGCTTTCAAACGCTCGGGCCAGTTGCTCACCAAGTCGCGGATTGATGCCGGCAAAGTTCCCCTCCAGCACTACCCGCAGCGCTGCGAGGCAAAGAAATGTGCCTGCCGGGCCTTGCAGAGCCCGTTTGAGGGTTGGCCGCATCGCCAGTTCGGGCCGGGCTAGAATGTTTTCACGCAACTCCTCTCCTGCCTCAGCCGTTTCCGGGTCTGGCAGTCCCACGCTGCGTTCGACAGCGCGGAGAATCGCGGCGAAGGTCTGACAGTGACAGAGCGGCAGCCCTGCTTGAAACAGGAACTTTTCCACGTGCGGTCGCGAGCCCCAGTCTGTAACGTCCGGCGGCTCGCGCATCACCAGGTAACAGGTCTGCCAGAACCGTCGGGCGAAGTCCGCTCGTCGAGGGAGGGAGAAATGGATTCCCAAGGCCGTCTCGAACTCTTGGTAGAACGCGCCCGCTTCGTAGGACTCGCCCGCCTTGCGAGCCAGCCAAACGGTCATCACGGAGGCGTGGCGTTTGAGCAGATGCAGCATGGTCTCATATCGCTGGCGCTCGGAGACGCAAGCCAACTCGGTCGCAACCAGCTCGGAAATGGCGCGGCTGTCAGCTTCCGAGAGCGGCACTAATCCCAAAATCGGCGGACACGAGTCAGATTTGAGGAACGCTTTCCACTTCTCGTTGTGCTTGCTCAGGCTCATCGCGTCTTCAGTCCTTTCCGGCCGTGGGGCGACGGTTCCGGGCTTGCCTGTCATGCTGCCGCGTCGAAAAGCAGCCCGCAATCCCAAAGCCGATTTGCTCAGTCGTCGGACGCAGGTTCGTGGTTTCATGTGGCGACCACTGTGGCGGACTCAAAGCCCGCTTGAGTATGGCGAAAACTGCATGTTACATGACTGTCGAGTTATGCACGAAGAACTGTTCGCCAAGGCCGGCTTGTCATTGGAGCGACTGAAGACCTTCTCTGAGATTGTGCAAGCCGAAGGCATCACTGCGGCGGCCAAAGGTGACCCGACACGGCAGAGCCAATTCAGCCGGCAATTGAAGGAACTGGAGGAGTACTTCGCAACGGAGCTGGTGAAGCGTGGCCGCGGGCAGTTCGCACTGACGTGGGCAGGCAAAGCGCTCCACGAACTGGTGGGGACGCACTTTGCAGCACTGGAAGAGTTGCGACGGGCGTGCGCTCAGGTTCCGGTCGAGGTGAGCATTGGCGCGGGCGAGAGCCTGATTCAATGGTTGCTGCTGCCACGGCTACCGGAGTTGCGGCGGGCACTGCGGAACACGACTTTCGTTCTCCAAAATCTCCAGACGGAAGAAATACTCGCGCACCTGGCCGACGGCCGGACGGATTTCGGGCTGCTGCGGCAGGATGCTGTCGGCAAGTCTCTAAAATCAGTCCGGCTGTTCAAACTCGAATTCGGGTTGTTCGTGAACCGGAAGGCTCGGCCCGCAAGATTGCCTCCGCAACCGGAGCGCGTTTTGGGCGAGCTGCCGCTCGCAATTTTGGAAGGCGAAAGTCGTGTGAATCGTTGCCTGAAGGAGCAGGCGCGGGCGTTGGCCGTGACGCTCAATGTGCAACTGGCTTGCAGTTCCTATACCCAGGCGGCGGAAGCAGTCCGACGCCTTGGCGTGGCGGCAATTCTGCCGGTCATCGCGCGCAGCGTGTTTGACGCTACAGAGGTCGACCAGATTGCGCTGCCGTTTCTCAAAGGGCTTGCGCGCCCGATGGCCTTGGCGTGGAGCGGGCGTGTCGCGGCGATCCGCCCCGCTGTCGCAAAGGCCAGCTGCGTTCTTGCAGAGGTTTTGAGGCGGTCGTAGCGGACGCCCAACTGGGGAATGGTCCGGCTGGACGGTGTCGTAGACGCTGAGTTCGTGGAACGTGCCGCCCTTGGATGCGGATGTAATCCGTGTCATCGGGGGTATTTCGTCGTTCGTGCGGTCGTAGAGCTTGGTCGTGCAGGGGATTCGTGGGCAGCGATGGATTGGGCGGTCTCGATGATGCAGCCGTTTTGCAGAAAGGGCGTGATGATCCCCATCGGGGGAAGAGGGAAGGTGTGGTTGCAGATTCTTGTGGGCAGTCCCGGCCAACTCGGCACCGATGACGGGACGGATGGCCGGCCTGCGGCCACGGTGGTTGGTTTCGGGCCGAATTTGAATAGCTGTCTCTTACTTGGGCGGAGCGTGCAGTGACGGTTTTGTTACCGGCGCCGCCGTGGGTGCTGGCGTCTGGTTGTTGAGCGTGATCTCGCCGGCCTTGTCCTGGCTTCCGTTGGCCGTGGATTTCGGGTCCAGACCCGGGCTGGGATCTGAAGGCGCAGCGGTCTGCGACGTAGTTGGCGCGGCGGAGATCGGTTTGCTCTTCGGCTTGGAGATTACCGTAACAGGGCGTCCGCTGCCGCCAATCTTCTCGCCGGCCTTGGTGACACGGATGGGCAGGTCCTTGAGCCGGTCCTGAATTTCGAACTGGCGAAGGCTGTCCTCCTTGATCGGATACGAGCCGTAAGGCCAGAACACGGCTACCACCTGCTTGTTCGTGTTGGCCACGACACCGAGGAACCAGAGTTGTTCGCTGGTGAGGGAGATGGAGGAGTTTTCGGCCTGCTCCTCGGTGGGGATGGTGCTCTCATTCACGATCTCAGGGAATGCCTCGAGAATGAGGGTCTCTTTGACGACCTCTGCGGCTTTTCCCTTCTTGTCCTCCTTGCCCTCCGAGGTCTTGGTGACGAACGCGTACGTGCGGAGGATGCCGGTTTCATCCGGCATCTTGGTGTAGCCGACGACGTGCATCTGCTCGAAGCGCTCGGTCTCCAACACCCTGCTTTCGTTGACCTCGAAGCGGAACGGGTTGCGGACGTTGCGCCATTCGGTTTTCAACTGCGCCCCTTTGAGAATAGGGTTTTCCTCGATCGAAGGGGCGGACTTGCTGGGGTCGGCGAGCCTGTCTGGTGCGGACGGTTGCGTGGCGGTTTGGGCGCCGGCCAAAGCCGAACCGAGGATCAAGCATGCCGCAAAAAGCTTCTTCATGTTCAATTGGGCAGTTTGACGGAGAGCGTGGCGACCACGTCCTCATCCGGCTTGTTCGGGCTGGGCTTCATGACCAGGGAGCTGACCTCCAGAAATTGGAAGGTGTTCCACAGGTCGGTGAGCATTTGGCCCAGTGTGTTGTAGGGCGCGACGAAGCTGAAGCGGACTTCCTTCGTGTCCGGCAACTGCGTGGTCTTGAAGTTGTAGATGCTGTATTTGCCGTTGTTGATGAAGCCTTGCAGGGCATCGATGCTAGTCTGCTCGATGTTCTTGTGAAAACGATCGTTGACGTCCTTCTTCTCCGCCATGTTCTGGTAGGCTTGAATCTCCGACTCCAGATTCGATTTCTGGATGAGCAGTTCGTCCTTGCGTTGGATGATCTGACGCCACTGCTCGGCCCGCGGCTTGAGGATGTGCGAACCCGCCACCCACGGCGCGACGGTCAGCGTGGCGAGGAAGAGGATGCCCGTGATGGCGGCGGCCTGGGCTTTGAAGCTGGAGGTTCTCATGGCCGCTTGAGTTGGATGGCCAGGGCCGTGAACTCGTTGTTCAGATTGGGTTTTTGATTGGCTGGCAGTTCGTTGTACTTCGGTGTCTCTTCCCCGGCGGAGATGAGTTGGTAATCCTGCGGAGGTTTCGGCGAGCCGGTCACCTGATCGTTGATCGGCTTTTCGATGGTCAGTCTCGCTTGGACGCGGTCGTTGGCCTGCTGGATCGTGAGAGTGTGCGCGCGTTGCACCTTGCCAACGAGAACCGGCAGCCAGTTTAACAATGGACCGGGGCGGGCGATCTGCCGCTGGCGCGACTTGAAGATCTCATAGTTCCTCTGAGTGGTTCGGTAGTCCGACAACTGTTGGTTGAGACCGGCGATTTGGTGGGTGGTCTGCTCAGCTATGCGGGTGGCCTGGACTTTGGCTTGGTAAAGCCGAAAAAATCCGACGCTCTCCTTCAGCAGCAGACCGAGTCCGACCAGAGCGCAGAGATAGAGGACGAGGAACAGATACTTCATCCAGCTTGGGAGCCGCAGCAGTTGTTCCTCTGGCTCGGGCTGGAGATCGATGATGACGGGAAGCTTGAGCGGGTGCTGATTCATAGGGTCTAGGTCGGCTTTAGACGTGAACGTTGAGCTCACGGACGACGCCAAAGTCGGGTTCCGGGTAAAGTTGCGTTTCGCTGACGATGTTTTCCTGCGGCCAGGCGATGGCGTGGGCGTTCTTGTAGATGGACTCCAAGCCGGCGAACGACTGATCCTGTTTGTCGTGCCATTTGTAGATGTTGACGAGTGGCTCGCCCGCTTTGCTGGTGACAATCTGCGCGGTAGTTTCGATCTCTTTTTGCAGAGTGTTGAGCGTCGGCCGCGTGCCGGTCGCGCTTCGCTGGGCCTCAGCAATCAGCCGGCTGCGCAGGGCTACAACCTCGCCCTTGTGCCAGCCCATGGAGAAAATAAGTTTCTGCGCGTAATAGATAAGCATCCCCGGGTTTTCCCAGTCCATGGGTATGGCGGAGATGTGTGAGATCACCGCGGTCGGGTAATGAAACGCTCCCACCACGGTGAAGCCCCACTTGCGGAACTTCTCCAGCGGCTTGAGGATTTTCTCGCGCTCCACCCCGTTCAGACAGATTTGAGTTCCGGCTTGGGAAAGGAAGTACCGGGTGTGTTTCTCGTAGGTCTTGCCCACTTCCTCCTCCAGCTTGTTGGAAAAGACCTTTTCGATGTCTCTGAATTTCTGGTCCGCAGGATAAATCTTGAGGTTGTTGAACTGCAGGTTGAGCCCGAGCAGCAGGAATTTGACTCCACTGGTTTCTGCGAGCATTTCCGTCACCCACTGGGCCTCCAGTTCCGTGCTCTGGAAATTGTCGCAGAAGGCGGTGACGGGCTGGTCCAGGATGAGCTTCCTGTTCCGCAAGCGGGCTTTTGCGTACTTGATGTGCTGGTGGCCGAGAATGGCCACGACGAACTCATTGCTCCCGACCTTGCGGGTGAAATGCGTCATGGGGTCATCGTTCCGGATGCGAAATGCCTGGAACGAAAGAATGCTGAGAACGTCGTGGATCATTATTTTTCTCCCAAAGCGATGATGTTCTTCCTCTCCGTGTCATCGATCAGTCCTTGGCGGTACAGGAGCTCGGCAGCCTTGCTCCAGTTCTGCATCCCATACTCGTTAAAGCCCGATTCGATGGCGCGCCGGACCCCGTTGAGGTCAACGGCCTTGACGTACGAAGACACGCTCGGGTTGGTCATGAGTATTTCCCGCACGGCGATTCGTCCGCCTTCCCGGCCCTTGACCAGAATTTGACAGAGGATCGCCTTGAGCGCAGTCGATAGAACGTTCCAAACCGCCGGTTGCTCGTCTGACGGAAACATGTTGACGAAACGCTCGATGGACTGCGCCGCGTTGGACGTGTGCAACGTGCCGAAAACGAGATGGCCTGACTCGGAGGCGCTCAGCGCGATGGCGGCAGTTTCGTAATCGCGAATTTCGCCCACCAGGATCGTGTCCGGGCTTTGGCGCAGGGCAGCCCGCAAGCCGGCGGCGAAAGTGTTGACGGAGGTTCCGACGTCCCGCTGCGAGACAATCGATTCTGAACCCTTGAGAATGTACTCGATTGGCTGCTCCAGCGTGATGATGTGCTCCTTAAACTTGTTGGCCCGATGTTGCAGGAGGGACGCCAGCGTAGTGGACTTGCCCTGGCCAGTCTTGCCGCACACCAGGACGAGCCCTTGCTTCATCTCGTCGATGGCCGCCAGGATCCGAGGGGGCAGTCCGATCTCTTCCGGGGTTGGGATACGGTCACTCAAAGGGCGGAGAGAGACACGCACAGTCTGTCGCATGGTGTCCGTGTCGAGGACCCGGTAGAAGTTGTACCGAAATCGCTTCCCGTTGGTGGCGATGGCGCCGTCAATGGACCCCGTGGGATGTTTTTCCACGTCGGAGAGCTTCCCGGCGATGTGGATGTCGCCGGAGTTGTTAAGAGATTCAATAAGGATATCCTCCGGCGGGGCAATGGTGGACGTGCTCTCAACCTCCCCATGCAGGCGCACGCAGATCGGCCTGCCGGCGCAGATGAAAATGTCACTGACCCGCTGCTCGAAGAGTTGCTCGAGCGCGTCCGTCATTTCTTGGGCCGATCGTATTTCGTAGCGTTCCTGCATCGTGAGTCATTATAGCGATTTGCGCTGACGCCGTTGCAGAAGTCGGTTGGCTTCTTGCACAAGGATGTTAACAAGGCAGGTGGCCTCCTCCGAGGTAAGCAGGCTCTGGGATGGCATCTCCTGCCCAACGGAGGCTGGCGAGATCGGCGCCGGCACACTTGTGGGGATCGTCTGATCTGTCGGAGTTCCGGCGGGTTGGCCGGCCGTTGGCACAGAAGGCTGTTGAACTGGCGCTGGAGGCTGCGGAATGGCGGGACGTGGTTTCGGCGTGTATCCGGCAACCTGCGCATCGTGGGGATTCGCTCCCTTCAGACGGTTGAAAACCTCCGTCATGCTCTTGGGACTGATCAGAACAAAGCGAACGCGCGAGCAATGGGGAAAGTAGCTGCTGATGATCTCCGTGGTCATGGCATCCCACGGGGAAGTGCTGATTGCTACGAGGGTCTGGCCGCGATTCGCCAGGGGCACGAATTTGTAATCCATGAGGGCGTCCAGATCGAGATCGCGGGAAAGGGCCTGGCAACACGTCAGGAGCGACTCGTTGATGTCGTTTGCCTCGATGAGTGGCGCCCCTTGCGTGAAGGCCAGTGCTGCCATGAACTCCTCTTCGCTGACTTTGGCCCTGTCCAGCTTGGCGATATCGGTCTCGTGCCTGTCGGCGATCGCTTGGTAGACCTCGTTCAGCACCTGGCTTGGGATGTCGGGGATGGGCATTTTCTACTCGATTTGGAGCAGCGCCTTGAGGACTTTCTCGGGCTCGCTCAGGACGAAGATGGGGAATGGGTTCTTGCCCGAGACGTGCTTGAACACGGCCCTGACTCCGTCCGCGTCGTATGGGTTGGTCCCACATAGCACGGCCAGAGTGTCCGTGATCTTCACTGGGACGATAGCGTGCTTGAAGCAGGCAGCCCTGAGATCGGGCTGCCCCTTGCGCAGATGGGCCGGCACCTCCGGGCAGGGCCAGTAGGTGATGCTGCAGTTCTGTACCACATGATTGAAGATGGCCTCGGCCCGTTCCTTCGAGCCGGCACGTTCCATGCAAAAGCCTAGGATCGGGGTGAGCGGTTTGAGTGACGCGGCCTGACGTTGCACCAGCGCCCTGTAATCGGAGGCGAGAGCCTCCTTGTTGGCCTCCGAGGCCAGTCGGAAGACCTGGACGAGCTCGAGGAACTGTTTTCTGGTGGAAGTGTTCATCGTTATTTGGATCGGGCATGGAATCGAGGGCCGACCCACAGCAGCGTCTCCACCGATCAGTTCGATTCAAGGTTGCGCAACGCGGCGCCGTCCTCCTGATGGATTTGACTCCGTTGCACAAGCTGCTCCAGGCAGGTGTTCCAGGAAATGCCCCCGCTTTGCTCGGCGAGACCTTTGATCTGTTCCGGGCTGACACTCTTGTTCTGGAAGAGGTGTTGCGCCAGGCCCTTGTTGTGGAACAGGGCCTCGTAACAGAGGACGCGGCGGGGATTTTCCTCCGTCGAGTCCCTGGCGGGAATGAGGTTCTGGGCCAGCATGCAGAGCAGGTTGTTGGCGAGCATCTGCGAGATCAGGCGGGAGTCCGTGCCGGCCTGGGTCAGGATTCGGTCCAGCGCCTGGTAGACCGTGGAAGCGTGCATGGTCCCGATGATGAGGTGTCCGGTTTCGGCTGCCGAAATCACCGTGCGCATGGTTTCGGCGTCGCGGATTTCCCCGATAGCGATGACCTCTGGCTTCATGCGGAGCGCGTCCAGCAGTCCGTGTTGGTAGGAGAGACAGTCCACGCCGACGCCGCGTTGCGTGACCATGGAGTAGGCTGCCTGGTCCCCATGAAGCCGGGGGTTGAAAATGAACTCGACGGGATCCTCCAACGTGACTACGTGGTAGGGATACGAGTCAATCAAGTGCTGGATGATGGCGGCCAGCGTGGTGGATTTTCCCGCACCAGTGGGACCGGTGACCAGGATGAGGCCTTTAGTACGTTTGAGAGTTTCCACCATCTTCTCGAAATGGCCGTGCTGCAGGCCGAGCTTGTCCAGGTCCAGAAGGTTTCGATCGAGGATCCGGACGGTCAGTTCCGGGCCCGTGAGGGTGCTCACCAGAATGCCGCGGTAACGGCACTCGCGCTTGATGCCGTCGAGGGTTGAGGAGAGCGTGCCGGAGAAATGGAACGAGCGCTTGTCGGCGATGCAGTTCTTGGCCTCACCGAGCCGCTTGTTCAGCAGGAACTCCAGAATGGCCTCCAGATTGTTTTGGTCAATGACCGGCGCGCTGGCCACTTCCGAAAAAAATCCCTGCCGGCGAATGAAAGGTTTTCGGCCCACACTGATGTAGTAATCGTTGACGTCCGACGTGATGACCATGTTGAGGATGTCCCGGGCGTGGTCGGGGGATTGATCCACTTGAAGATTGGTCGGAAGCATAACGAGGTTCACTACTTTTCTCGGTTGGGTTTCGGCGGTTGGCCGGCTCCATTGGTCTTGGGTCTGTCGGCCAACTTGGCTGCTTCCACTTGCTTCATCCGGTAAGCGTTCGGCCTTTCCACCAGAATAGGCACTCCAATGACGGTGGTGCGGCCGTCGGCCAGGAAAACGGTGACGCGCTTGTGTCCGATGGTGACGAGGTCCATGCCCCGTTCGCGTCCATCCCACATCTTGACGCTGTCAGCCCCGAAACAAGAGGCTGCCAGCATCATCATGGTTAGAGACAGTTTCATAGTTACAGTTCGCGGAGGACCGCCGTGAGTTTCTCCAGGTATTCCTTCTGCGGCTGCTGGTCCGGGACGAAAGCATTGGTGATGGCCACGCCAAACACCGCGATGACCCGGCCATTGCCGTCCAGGACTTCTTCGCCAATGACCTGGTCGGTGATGGGTCGAACGACAAATGTTTTTCCCAGCATCCCGCGCTGCCATGCCTCCTCGACCGTCCCCATGGAATCCTCCACGGCAGCATTGTAGAGCCGGAGGCGGCCTAATCGCAGTTGGCGGAACACTTGCATCGTCTGGCCTTGGAAGATGATCTTCATGGGGCCTCTGCCTGCTTGCTTGATCGCGTGCTGAGATACGCGAAGAGCGCGTTTAGCACCTGCTTCACGTTCGGAGGTAAGGCCCCGTATTCCATCGTCGCGTAACCGACGGGCTCGCTGCCGTCTTCTTGTCGGAGAGTGCCCTCTTCGGTGAGCACAATCTTCAGGTCGCCGTAGATGATGTGCTTTGCCGACCCGGAGAGGAAAAGGGTCTTCCTGCTGCGGCGGATGAGAATGGAGACATTCCCGCAATCCACCTGGGCGAGACTGCAGACCAGTTTCTCCTCCGCCTTGGATTTGCCGGAGGATTTCCCGACCTTGATTTCGGAGACGTGCCCGTACAGCTTTCGCTCCAAACCCCGGACGCTGCGGTCGAGGGTATAGAGTCTGACTTGTGGGGTGTCTCTTACGTCGAGGTAAGGTTGGCACGGTTCGCCCGTGGGCTGGACGCGAAGGTCGCCGTCAACCACGCTGATCTCCACGTTCTTTTTCGCAGTGCTCAAGCGCAGCGGTTCGAGGTTGGGCTGCGCCTTCAGCAGTTCTCGGAAGCGGTGGTGCAGGGATTCCAGGTTTCGATACATTCCGTGCTGGCTCGGTTTGTTTTGCAGGTCCGTGTTTCCGCTGACAATGGAGGTGATGATCTCCGGCATCGGTGGCATGCACGGCGGGTCGATGCGGATCTCGGTCCCAGCTTCCTCGGATGTCCGGGCGAGAATGTCCGCGGCGTCCGTCTGGTTCCGTTCCTCGTCCAGGAATTTCAAGGTCTGCAGGAGGTTGTAGATGCGGTAAATGGGTGTCCCATGCAGATCGGTGACGCAGGGGATGTCGTAGCTGGAGGATTCGGGCCTCGGCCTTTCCGTCAGTCGTGGTATGCCGTTCTCGACGGCTAGGATGATCAGGTTGTCTCCATCAATCAACTGTGTTGGCTCGAGCTCCGGATTTTCCTCCAAAAGAGTTTGAAGTTCCGATTTTAGCCGCTGTTCGATGTCTTCGCTCATGTTGTTCGAGTCCGATCCCCGATGGGAACAATTCATTATAGGATGCGAACCTCTTCTCGCGCCGCATCCCGGATAATTCCGGTCACTCTCCGGGAGGGTGTGCTTTTGCGAGTGATTTCCCTTGGATCGCCCTCTCAACCGTCTTTGTGGAGTACGGAGGCAGAGCGATGACATTGGTGCGGAGCCGCTCGTCGGCCACGTTGAAGACCACGAAAGTCCCCGGCTCCAGTGGCGTGCAGTAAATGGCCTGATTCCTCCGTTGAATGTAGAGGTCAAACGAGACCTTGGCGTCAGTCAGTCGGATACGGGAAGGCCAGTGATAATGATTGGTCAGGTTGCGCATCTCCAAAAGCACCTGGGGCGTGCCGTCGAACAGTCTGGGGCTGCTGAATGTGGCGACCTTGGCGATCTTGTGCCGCCGGTGGATTTCCCTCCAGAAGTCGCGCTCCACCTGGAGTTGCGGGGTCTGTCCCGCCCCAAGCGAAGATGCCAGAACCACACTGTTGATCAGCCCCTCGGAGTCTTCGATGAGCACGAACACGTCAAACCACGGGTTGTACAGAACATCCGGCTGGACCGGGGTGGCGCCCATCACCAAGTATGGCAGGAACACCGGTGAATACCTCTGCTGGATCCGCTTCAGGATATTGATTCCGTTCGGGGTGAACGCCTCTTGGGGTGGCTGGTACAGGCTCAGGATCTCATGGCGATAAAGTCTCTGGGCTTCCTTGAGGTACGCGGTCTGTAGTTGTCTCGGGTCGATGCCGGGTTTCTGGAGGAAGATCAGCCAACCCACCGCGACCAGCAAGGCTAGCAACAACAGACACCCGCTCTTGATGATTCTCCTTTTGGTCATTGGGAGATTTGCTGGTTTTCTCTATCCAGCCGGAAGGTCAGGTCGTACCCCATTCGCTGGATGAGAGTTCGGATTTCGCCAGGGTTCACTGCGGGCGGCGGTTGGTGCTTCTGGATGAGCTGGATGAGCCGTTGGCTGGTCTCGTGATTCTTCTCGTAACGATCCGAAGCGTTCTCGATGATCGGCCAGTTCTCCGGCATCTGGAACAGGTCGCGTATTCGGATCACTTCCACGAGGTAGGCGGAATCAACCGGCAGGGTTGGCTTCTTCCCAGAGAGATGATTCAGATAGCAGAGATGCTGGAGCACTTGACTGACGGGGGACTTCAGCCTTAACGGTTCCTTTTCCCAACGCCGCAGGATGGTTTGTCTCGCGTCGTGATAACCTGGCTCCAGTTCCTCGAACATCCCGCGAAGGCAGGAATTGATCCTCCAATCCTCGCAGATGTTATAGAGGATGAAATGGTAGTCGTCGGCCTCGAAGTAGTGCGTGGCGATCGAATGGAGCGCCTCGTGGGCGGCCATGAATCCCCAGCATGGGGCGCTGAAATCCTGGCTCTGGTCCCCGATCAGCAACGTTTCCGGCAGCTTGCCGGGCCGGAAATCCACGCCCCAGGTGTTGAAGTTGGGTTGTTCCCGGGCCTCCCTGAGGTTGTGATTGGGGATCAGGTCGGCCAGACGGAGCAATTCGGCTGCTTCGCAACGGATCATGGTGTTCCTGCTATTTGGAACGCGCCCGTTTCCAGAACACGAAGCCGAGCAAGCCAGTCGCGATGCTGCTCCAGATGATGATTGGTCGAAGGCTGCTTTTCCTGGTCCGTGCGGCGACGCTTGACGCGGGTTGCTTGAGCGCAACGACGGCCTTGTTCGCTTGAATCGGGGCCGGTGGTTCCGGTGGTGTGATGAGCGTCTCCGCGCCGGGGCTGGTGATTTTGACGCGGACCCCTGTGGCACCTGGAAGCGTGGTTTTCCGTTTCTCGCCATGCTTCGTGGTAGTGGTTAAAGAAGGAGGCTCAGGGGCTGCAGTTTTACGGTTGGCCGAGTTGGTCTGCCCGGTCTTTGCGGTCGGGTAATTTCCCGGGCCGTTGTAGGCGGACCCCTGCGAGTTTCCTGGGTATCCGGTCCCTGCATAGCCGTCGCTTGAGACAGGAGTGCCTCCGTCAGACGCTGCGCTGGGCGCCCTCGTGGTAGTTTCGCGTCCCGCCCCGGCGTTGTACTGGATCCGGACGTTTCGGGGAGGAGAAATCGTCAGGCTCGCAGCCTGAACAAACTTTCCGTTAAACCCGGCAAAGGAGGTTTCGGGGACGATGATCGAGTCCGGAAGCGTTACCTGGAGCATCTGCAGTGACTCTGCTGCCCCAGGTGCGAGCGGCACGTCCACGGTTCGGACAATCCGTTTTGGAATCAACAGTTGCTGTTCGGGGGTTCCCAGTCGGCTGATGTAGATGGAGTCGGTCGTCTGGTTATCCACTGTGACCTGGAGCCGGTTGAACTGCTGTCCCCATGCGCAAACGGGGAAGAACAGTGTCAGGCTAAGCCACGCCGTAGAATTCTTCATTCGTCATTATAGAATGATATTGTGAGCCAACGTGCTGAACATGCCGGATTCACCTTGATTGAGGTCATCGCCGTAGTGGCGGTGGTTCTCATCTTGGGCCTCATCGCTGTAGTCCGTGTGGGCAACCTGCGATCCTCGGCCTACGACACATCCGCTCGTGTCCTGGAAAAGGAATTCACCGAGGGCGTGGAGCAGTTGGTCTCCAGCGGAGCCGGCATCATCGCTCCCCTGCAATTCACGGCCTCCATGGGGACCTTGGTGGCCAAGACCGTGGCGGATCCCACTTACATGGGATTGGAGTCGACGGTGTATCGGATTTCGTCTCCGTCCGCAGTCAATGCTGTCGCCGTCTCCGATACCCTCGCGCAACTGGACAATCTTCTGGTTACTAACGGATTCGGGCGCGTCAAAGGCTCGCTCAGTCCGGAAATGCTCTCCCTCTACAACGTGGACCTCGTGGTGGTAATGGACACGGAAGGAACGGCAACCGGTATCTTCCTGAAACTCTCGAACCAATGAAACGGAACCACAGTAGTCCCACAGGTTTGATGGATCCGGGGATGGGTTGAGAGAAAGAAGTTGGCTTGGGGGCGGTGGACCTGCCACAAGGCAGGCCATGAAAAAACACGCAACCCACAAGCCAACG